>JAEEGJ010013056.1_pt1 | contig 20318 bp, 38 predicted proteins | sample 8958761 | NCBI WGS metagenome assembly JAEEGJ01 (sample SAMN16246546, study PRJNA631951) | gut metagenome | biome: gut microbiome; feature: rumen; material: RS-attached | host: Bos | place: Iran: Karaj | collected 2018-10 | reverse complement strand
GTGAATACTTGATGGAAAATGTTTCTATTTGTTTTTTGTGTCTTTTGCCTGAAGCATAGACTTAATAAACAAAATCAAAACACCGATGGCTTCGATAATTCCGAATACAAGAGTCGGAATCTTTGCAATGTTTCCGGCTTCAACGCCGCCGAGAATCAATACTCCTGTACCGATTACAACAAAGATCCAGGCAACAACCTGAACCCATACCTGCTTAAAGAAATTTTTCATTTCTTTCCTCCTATTTGATTTTTAAGAGCCGCGCCGTAACCGGTCGCCCTTTATCAACACATAAAGAATATTCAAGCGGATTAAATGCAATCATTCCCCGCTCAACTCCTACCCAGTGCCCCTGTCCCTTATAATCATAGCGGACCGGAGTTCTATCTTTGATTGATAGAATGTCTTTAATATTTTTGAATTCAACAGTGATGTCCCGACCTGTAAGAAACTTTACAGCTTCGGCCCATTTAACCGTGCAATCCTTTTCGATAACTCCGGCGTTTATCATATCGTTAACAAGCTCTATTGCTTCCATGTTGTCCGGCTCTATGCCTAAGCACCAGAGCAACACAAAAGCGCAACAACCGTATTTTCCGATAGTTTCAAGCCGCGCCGGTGAAATAACCGAACAGAATTCTCTTGCAAGTGTCTGAGGATATTTCATTTAAGCCCTACCTTAATAAAAACAAAGCAAACAAGCCCCGAAACAATTGCAGCAATAAGAGGATTAAGCCAGCGCTCAACATTCTTTTTCTGGTTGTTCTTCAGGTCTTTGATGCAAGCCTCTACAGTGTTCATTCTGAAATCAAGTGCTTGCTGCTGAAGCTGCAACTGCAGCACCTGGTCCAGTTTCTGCTCAATCTGTGACAGTCGGTATTCCACTAAGCTCTCTTCTTTTTTCTCGTCAGCCATTAGAACACCTCCCTTAAAATACACGCTTATACTGCGCTATCTGTTTCAGAAAGCGGTCTGATGTAAAATTGTTAAAAACACGGGAACCTGTATCGGCAAAACTCGTAGAACTTACCGCAAGATTTCCGCCCGCACTTTCCCACATAAGCGATGCAATCTGCAGCGCTGCCATCTTGATGATGTCCGGAACAGTAGCCCATCCGGCTGTAAAAGTTACAGTGTAGCGGCTTCCTTTCTGGAAGATGCTGTTGTCTTTGAAACAGATATAATTCTCTGTTTCAACTTCCAGCTCGTCAGGGTCGGCTTCTATACCGTCAACCGATAAAGAAGTAATCTCTGTTATCGGCATAGCCTGAAGCGCTGCAAGCGAACCGCCATCGCCTTTGACCGTCTGAGTGTATGTCTGGCTTTCCGGATCATATCCCAGATAATCGCGAACAGCTTCCATGGCGGCTTTACAATAGGAATCCGGCTGAGTATCTTCATTATCAACTACTTTGTTTGCAAAATCACAAAGCATCTGTTTCGTGATAAATGTCATGCCTACTCCTTAACAATTTCAACCTTTCCAGCCTTTTCAAGCTCACGGGCAGAGTAGAGCGCAATCTCGCCGACATCACCCTTGTCGAAAGTTCCGAAATCTCCGCAAATCAAGCCTAAAAAGCGGACTTTTACCTTCTTGTAATGTTCGCCAGCTTCAACAATAGGCGCTGCGTTTTCAGCTGCGTTTGATTCTGAAGCTTCAGGCGCATTGTTTGCCTGTTGTGCTTTCTTCGACATTTTATTTCCTCCTTACTGTCTTTTTTTGCCATAATTAAGATTTTCAACCATACCGTCCCAGGAAAGTTTTATTCCCTTAGCGGCAAAATAGCCAACCAGAAAAGCAAGAGCGGGCCGTTCCTGAATATATTCATCCCTTGCGTTCATCGGAGCGCCCACAATAGCAATGTTTGTATAACCTGAAAGAACTGCATAAACTAAAAGCGCACTGATGGAATTATTTATCGGTAAGCCCTGATTATAGACTGCATCCGGAAGCTCATAGGCTGTATTTTCATGCTCGACCTTGATACCGTGAAACTCGAAATACTTGTCAGCGCCTTCGCGGTCGTCTGTTCCAAGCATCCACACCTCTGCTTCTGGCTCTGCGAACTGTTCGCGCGTTTCCGGTCTGTTTGCCTTACCGACTATATATAATTTTCTCATAACAAAAAGAAAGTCAGTCAGATAAATAAAAACCCCCGGCGGAGGACCGGGGGCAAACTGAACATCAATGGCAGATGAAAAGTTTTATATCAGAAGCGGCAAAGCTTTTGATTTTCATTAGGTCGCAGCTACAGTACCTGTAGAAGTCTTGTTGCCAACCTTAAGGCGAGTAAATGCCTCGCCGAGTGTAGGCATACCATCAGCAAGAGTGTGACCGAGGTATCCGATCTGATTCTTGCCGGCAAACTTTTCAACAAGCAGCTGAATTTCTACGTTCTTCCAGTATGCGAACTTGTAATATTTCTTGAAATCACCGAGTACAATAACATAGAGGTTTGTTCCTACTGTGTTAGGTGCGGACTCGCTTTCAATTACCGGCATACCGAGAATAGTATCAGGCTCACCATCGCGGAGACCTGGGCGCCACATATACTGTCCGTCATTGTCCTTCAAGAGCATAATGCTGCGGAGAATGTCTGTGTGCATAACCCACTGAGCATTTTTGCGGTATCCTGGACGAAGATTCATCTTCATCTTGATAAGATCATCGGCACAACATGGCATTCCGCTTGCTTTTGTGAAAGCTGAGCGGTCTGATGTTACATCGCGAGTTGTAGGAACACCGTTCGCAGATGCAGTAAACACACCAAGAGGCTGACCTGAGCCAGTACCTACAAGGATACCTTTTTCAAAAGCCGACATAAACTTATAAGCAAGCTTATTTCTTACAAGCTGGTCGATAGGAATCGCAGAAGTTGCAAGCATCTTCTTTGAAACTTTAACAAGTTTAACCAAATCTGTAGGAATAAGCTCACGCTTACCGAACGCCCATGTTGCATCACCAGAAATTTCATCATCTGGCACTTCATTAGTCCATGAAGCATCAGAAGCATCTGCTGACTCATAAGGCAAGCCGAGAGAACCGGCACCACTTACCGGAACCTTATCAACAATCTTGTAAAGCTGTGTATCTTTTTCGATAGCAGCAATTACTTCGTCAGAGAATTCCTGTGGTGCGAGAGCGTATCCGTTACCCTGAGAGCCGGATGTTCCGACAGTAAGGTCGCGCTTTTCACCCATAAGGAACTTGCGGAATTCTTCTTTTGCTTCATTGTCTGAAGCGCTGCGACCTTCGTCAGCTTCTGGCTGTGGGAGGTCTGTTGCGAATCCAGCAAGAGCGGCCTGACGCTCTTCTGCCATAATCTGAGCTGAGAGTTCTCTCATCTCCTTGTCTTTTTCGTCGTAGAGTTTTTTCTCTTCGTCTGTGAAGTCTCTTTTTTCAGAAAGAAGCTTCTCGTTCATTTCGCGCATCTCAGCGATAAGCTGGGCGCGTCTAGCTTTCTTGTCCATAAAGCTTAATCTCCTTACAAATTAAGAGTTTCCGAGCAGTTCAAGCTCTCGCTTTCTTGCTTCGGCTTTCAAAACTGCCTGACGTTCTTCTTCCGCTTTCTTTTCAGCTTCCAGTCGCTCCGCCTGAAGCTTCTCGATCAATCCGTCAGAGTAGCTTCGTGCTGAAATAGAAGTGTGGTCGTCTGCTGGGATAGAGACAACCGAAACATCGTACAGCTTTCTTATTTTGGTTATAGTGCGTAAATAAACGCGCTTTTCTCCCTCTGTAAACTCTTCAACTTTGTCATCCTCGACAACAAAGCGATAAGACATCTTTGTCAGGTAGCCGCCTTCGATTTCTTCGTGAATCTTACGACCTTCTTCAGTACCTCCGAGGTAGGCATCAACCTTCAAGCCCTTCTGCTCGATTGTGAGTTCGAGAGTTCCATTAGTTTGACGGGCAAAAACGCGGCCTTCATGGTTAAGGTTGAAGATAACATCCGACATATCACACTCATCGAAAGCATGAGAATCAACCTGTTCGCGGATTTCGTACTCTGTACCGCCCCATTTTTCGCGGTAGAGCACAAACGGCTGATTAAACATCGTAGAATATCCGGAAACACGATATTCCGGCTTTTCTTTGTCATTTTTTACAGCCCGCAGCTCCATGTTTCTATACTGCTGACCGTCTTTAATTCTTTTTATCAGTTTTTCAACATCCATTTTGATTAATCCTCCTTAATAGTGTCAGTTGTGTTTTTGCCCGCATCAGCTGGATTCTGAGCGGCGATTTTGTCGATAGTGGAAAGATTAACCGGCATAAAGTGCTGATCTCCCCATGTTTCTTTTGTTTTTGGTAAGTTTTCACGCTCATAAACCTGATTAGGCGTATAAACTCCACCTGTCAGTCCTTTTATGTACATTTCCATACGGCTCTTATAGTCAGCCCGGAGCATTGTATCAGTGTCAAATTCAACATAGTGGTCGTTTGCAAACGGATAAGTAAGCAAGCGGTCAAGATACTGCTGAACGCGCACAAGCCAAGGGCTAAGTGTGTGCTGCAGAAAGAAAGTGTTTGCCTGTTCCTGATTCGTAAATTTCGAGTCGTCTTTTCCAAGCATGAAAAGCGGAACGCGGTAGATTTTCGCAACCTCGCGCTCTGAATAAGTGCGGTTTTCTGCGAGCTGTGCATCTGAATTGCTGGCAAGATTGAGAGCACTGGCTTTCATTCCGTTTGCAACGATAAACGGATCATTTGCATGGTCGCGACCGCCATAAGCATCCAGGATGCGCTCTTTGAGCTTTTGAGCATCCTCTTTCTCGAACTTCTTTTCTGTCTGAGGCACTTCAATCAAAAGCTTAGAATGTATTCCGCCATCAAAGCTGTCGTTTGTGTATTCATCAAGATTCAAGCCGAGCTTTGCAGCATGATAAGCATAAGCCAGCGGAGAAACTCCCCGGATTGTTCCATAACGATAAGCGGGAATATGAAGCACATAATCCGGACGGTATTTATAAACCGCGCCCTGATAGGTGTACTCATAATAAACATCTCCGTTATCATCAAAGCAGATGCGCACCGATTCCGGAGGCAGTGGCGTCAAACTCTTAGGCGAGCCATCCGGATTCCTTCCTACAAAAATAAAAGCGTTGCCGTTTATCAGCAAATCGGTGACAATTGTCTGCTTAAAAGTGAAAGGCGCGTCGTAGAAGTTCGGACGCTTACGCAAGAGATACGAAAGAGAAGGGCGGTCGTCGCGCATACGCCCGTTATCAGTTCTCTTGTAGACATTGCAAGTCATTTGAGCGATGCTGTCGGCGATAAGCATAACACAAGCGGAAACCGTTGTGTTTTTCATCAGTTCAGCTCTGCTCATATTAGGATAAAACAGCAATCCGCCTGTCGGTCTGGAAACAGCTGGAAGGGTTTTATCAGTATTTACTCCACCGGAAGCACGGCGGACTTCAAAACCTAGGATTTTCATAATAAAGAATGTCAGATGTATCAGAAAACCATATCGTCAACGCTCACCGGCGCTTTTGCCTCATCTGCAAGAGTGACCTCTAGGCGGTTGTTTGCCATAATTGATGTAATTACACCATCAATGCGCTTGCTGGTCTTGTTTGTATCAGGTTTAATCGGTTTAATATTGCCGTTCGCATCCGGTTTAACAGTCGTACAGCTTACCATCCAGGCCATAACCGGATTATTGTCAATGATTTTTCCGTCTGCAATAGCTTGCTCCCATGCTTTAGATGGCTCGCTCATGCCGGTAATAGACTGAGAGAACTCAACACAATCAAATTCTGCTTCCAGATCCTGAATAAGATACTCGGCAAGGTTGCGGTCGTAGGCGATTTCCTGAATATCATACTTTTTCGCATCTTCCAGAATCTGTTTAAGCATAAAAGAAAAATCCTGAGTGTCTCCCGGTGTCGCTGTTATATAACCCTGTTTTATCCATTGCCGGATTCGATAAGAATCTTGTTTCATTTTGGCATCAATCTGCCCCTCTGGAATATAAAAATAATGCTTTGCATATCGTTTGCCGTTTTCAAGTGCAAAATACCAGGTTAAAACTGTAAAATCCAAACGTTTCGAGAGGTCAATACCTCCCCAGCATCGCAAACCGGCAAGATTATTTTCGTTAAAACGTCTTAAACACTTGCTCCATCGGCGTTCATTTATCCATACTTCTGCGACGTTGAGCCATTCATTCAAGTTCTTTGTTCTGAAAGCGGTCTCTGCAGATGCAGAAAGACACGCCTCTTTATAAGCGGAGCGCATGGCATCCATTTCAACCGAGACACCCAGATTCGGATTCGCCTTATACCAGTTCTTTTCATTTTTCCAGTCGTCACCTTTGTCGAGCTCGTAAATGATAGAAAAATATTCGTCATTTTCATAACCAGCCGCGCCGGAAAGCATCTTTTTGCATTTTTCGTATTCTTCAAAACATGGAGCATTGCGATTGTTTCCGGCTGTTGTAATGATGAACATTAACGGCTGAGTTCTCGCACGCATACCAGTGTCGAGAACATCGAGAAGCTCGGTTGTCTTATGAGCGTGATATTCGTCTATGATTGCACATGAAGGGTTAAGACCATCCAGAGTGTTCGAGTCGGAAGCTAGTGGCTTCATTGTTCCATCGCGACAAGTAAGCGAGTGGGCGAGGGGCTTAACAAACTTTTTCAAATCAGCTGAATATTGAACTGTTTTTTTCGCATCATCGAAAACAATTCGCGCCTGATCTTTCTTTGTAGCAGCTGAATATACTTCCGCGCCCGGCTCTGTCATAAGGTCATAAAGTGATACTCCAGCCGCGATGAAAGATTTTCCGTTTTTTCTCGCAACCTGAATATAAGCACGGCGGAACCGGCGCTTTCCGTTGTCTCGGCGTCTCCATCCGTAAAGCATTGCAATAATAAACTGCTGCCACGGCTCCGGCTTAAGCTTCTGCCCCGCAAGTTTTCCCTTTGTGTGGACCAGCTGAGAGAAAAATATAATTGCAGCTTGTGCCCGCTTCTGGTCGAAAACATAGGGAAATGTTCCCGCCTCGCTTTCTTTCATATCGGCAACATGACGCTTAACTGCAAGCTTTACCATTTTACAAGCCGGAATCTTACCGTTTGAGACCTGGTTTATATATTGTAAATAAGTAAACTTGAATTTTTCTGCCATTGTAACACTTCATCTAAAGCCCTAGAAACTCCTCCGCTTTTTTAATTTTCTGCTAGCTCCCATTTTTCGTTATTGTTACAATAGCCTATTTTACACTCAGCTTCATTTCCGTAGAATCTTCTATGTTTGCAATTTGCACAATTTTTCATTTTCTCTATCTGCTGTTCAAGTTCAGAAAGATTCTTACAGATAATTTCAAACCCCTGTTGCAGTATCGGGTCTTTAAGTACCATTGAAATTGCACCCATAACAGATGCGCGTGCTTCTTCTTTAGTCATTTTCTTTTATCTCCATTTTTAAGATATTTGCACCTGTTGCTTTTGAAAACTCAATTGCACCAAGTTCCGAGGTTGTAAAGATAAAGGCTTCAATATCCTCTACTTCAATTTCCATTATTACTTTTACTTTCGTTTTAGCCATTTGTCACACCTCGTTAATTCGTTTATATTTTTCTTTCCTGTATGATGACATACAGCACCTTTACCACCGCCAAATAAACAAGTTCCCCACTCGCAATCAAGACAAGTCCCTTCACCGTCTTTGGCAAGCCTTAGAACGTTTCTTTTATCTTCTGTCATTATTCCAAAATATTCCTGTTGTGTTTCTGCGTTTTCGTTCATATCTGGCATAGCTTTATTCCTTAGTCAATTTCTTTTTCAAGTTGCTGTTGCAATTCTTTAATCTCACTGTCAGTTTTATTTTTTACTTCTTCATCAACATAAGGTGAGTTTCTTAATGCTTTACAGAACAAACAAGTATTATGAGTTACAAGCTTGTGTACAATACATTTCTCATCACATTTATTATTAAAACTTTTCTTCTTTGCCATCGCTCTACCATATTCCTTTTTCGGTATCGTATTTTCTCAACAATTCACCGGCTACAGTTCCACCATCGACATAATGAACAGTAAACGGGAAAGCCCTAAAATAATCCTCTTCTGTCTCATAAACATCCTGACCGCGTAAGTGATAGAAAATCAATGCGCTCTGCATCAAGATTTTATAAGCCTTGTTAACATCTTTTTTTGTCAGAATTTCTGTTATAACTTCATCAGATAATCCTTCCTGAGCTTCAAGTTCATTTAATTGTTTAATCTTCTCCATCAGTGTTTTCCTCCTTTTTTTAAAACCTCTGCAGTAACATCTATCCCACAACCGTCGCAATGCACTCGGACCTTATCTCTATTTCTCTGAATATAGAGCTTTTTCCCACATTCCGGGCATTTCTCAATTTTTCGGTCGCCATCTTTAATGTTCCGTGAAACTGCACTCAAAATTGATTTTGTTTTTCTGTCTAATTCCTCTGCAAACTTAAAAAAATCATCAGGACAAGAAATTTTAAGATGCAGCTCCATAGGTTTTGCCGGTTTTACATTGCTGCTGGTATTTGGTGGAACAATATTCAATTTATTCGACACCTTAACCGGCTGGTATCCATTTCCATTGTTTATATAAGCCGCTCCGAACATTTTTCTCTATTCCTCATCGAACAACTCAGGGCTCTTGTACCAGTCGGCACCGAAACGCTTTACAATTACACTGAAATCTTTGACGTCGTAATCACGCAGCTTGAATTCACCTTCTTTTTCCTTTGGTGTGATTTTCAATAACTGCTGAAACAATAAAACTCTGATTCTTTTTGCATCAAAGAAGGAAGTGTTCGGCGAGAAAACTGTTATCATAAACATTGCTTCTGTGGCCCATTTGAACTTTTCCGGAACTTCCTCACAATCAGCAAAAACCGGAATCCCGTCTTTCTTTTTGCACTTGTCGCTTCTGAGGCAAACAACTCCAACCTTTCCAGCTTTCAAATAAATCAATTCCGGCTCGACTGCAATCAAGTCATTAACGATAATTTCCAGCTGTTCATCTCTGATAAAATCCTGATCTTCCATTATTCTTTTTCCTCCGTATATTTTCCTTCAACAACCATCCGAAAGATAAGGTCGCTGTCGGTTTTTACCTGTCTCATATCTTTCTGCATCTCTTTCTGATACAGCTGCATTTCTGCAAGGCTCTGTCTCATGCTGTCATTGTTCTGCCTCATTATCATTAAATCGTGATAACAACCAGCAACAACAAAGCCCGCAATTGCCAGAAGCAGAAGATTAACGAAAATAAATATCACGAAAACATTATTTTTCATCACCATTTATCCCGCCGAAAGTTTCCAGAAACTTATCGCAAACAGCTACGCACTGAACTGCCTCTTCTGCAAGTCCAAGCGCTGCCTCTCTTGCCTGGTAAATATCTGTATTACATAAAATATTGACTTTTAAGCCTTTCCAGATATTTTCAAAATGAGATTCCAGAATCTGCAAACATTCTGCCGCTTCTTCTTTTTCTTCCTTCAGAATTGCATAGGCTTCATGTCCGGAGTTATAAACCGCGCCATGTTCTTTGACAATGTTCTGCAGCTCATAACAAACCGCTTGCTTTATTGCCTCCATCGCTTTTATCGCTATCATGTTTCCTCCCGTTAATCATCAATTCCCTGAATCTTTCTGATTTCCTTTATACGTTCAGCAACAAAAAAGCCTGCAGTAAACCACCACTTGTTTTTATTACCTTTACCGTGAATATTTGCAGCACTTTCTATATGGGCCTGAATATCAGATGGAAGCTCTTTGTCTCTGAACTGCTCAAACATATCTTTATTGTTTTTTTTCATTTCTGCCTCACTTAAAAAAGCAAACTCTTGCAGCTTCTGCGTCAAACTCGGCCTTTGTTTTATTCACACTTCCAGCCATAGAGTAAGAGTCTGTTTCTTCGTTGTAATCGAAAACAGAGCCTTCAAAATAATGCTCTTCATCTGTAACAACACCGTCTTTTCTGCTGACAATTCCGAGCCATCTTTCTTTTTTGACGGTCATCGGTTTTCCATCCAGTTGAATTGTGTAGTCCTTTACTTCAACACTCGCAAACATGAACTATCCTCCGTTTTTCATTAGTTCATCAAAGAAGTCGTTTTCATCTTTTTCTTTCGGCTTCACTCTCATTCGTGTTCGGGCTTCTGGTGAAACTCCGAACTTCATCATTATCTTGTGGAATCTGTTCATGTGCGCTGTATACACATCCAGCAGATTCATCTGTTTTATTTTGTCGAGGTTACTCAGATACTCTCCATAACTGGCGTAACCATTTACTTTTTCGAGACAGTCCTGAGCAATGTCGTAACTGATAAAAGCATCCTTCAGGATGATTGCATCAACCACCGACACCAGTCCAGCTGACAGCATCGCTGGAACCATCTCTTCCCATTTCTCTGCAGCTCGCTTTGAAAGGTCTATCGGAGCCGGAAGCTTTTTCAGTGGCTCAATTGATATTCCACGCCCGGCGTGTCTGGAAGGCTTATAAGTTCCGTTAGCAATATGCTCATCTACGCTTTTCGGTGCTCTCCCCATTTTTTAACCCCACCATTTCATTGATAACCCCTTCGGGCACTCCGTTTTTATATTTTTCTTTAAGAGCTGCAATCCGCTCTTTGCTGTTTGTATATCTCATTCCGGAATATCTCACATTCCCGTGATTTCGTGTCTTTGTGTAAACGTTCCGATATAAATCTCTGTATTGCTCTGCACCTATACGGTCCCGCAGCTCAATAAAATCCGGATCAAAACACTTGCGCCCCATGATGCCACACTCTCTGTATTTTTCTTATTTTTTTACCCCTATGCTTTTTTTTCGCACGCGCACATCAAAAAGGGGGCGTGTTGGTCGGAAGGCAAAAGTCTCAGGTTTTTAACCCCCTATCCCCCTTCGAGCGATGGAAGTTATTATTTTCCTGTAACGTCTTTCGACTATGGCACCGTTGACACATCGGCTGCCAGTTTTCTTCATTCCAAAATAAAGTCAAATCCCCTCGATGCGGAACAATATGATCCGTAATCGTTGATGGAGCTCCACAAATAAAACAAAATGGATACTTCTTCAAGAAAGCCTTGCTTCTTCTCCGCCATTCTGCAGTTTGATACAGATAGTGCCACTGATTCGACTTGCCTCGCTTTGTGAATATCTTCCGGTCCAGAGCCTGAGCGCAATTCTGATGACGCTCGCAGTAATCCTTTCCTGGAACTGCAGAGCGACCTCATCCGCTTTTCTTGCAAACGTTAGTTTTCATTGACTGCCTCTTTGCTTAAAAGCTTATCTTTGTCTCACCTGATGGAATTGTGAACTTGCTCTCAATAACTCTGAAATAGCCCATATCTATGTATTTCTGATAAGGAATATTATCCTGATTCAAAATCTTTTTATTTCTTAAGAACTCGAAGAGGGTATTGCGCCCGATGTTTCTGTTGAGCACCTTTGCACAATTGCCGATGTCGATTGCATCCTTTGAGCTGCATATCTGATAAGCAAACTCTGCCGCTGGCTTAAGCTTTGCAATCTCTTTGTTTGCATCGTCAATACGTCTCTGCAGAATAGAGAAAGCCTGAGCAATCATCTGGTTTTCTTCTGCCTCAGTTGTTACGGTGTCAATCTTGCGGTTTGCAAGGTTGTGATGCTCCTGGATGTGCTGCTTGATAAGCGTTGCCTGTTCTTCTGTAAACACAAAAGAATTCTGTCCTCTGATTTTCACTTGCGAAAGTACATTCGCAAGTCCGAGCTTCTGAACTGCAAGCTGAATCGTTCTAGGCTCTACGCCTAAAACAGAAGCCAGCTCTTTTGTTGTAACAGTCTTGTTATCTTCTCTTACTGCCAATTCGTTCATGTTTTACCTCCCACAATAAAAACTATTTACGAATATCTTTCTTGAATAAGATGCACCATGCCAGGAACAACCGTCTCTTAAGCGGCAATTCCGGAAGCAGTTCAGCAAACCAGTTCCATGTTTCTGTCATGTTTGTTCTTACAGCTTTTCTGATTTTCTTATCAACTTTTCTTCCCATCTCGTTTCCCTCCTAAAACGGAATTTCTTCTGAATCGTCAAACATCGAAGCGTCGTAATTATTTTCCGGCTGATAGTTATCCTCTTCATATCTGCGAGCTTCATTCTGCTGGCTTTCTTCACTTGGTCGGAATGAATTATTTCCGAAAGGTGAGAGTGAGATTTCTTTCACCCTCACAACTACTGCAGAGTGTTTAACTCCCTGATCGTCGGTCCAGCGCTGCTGTTTCAATTTTCCCTCAACGGAAATCCGGCGACCTTTGAGAAGGTGTCTACTCATACTTTCCGCATAAGCACCTTTACACTGACAATCAAAAAAACTCGGAATAGATTCATATTCCCCGTTTTCCTTTTTGTAATATTCGTTATGTGCGATAGTAAAGCGGATGTATGGTGTACCGTCCGACCATCTGGAAAGCTCGGCGGCTCTTGTAAGATTTCCCTCAACAATTACACTGTTTATCATTGCCATTTGTCCTCCTAGCCGCCCCGCGTAGGGCGGCAGATAATAGAGCCGCTCCGGCTTAAGCCTTCGCTCCGATTACGAAGCGGGGACGAACATAATAGTCCGTACTGCTGGCGCCGCAGCAGTGCGCATAGCCACCGCTGCCGACAAGGCGGAAGTGAGCACTAGACGCATCGCCCTCGCAATCTCCGTACTCATCACCGAGCCACCACCATTCTGATGTTTCTTTGTACATCGCAATTCTATGCTTAGGCTCTTTGAACCAGTCGAGGCAGTTATCGCCGAACACTTCGGAGCTGGTAAGTAAATCACATTTAATTTCCAGATCATCCGGAAGCTTCATGGCGTGCTTAAAAGCCGGAACAAAGCACTTTTTCAAGTATTTTCTTAAAAGTGAATTCTTAAAGCAGATTTCCTTATCTGTCTTAAACGGTGTTATTGCCATAGGAAAGAGAGCATTGTCAAACATAAGCTCACACTTTCCACCCTCGTTCTTGATGCAATAAAGCTTTGTTTCCTGGATGTTTCTGAAAGGAATCTCAACTTTCTCGCCATTAAACATGAGCTCTGAACAAGCCATTTCCCAGTATGGAATTACAACGTAATCACCGACATTAGCTTTGCCCGAAAACATCCATTCCATGTTTGTATTCTTTTCTTCAAAAATCATTTTCCGCTCCTTCCGGCTCTTCTGCCGTTGATAAAATCTCTTAAGAGGTTTTCAGTTGTGTTGTCACTGCAATAAATTGTGTATTTGTGACCGTTCACCTGAACTTTCATTCCTTCGCAGATTATCAGCTCGCTTGAAGTCATTGCCTTCTTAGCATCGTTTTTAATCTGTCCGGCAGTTTTTTTCTGTTCGCTCTTTGGAATCCTTTTGCCATACTGAGCATCCAGAAGCTCGACAGCCTGATACTGATTCGTTACCCAGGTATCCGACTTTCCAAACATTGCAGCAATAGCGTGCTGGTTTACACGAAGCCGCTTTTTCAAATCCTCAAAGCACTCAACAAGCTCCAAAGCGCTCATGTTTTTGCGCTGTACGTTCTCGGCAATCTGAGCGAATATCACATCACGCTCGCTCAGATCCTCAAACACATTGCACTCTATATGCGGCAATCCGAGCCTTTTCACCGCTTCAAAGCGACGATGCCCCGCAATTACCTCATATTTGCCATCATCCCGTTTCTGGACCAGAATAGGATTAATTAAGCCCTGACGGTTTATCGAGTCAGCAAGCTCTGCAATCTCATTGTCGCGCTCGTTTCTGATGTTCTTTCCGGAAACAATCTGCGTAACTTCCAGCAACTTCAACATTTTCTTTGCCCTCCTAGTTATAAAGTGCCCGCGCCTTTTTGGTGATGTTTTTAATACCTGTAAGGCTCTGCTCTTTATCCTTCATCGTTGTATATTCAAGAGCGTGTTTCACTCCGCCCTTAAGCACCGATATAAAACTTTTATTGACGGTGTAGCCGATTCCTCGCTCGTACCGTCTGAAAACATACAGAAAAGCATCTCCGACAATCTCGTTCTGCTGCTCTTCATCCAACCAACCAAGCCCGCCCTTTTTCATTCTGGACCATAAGATTCGTTTCATAATCTCGTAGGCTAGAACATAAAGGTCTTGCCGCGCCTTCTCATCCCGCTCTTTCAAGTACTTGTATTGCAAGCTGAAAAGCTTCTCACTGTCATTCTGCGGATTTTCGTAGTAGGGTAGCTCAACAGCCTCATAATAGGCTTGCCGCGCCGCCTGTTCCTTCATCTGCAGATATTCCCGGTTTTCCTCCATGCTGGCTTCAACGTCGAACAGATCCGGCTGAAAAACTTTTTGCATTCTCCCACCTCTTAAAATGCCCCTCCATTAGTCCATAGAGATACTGACCGCACCAGTCTTTGCCTTTGCAGTTCTTATCCCAGCCCAATTCTTTACACATAGCGCAAGTAAAATAAAACTGTAGCCCGCGTTGTATGAGCGCCCGTTCCTTTAAGACCGGAGGATATTCCGGCCACGGTTTATCTTGCTTAGGCACTATCTAACCTCCACACCTTTCATCTTTGCCGCAAAAAGCTTCTCGACTTTGTGAGGGTCGGAAGGGTCGATTCCATAACGGATGTACTCAGCATCTATCTGGTCGCCGTTTTCTTCGCGGTCGGCAAGATATTCCTGATAGTCCTTCTGAGCCTGTTCAACAGTTCCGAGCGGTTTCGGCTCGGCAACAGTGCCATAGATGCGGGAAACTCTGGAAAGCAGCTGGTCCCACACCACTTCTTTTGCCATGTAAACCGGATAGAGCGGAATGTTATGCCAGTGAGCGCCTTCCGGCTCGTCGTGCATCTTCTTAAACTCAAAACACATTTTCTGCGCCAGGTCGGAAGCCTGTTCCGGAGTCTGAGCTGTCTGAAGCAAGTCAGCCGCAATGGCTTTGACAGTTTTCAAGCCCTTTCTGACGTTGTAGCCCACATTGTGCTTACTGAAGAACTCGTTCAGCTGAGCGATGATGTTATCAAGTTCCCCCTCATTTTTTCCGTCACTTGTTGGCACAAAACTTGCGTCTCCTGTTTCTTTATCAGAAGCATCAGTTTCAAGAGTTTCATCAGTGCTTTCAGTTTCAGGAACAATCTTCCAGTCAGGAACAGTCATAAGCTTCTCTGGGTCTTGTGTTGCTTTGTTTGAATCTGCAATCATCTCGGAGCCGGAAGTTGGAGAGCTCATAAGAGGCTCGGAAACTTCCGGCGAACTCTCTCCCCCCACACCCTCTACTCTTGTGTGTGTGGTCTTTTCTCCCTCTGGTTTAATCTGTTCTGCTCTGGTCTCATCTGTTCTTATCTGTTCTCTTCTTATCTGTGGATTGCCGGTTTGCGGGGCTTGTGTAGTGTTAAAACACTCGTTAACGCGGGGTTGTATAGTGTTTAAACACTCGGCGGATGTATCGGCTAGGTTTCTTCTTTGGGTGTCTACATTTTTATACGGAGCAAAAAAAGAAGATTCATCCTGTTTCTTTTTCCACACATCCTGAGCGATGCTGAAGCGGTTTTTTAAGCTCTTGCCGTTCTGGCGTGTGGAATATTCCCACTCAGCAAACAGATAAATTGTTGAATTTGGAACATGAGCAAAAATGCGGAATTTCACCATGACAGAAGCAACCAGCTGAACGGTTTCGGGGCTCTTTGCCTTAATAAGAGCGGCAAACTCTTCGCCATCTCCTATATCAAAAATCCCGTCCTCGTCTGCCTTAGTTGCTCCAGCCAGATACAACAGTACCGGCGCGGCGCGAAGTTCAAAAGAAAGCTCCTGTTCGGTGCGAATCATAGCCTTGTTTTCAAGCAAATCTGTCGGAATCTTAGCCCAAGGCTTACTATTGAAAAAACTCATGCAGCAACCTCCTTCTTTTCGCTCTTGCGCTGGCGCGGTTTTGATTTCTTAAATTTTGATTTTGGAACTGATTCAAGCCATTTATTAAATGCAGTTTTTACTTCTTCAGATGGCGTGCAGTTGGCGCGGTCAATCTCATTTGCATAGAACTGACCGATTTCACCGGATGGATAAACCTGAGCGGTAGCAACCGGCTCGCCATCTTTCTGAATAAACACGATTGTGTAGTTTCCATCAGCGGTGCCCTGATAATAACCACAAGCACAAATACACTGATGCAGAGCCTTAGCCTGTCGCTCCCATTCTTCATAATCAGAAGTTACAAAGATGGAATATCCGTCTACAGTGCCATTGACTTCTTCAAACTTTTTGACAATTCGCTTAAAGGCGAGAGCCTTTTCTCTCATCCTCTTAGCTTCTGCCTTTTTCTCTGCAAGGCGGCGAGCTTCTTCTTTGATTCGCTCTTCTTCGACAAGTCTGTCATGAAAAGCTGAGATGTCAGAAGGGTAGCGCCAGTATTCATCTTTTGTGTTGTGGTCGCTTCTGAAAAGCATTCGGATGTAATCGTTATAAATGTTTACAAGCTCATTGAAAGCGTGTTCTTCATCGTTATATGACGACTTGAATTTCTTCTGCTGCTTTCTCATGTACTTGTAATCTTCATAAGATATACACGGATACCGGCCTCGCGAATTCTTTGAGCGGTGCCATGATGGAATAACCTGAAGGTAAACACCATAATCAACCGGATCATTCGCTCGCATTGCTTCTCTGATTTCCCTGAAGCTTAAATCTTTGAACTGCGGATTCTGCCGCATGAAGTTACAAGTCGCTTTCCGATTCTTTTCAGATAAGCGCCAGAAACTTCCGTTCATTCCAACTTTTTCAAATCCGGCAGCAAGAATCATTTCGAGCTCGTGATGCGGAATCCACATCTGCAGCTTCTGCATCAGGTCTCTCTTGTCCTTCATTTTGAACTTTTTAAGAACGTATTTGAAATCAGGATAAAAAGAGCATACAAGCTCTTCATCTGCCTTCGTTACGTCGTCCGACCATCCGACCGAACTGGTCCGCCCCATCAAAGAAAATCCTTCTTCCTGAGCAATTGAATTGTCATAATACCAGCTGTTGACGTTCTGATTTCTAGGAAGCCCCGGAAATGCAACCGCATAGCCTCCCCACATCGAACTATAGAGATTCTGACACCAGGATGTTTTATCATCGCTTTCCTTGTATACGTCGCAAGTATAAAGCGGGCAATCCCGATGTTTACTCTGCCAGTAAGCTTTTACAATTCTGACAATCTGACCGTTCTCGGCTTCAAGTCTGTCGTGCCAATCAGTAGGTTGGTGCATCTTCTTACACCTCCCTAAAAATCAAAGAGGCCCTGTCCCTCTTCGTCGTACTTTGTTGCAGAAGGTTTCGGCTTTTCGTTTTCTGATTCAGCTTCCTCGCATGGAGTTCCCTCGTTTTCGTTGTCCGCCTCTGCAGTTGTTTCTTCTTCAATTATTTCTGTAACTGCTTCCGGTTCCGTTTCTGCCTCGGTTTCGGCTTCTGTCGCTGTTTCTGCGCCTTTTTCTTCTGTAACTGATTCCGGCTCTTCGCCGAAAACCTCAAATCCGTATTCGTCGCGAACAACTTCGTTTTCGTTGTCTACCTCTGCAGCTTTCTCTTCTTTTGTTGTTTCTGCTGCTTCCGGTTCCGTTTCTGCCTCGTCGTTCGTGTCTGATACAGATTCCCCCTCTGTTTCGTCAGCCTGATGGTGCATGACTTCAGTTTTTACCTCTGGCGGCTCGTCAGCCGTTTTCGGTAAAATATCGAGATAGTAATCTCTCGCCATTTTGAAAACAATTGCATCTTCAACAGTTGCCGAGCTTCCGCATCCGGTAGCCCTAACTGCATCCTTGATGAAGTTATAACAATCGTCTATCTTCTCAGGGCGATAGAGTTCCCTAAGAGCAGCATCCTCTTTTGTCTGCTCTTCCAGATATTCCTTAATCCTGTTCTTTGCATCTGTTTCGATTTTGCCGAACTGGGATAAGTATGCTTTATAATCAATTTTATCTGCCATTGTTTATGATTCCCTGAAACTTTCTCCAAGAGCCTCGCGGATAGCCGGAAGCTCTTCATCCAAATAATAACGGGCGCTTATATAGCAGTTTTTGCCTATATAACTACTCCCGTGACTGCTCTTTGCCGCCTTTGTGCCATATCGACGGACGTCACTCTCTGCCAGCTCCTTCATTGCAACTAAAAGCCGGAGTGTACCTCTCTTATCAAGTCGCTCTAACATAAGCACTACATTTTGTAATCGAAGTAATATCCGAAAGTCGGAAGCCGCTTCGTTCCGTGAACTAAAACTCTTGTGATGGTGCTCGGATGTAATCCGAAATATCTAGCACAAGAAAGCACGCTCTTGAATTCAAGCTCACGACCTCCGGCTTTTCTGACCGGCTCAGAAGGTATGGCAATAACTGCTTTAGGCGGTTGTCCTTTTGCTTTCCCTGGCATCATTCTGCTCCTTAAGGGTATAAGCTGCCTGTTCTTCCCATTTGAGAAGTGTCTGCTTAAACTCTTCAAGACAACGAACTTTAACCTCACCAGCTGGAACTTTCGCATCAACAGCGGCACAATTCTGCTTCTGGTGAAAAAAGCCTTCCTCAGCTGCAGCATAAAAATCCACAAGAAGCGGATTCTCAGGTTTAATTACCTTGAAAGCATTTGAAGCTCTCAAACAGAAATTCTGCATTTCATCAAGATAACAGTAGTAAGTCATGCGCGAGCCTCCTTTACAGTGTGAGCGTCGAGATACGCTTCCAGATCCCTAACCTTATACAATCGCAAACCGTTTATCTTGATGTATGGAATATCAAGATTAAAAAGTGTTGTGCGACCGATAGAAAGCATGGTGCACGCTTCGCGAACGCGCACGCATAAACGCTGTCTTTCCATCTTTTTCCTCCGAAAGTGGGAAGGCTCGGCGGTGGATTTATCCATTGCAGCACCGCTTTGCCTTCCCGTGGTTTTTATATGACTTCACGGGTGGGGACCCATGGAAAGTCCAGAAAGGAAAAAATAAGGCCCCGGTTCTAGGTGAGTCGAATACCTAGCCCCAAGGGCCTAATATGTTAGACTTCCGCCCGTCGGTAGAAAGGAAGAAGTTATAACCTGTTTAATAGATTTCGACTCTTGTCCCTTCATAACGAAATTGTCAAGCTATTTCGTTATGAACTGATACCATGGTATCAGCCGTAAAAGTACGTTTTCCGTACTTTGTAGTTTTACTATATAACGGTTTGCGTACTTTGTCAAATAAAAAAATACGGAAATCGTACTTTTTTTTCGATAATTAAAATGGGTTTTTATATGACAGAGTTTAACAATACTTTTATGGATAGGGTGGAGTCTGTCCTTAAAGAAAGGAAGTGGACTCAGAAAGAGATGGCGGAAAGTCTGGGCTTAAGGCGCCCGACTTTATCAGACTGGAAGAAAAATGGAGCAGTGCCAGCGGGGGACATTGCTCTGAAAATTGCGGACTATCTGAATGTTTCAATTGAATGGCTTATCTGTGGGAAAGAGAGCGGATTGAACAATGAAGAGAGATGGGTGTTATCACAATGGAAGAGCCTTGATGCGGTGCAAAAAGACACGGTGCGGACTCTCCTGGAGAAGTGGGAAAGCGACCGCACCGCTTTTGAAAAGAAAGAATCAGAAGCTTAAAGGGCTGGCGGATTATCAGCTGAGCACCGCCCCGAAAACTTCCGCCTGTGCGTTCATAATCACAAGCGCATCCTCGCGGGTCTGGTGGTCGGCATAATGTTCAAGCATTATCTGCGTTTTGTGTCCCGTCTGGCTCTGCAGAGCTTTCTGATTCACTTTATCAGCCATATAAGTCGTGTAAAAGTGGCGCCACGCATGAAAAGTCATTTTTTTAGCATCCTCCTGACTCATGCCGGCAGCAACCAGAGCACGACGGAAGAACTTTCTGAAAACATTGCAATCAATAGGCTTATCGGGTAAGAGTCCCCAGAAAATAAAGCCCGCGCCGTTTTTATACGGGTTTGTTTCTGCCAGGATTCTCAGCTGTTCCATGATATACGGAAAATAAACAAAAACGGTGCGCTCTTCTCCGTTCTTTGTGCTTTTGAGTCCGTCTTTCATATTGTACGAATGGCGTACATAGATGCAGTTTTCTCCCAGATCATCAGCTGTAAGAGCGAGAATCTCGCCGCATCGCATACCCGTACACATTGAAAGCATGGAGGCAAGCCGCGCCATATTATTGCCCCATTCTACACGGAACACGCTCCGCGCCATCTCCATTGTAAGAATAGAGCGCTTTTTATATTCTGCCTTGTACATAATCCATCCGCGTGAAAGGTCTCTGCAAAGAAGCTCGTTATTATAAGCCCACTTCAGCGGAGTGAGTACAGCTCTGAGAATATGATTCTTAG
>JAEEGJ010013055.1_pt1 | contig 20319 bp, 25 predicted proteins | sample 8958761 | NCBI WGS metagenome assembly JAEEGJ01 (sample SAMN16246546, study PRJNA631951) | gut metagenome | biome: gut microbiome; feature: rumen; material: RS-attached | host: Bos | place: Iran: Karaj | collected 2018-10 | reverse complement strand
AAAATGATTGATCATCAGAATCTTCATTTTTGTTTTCCCCCTTGTTACTTGTCTCTATTTTATACTGCACCATAAATAAAAAGCGGACGATGTCCGCAATGATCCTGATGCAAAAACGATCTATTTGTAAGCTTAAAGACCGGAACGAAGCTCAAAGACCCTTTCCATGAACTCCCTGACATGTTCGGCACAGACATCGCCGTTGTCTTTGCGGGTATCCTTGAAGGTGCTGCCCACGATCGCCGCATCCGCAAGGGACAGCTTCTCAAAGACCGTCTCAGCGGTCATGCCGGCAGCGACCACCAGCGGAAAATCTCCCACAATGTTCCGGAACTCTTCGATCTTCTTTGTAGGAGAATCCATGCCGGTGCCTTCTCCGGTAACAGCCAGGGCATGGCACCTCTTCATTCCGATCATCAGATCCGTTTTCAGATCATTCCCTGAAAGAACGGGCTTGTATTTGAAACGGACGCCACCGATGACATACATCCCGCCTTCCTTCATATACCTGTCTATCATCTGCCCGTAGGGAATATCTTCTTCCGGTGTCAGATGTCCGGCAACGGAATCCACCTGTATGAAAGAGGCACCGTGCTTTTTGGCATATTCCCAGCTGAGTTCCCAGTTGTCCAGGACATTCACGCCGATCACGAATCCGCCCTTTTCATTCAGCAGTTCAAGACCGGCCTTCACATCCTCAGCATCGCCGAAGTAATCTTCGATGATGACGCCATCAACACCGTTCTCCCTGTAGATCTCGGCCTCCCGCAGACAGCGTTTCATCTTATCAGCCCTGTCCTCTCCTTTCAGATGCAACATGCCCAATACCGGCTTCCTGACCGGAAAAAGATCCAGAAACATCAAAGCACCTCCCTCAGTTTCCTGTATAAACTTTCAGCTTCCCTTTTCATCATCTCTTTCACTTCCTTCGTGTAGTGCGGGAAGGGACCGAACTGTCTGGCATTGACCCCTGCCGCCACGTTGGCGTAGCAGGCTGTCTTCAAGGGATGGAATCCTTCGCAGTATCCGTAGAGGGCCGCAGCGGTCGAACAGTTGCCGCAGCCTGTCGGATCGACGCTCTCTTCATTTCCCACAGACGGCGCAAAACAGACCATCCCATCCTGTATCATGGAAGCTCCTTCCCTGCCCAGACGGAAGAAACAAGGCTTTCCGATCTTCAGGATCGCTTTGACCGACTCCTCTTCGTTTTCAGTCTGAAAAAGAGCTCTTGCCTCATAACGGTTCAGAGAATAGATATCGATCTGATCGATCAGATGAAGGACCCCTTCTCTCAGGACCGGATCCTTTGTCTCCGAAGCAGAGACCTCCAACATGAAGACCGCATTGGGACAGGCCTTCCTCATGGAAGGAAGATCCTTCCAGATCTCTTCGGAAGCAGAAGATTCAAAATAGATCCCCTTCACATCCTCCCCGCCATGATCGATCACATATGACGCCTTGGCCAAAGGATAGGTCCCATAGAGCCTTTCAAACTCTTTTCCATAGATGCAGTACTCCGTCCACTCACCCGTTTCCTCATAGATCAGCTTCGTATGGTGCGTCTTCGGAAAACGAAGATCGATGCCTTCCATAGACAAGCCGTTCCTTCGGAAATAGTCCCCGAACCAGTCTTCAAGATCCTCTCCGGCAGCCGAAAGGAAAAGGACATCATCCGTATAAGGCAGGATGCCATTGACGGCATAGATCGAAGCTCCGGGAAGCCCCTCATACTTCGATCCATCCGCTCCGTAAACATCATTGATGATCACGCTTCCGGTGACTAAATAACGGGCCATATTTTCCTCATCTCTATCTTATCCTATTCCCGGATGTTTCTGAATTCAGGCTGCTTCCTTCTTGTGTTAAGATTGAATCAAAGGAAAAAGATATGGATCTCACTCTGTTTCTGTATTCGTTGCTGAAGTCTGATTTCTTCCGCACCATTCCCATCTATGTCTCGATCGGATCCGCTGTCATCTACTACGCAGTGACCGTTTTCGGCATGTCGAAAGTCTTTGAAAAATGCGGACGCAAGCCGGCATACGCCTGGATCCCCTTCTTCAACTATTATCAGCTTTTTGACATCGCCTGGGACAAGCGATACGGCCTCGTATTCAATATCCTGGATCTGGCATACATGCTGCTGTCATGGGGACAGGGAGAACTGCTGACCAAAGGGTTCCGCGGCTTTCTTTCGCTATTCATATTCGTCTCTTCCTTCATCCTCCTGGCGATCGCCAAGATCAAGCTGACCGTTTCCTTTGGCAAAAACATCGCCTTCTGTTACGGTCTCATCTTCATGGAACTGGTCTTCTTCCTCATGCTGGGATACGACAGATCCGAATATCTGGGACCGACACGCAGAAGGACCGCGCCGATCCGCAGCGAACTGAAAAATCTGAAAAACAGCGAACCGTCAGCCAACAAAGGCAGACGCTATATGATCACCCTCTACCGCAGAAGGAGCCTCATCGCCCTGATCGCCGGTGTTCTGGTCTGTGTTCTGACCTTCGCCGCCATCTCCGGAGGCCTGATCGACACCTACCAGCACCAGCTGATAAGATCGGACTACACCCTCTTCCAGTTCTTCACGGTCAACTCCAACATCCTCTCCATGGTCGGTGCCGCCTTCATGATCCCATACGCAGTCGAAGGCATACGCAGAAAGAGGTTCGTCCTGCCTCGCTGGATCACCCTCTTCCAGTACAGCGCCGCCATCTGTACGACGATGACGATGATCTTCTCGGTCACCTTCATACTTGCCACACAGGGACCGGGCGTTGCCTTCGGAGGCATGAACTTCTGGCTGCACACCGTCTGTCCGGTCATGGCTCTGATCCTGCTCTTCACGGTCGAGACCGATTCCATCCTGACCCTGATCGACTCACTGCTTTGCCTGCTGCCATTCTTCGTCTATTCCCTGATCTACATCACCAACGTCGTCCTCGTCGGTCAGGAGAACGGCGGCTGGTATGACATCTACATGTTCAACACCTACCTGCCGGCGACGATCTCTGCCCCGCTGATGTACATGTTCAGTCTGGGGATCGCGACCATCATCCGGCTCCTCTACAACAAGCTGTCCCGTTTCCGCCAGAAAGACATGATGACCTACTGGTCTGACGACGCTTCGCCTGTCGAAATCAACATCGAACTCTATGGTCTGGGACGCTATCAGGGACGCAACTGCGAGGAATCCTCGATCATGGTACCGGTCGACATCTTTGAACAGCTCGCCGCCAAATACGACATGGAGATACCGAAGATGTACGCCGTCTTCAACAAAGGCGTCATCGACGGTCTCAAGGAACAGAGGGACCTCGGTGTTGAACTCACCAACACCTTCACCTATCTCTTCGGTGTTCCCGAAAAGAAGGTCAGGCCAAAGAAAAAAACAAAGGCAGAAGCCCAATAGCTTCTGCCTTTTCTTTCATTACTCGATCGTGATCGTGTTCCTGTGTTCGATCTTATTGAGATCCTTCTTCGGGATCTCCAGTTTAAGAACGCCATTTTCGAAACTGCCATGGACCTCTTCGCTGCCGATCCCTTCACCGACATAGAAAGTCCTTGACATCATGCCCGAATACCTCTCCTGACGGATCAGTTTTCCCTTGTCATTCTTGTCGTTCTCTTCAAGACCTTTGGAAGCCGTGACCGTCATATAACCGTCATTCAATTCGACATTGATGTCTTCCTTCTTGAAGCCCGGCAGATCGATCTCCACTTCGTAGTGATCATCCTTTTCCTTCACATCCATCAGCATCTCTCTGTCGGCATGCTTGCCATAGAGCTTGCGATCGACATTCGACAGACCCCTCATCATCCTGAACGGATCCATCCATTCATCAAACAGATCATCTGTAAAAACTTTAGGTGTTAACATAGTCATTTACCTCCTTTGCTTTCATCATCGTTCATTGAATGAACTATGTCTTTAAGCAAGGCAATGGAGTGTTTGGATTCTATATTTTGACCTAGGATCTTCTCTGATTTCCTTGTTCAATTATGTTATAGTCCTCTTTTTTAGCAATGTCAAGAGGAGAGTGCTAATTATTTATCTTTTTTTCATTGCGCTGTAGAGATAGGAAATGGCGTTGACCGCATCGAAAAAAGTGCCGGCATACGCAGCGATCGCGAAGTTGTAGACCGCCCAGCAGGCAGACGCGAAACTGCAGACCAGCTGTATCTGTCTGGTCGTGGCCTTCTTGTCCAGGAAGATCAGCGACTGGGCGACATTGGCGAAGATCGGGAAGAGACCCAGGAAACCGCGGTTGTTGAAAAGCACGCCGAAAACGATCGCAACAGCGATAAAGATATAAGGAAGGCCTCTGAAAGAGATCCCATGGATCGAAAGGACGTTCCTGGCTATCGCGACGGCATCCATGACGATGGCACTGTAACCCTTCAGGATCAGGCTTGCTGAACTCATCAGCAGCATCGAAACGATCTGTATCCTGAGGATCTCACCCTTCTCATGTCTTGTCGACGCATAGAAGACGACCAGCTGACCGATGACGGTCAGGATGTTGGCGATCAATATTCCGTTCATAACCACAACTATAACACAGCAGCCTCATTCTTTTGTAAAATTTAAATATGAGAAACAGATGCATATCGATCTTCCTGATCTTTATGATCGCTCTGACCCTGCCAGGCTGCCAGACTGAAAAGGAAGAGATACAGGAAACAACGGAGGATGCCGTGAACGAAAAAACATTCAGGATCGAAGAGATCTCAGCTCTGCCCGCATTCCAGTGGCAGAAAGAACTGTCCTTTCCCGATCGCCAGGGAAATATCGATGACACTTTGGCCATGAACTCCATCGTCGGCTTCGACGGATACAGCGGCCAGGGGACTCTTTTTGTCGATGCGCGGGATGTCGACTCCTTTGACCTCTTCATCAATGCTCACAGGGTCGAAGGCCTTCAGGCCGGAAAGATCTGCCGCATCGATCATGCGGACTTCTCTGTCAACGGAAAGAACCACCTGCAGGTCTCCGATATCAAAGGAGAAGGAAAGGTACGTGTCTACATCCCCTACCCGGAACTCATCCAGGGAGATCTGGAAGAAGAAGGCTTCCGCAAAGAAACATTTGAACTGATCTCCGACATCATCGATTCCGACATCAGCCACGGATTCTCCAGTGCCCAATTGGCCGTGATCCGCCATGGCAGACTCATCTATCAGAACAGCTGGGGCTCCCTGAACTCCTACGCCCAGGACGGGACGAGACTCACAGATCTCACGCCCGTCAGTAACGATACCTTATATGATCTGGCCTCCGTCACCAAGATGTTCTCGGCGAACTACGCCCTTCAGAAACTGATCAGCGAAGGAAAACTCAGCCTGCAGGACAGGATCTGCGATCATCTGGGAGAGCGCTTCTACGAGGATACGATGGACTTCTCCTACGACTTCGGGACGAAAGCCGATCTTGAGACACAGAAGAGATGGAAGGCTTCTTTGACCATCGAAGATCTGCTGAAACACGAAGGAGGCTTCCCGCCGGATCCCCGCTACTTCAACGTCTTCCTCGACGCAGAAAGTCAGGAATATGATCCGGATGCCCGCAACCTCCTTTACAGCGGAAACAGTCACGATGAAGAAACAAAACTTTCCACCATCGAAGGCATATGCAAGACGCCGCTTCAATACGAACCGCGGACACGCTCCCTCTACTCCGACGTCGACTACATGATCCTGGGGATCATCGTTGAAATGGTCTCCGGACAGGATCTGGACAGCTACCTGAAAGACAGCTTCTTCAGACCATTAAAACTGGAACACATCACCTACAACCCGCTGGAGAACGGCTTCCGCAAGGAAGACTGCGCCGCGACCGAACTCAACGGCAACACCCGCGATGGCGCCATCTATTTCCCGGGCGTCAGAGAATACACCCTCCAGGGTGAAGTCCACGATGAAAAAGCCTGGTATTCGATGAACGGCATCTCCGGCCACGCCGGCCTCTTCGCAAACGCGACAGACCTGGCCAAACTGGCCTATGTCATGTTCACGGGTGGCTATGGACCTTACCGCTTCTTTGACCGCAACGTCATCGACGTCTTCAAGTCTCCTGCCGGCATCGGATCGGCCAACAACGCCCTGGGCTGGGCCAGAGAAGGCGACGACCAGAGAAGCTGGTACTATGGCTCCTCATCCTCTTCCGATACGATCGGCCACCAGGGCTGGACAGGAACTCTGGTCATGATCGACTTTGAACGGGACATCGTCATGGTCTATCTGACCAACGAAAGGAACACCGCCCTGACCGACAAGGAAGCAAACGCCAACGATTTCAACGGCCTCTACTATACGGCCTCGACTCTGGGCTTCGTTCCGGAACTCTTCTCGATCGGACTCGATCAGGATCAGGATGTCAGCGGCCAGCTGCTGAGCCTGCTGTCTTCGATGTGTGAAGACGCAAGGAAACTCATCCCGGACGATGCAGATGAAGATCATCCGGCCAGACTCAACTATTCCAGCAAGCTCGCAGTCTACGGGAAATGGAAAGAAAGGTGCGGTGAATGAAGATGGAAGAACGCCTTCAGAAACAGCTCGATTTCATACTTGAGATCGACAAGGAAAAGAACATCTTCCGCCAGACCCACCTCTCCGGACACGGACGCAACGAGAACGACGCCGAACATGCCTGGCACATGGCCATCATGGCCTATCTGCTGAAAGAATACGCCAACGAAGAAGTCGATATCGCTAAGGTCATCATGATGTGCCTCATCCACGACATCGTTGAGATCGACGCCGGTGATACCTACGCCTACGATCCGGAAGGGCTGAAGTCCCAGAAAGAAAGGGAAGAAAAAGCCAAACAGCGCATCTTCTCCCTTCTGCCGGACGATCAGAAAAAAGAGCTGATCGCTCTCTTCGACGAATTTGAAAACCACGAGACGGCCGAATCGAAGTTCGCCCACGCCATGGACAATTTCCAGCCCCTGCTGCTCAATTCCTCCAACGACGGAGGCGACTGGAAGGAACACGATGTCTCTTCCGATACCGTCTACGGCAGACAGAAGAAGACGGCACTGGGTTCAAAAAGGCTCTATGAGGTCACCGATCAGATCCTCCAGGAACACATCGCCAAAGGCCATCTGAAAAAATGAGCACAGAAAAACCTCTTGTCAAAAGAGGTTTTCATTTACCATTGAATGATCTTCTCCAGGACCTTCACGAAGCTCTCCAGTCCTTCCTTGTCCTCCTTCGAAAAACGATCGAAAGAAGGCGAATCGATGTCCAGCACCGCGATCACTTTTCCATCGTGGTGGATCGGAACGACGATCTCGGAATTGGAAGCGGAATCACAGGCGATATGTCCCGGGAACTGATGCACATCGGGGACCAGCTGGGTCTCATCTGTTTCAAAAGCCGTGCCGCAGACGCCCTTGCCTCTGGCGATGTTGACACAGGCCGTCCTGCCCTGGAAAGGCCCCAGCAGCAGAGCGTCATTCCTGACCAGATAGAAACCTGCCCAGTTGAGATCGGCGAGAGTCTCATAGATCAGAGCGCTCGCGTTGGCCATGACAGGCATATAGTCGCAAGAGGCTTCCGCCAGCGCTTCCATCTGTCTGTTCATCAGCTCGTAGTTGACGCCCATCTAGTAGTTTCTCCTGTCTCTGCGTCTGCCATAGACCAGGACCAGTCTGAGTATCTGCAGCAGTGTCGAAGCAACACCGGCGACATAAGTCAGCGCAGCTGCCCTCAGGACCGTTCTGGCGCCTTCCAGCTCCGTATCATTGACATAGCCGTACTGCTGGATCTGAGCCAGAGCCCTGCGGCTGGCATCGAACTCCACCGGCAGCGTCACCAGCTGGAAAAGCAGGATCACGCACTCCAGAAGGATGCCGAACCAGACCAGATTGATCATGCCCATCATCAGGCCCATCATGATCGAGATGTAGCCGCCCATCGAAGCGATGTTCGCGATCGGCACGAGGCTCGCTCTGACGCTGAGCAGCGCATACTTGTCCCTGTCCTGCAAGGCGTGTCCGCACTCATGGGCAGCGACAGCGATCGCGGCGATCGAACTCGACTGGGAGATGTTCTGGGAAAGAGAGATACTCTGATCTCTCGGATCATAGTGATCCGACAACATGCCGTTGACCTCTTTGACGACGACCCCATGAAGGTCGTTGTTGAAAAGCAGTTCCTTGGCGACGGCTGCGCCCGTCATTCCCCTCTCATTTGCGATCTTTGAGAATTTCGCATAAGTCGTCTGTATATATAGCTGGGCTCCATACGTGATGATGATAGCCAGGAAAGTCAGACCATAATAGATCGTGTAGTCACTCATAGACAGCACCTCCTTGTACTATCATTTTACCCCTATTACAGGCCATTCCAAAGTATAATGATTAAAAAGGAAGGGCTCATACTATGAAAAAGATCTATCTGGCAGGCGGCTGTTTCTGGGGCGTCGAACACTATCTCTCACTGCTGAACGGCGTCAAAGAGACGACGGTCGGCTATGCCAACAGCGACATCGAATCCCCATCCTACGAAGATCTCAAGGCACACCGCTCCCTCGCTTCCGAGACTGTGGAAGTCGTCTACGAAGAAGACGCGATCAGTCTGAAAGAACTTCTGGAGATGTTTTTCCTGATCATCGACCCGACCATCCTGGATCAGCAGGGACACGACATCGGCCACCAGTATCGCACCGGCATCTATTATGTCGATCAGGCAGACAGAGACATCATAAAAAGTTCGTTGGACGAACTTTCACTGAAATATGACAGACCGATCGTGACGGAACTGCTTCCTCTGGAAAACTTCACGATCGCCGAAGACTATCACCAGGACTATCTGATCAAGAATCCGACCGGCTACTGCCACGTCGATCCGCGCATGTTTGAAGTGGCAAAGAGATTCAAACGCTAAGTCAGGAACCTTCTGATCAGCTCATCATCCGCCTTGGTCAGCTTCTTCAGATGTCTGAACAGTCTCTCATAGGACTCCTCAGGAGTCCTTTTATAACACTTCTTCGCAAAATCCTTATAGTACTCTTCCGGTGTCGTATAGCGGGCGACGCCCCAGCCGTAGAATTCGCCGTTCTTATCGACCTCGTAGTCGAAGTCTCTGATCAGCACATAGCCCTTCATCTGCAGGGCCGTGATCGTCGTATCGAAACCCTTCCTGGGCTGCCAGGCATCCTTGCCTCTCTCATGGGTCTTGACGTAGCCGCCGATGGCCTTGGCCGTCTTGGACAGGATCGTGTGATGGGAAGCGATGATGTTGTAGAGATACTCTTCATTATAAGTGGCCAATCCATCAGAGACTCTGGCATCGAAGTCGTAGCCATCCCTTCTGTAATTGGCCAGATCGTAGTACCACTTCTCGGAAACATAGGCGGCCTTCTTCCTGAACAGCTTTCCATAGGCGCAGTGCGTCTCCTGGATCACCGGACCCTTCCATTCCCATACGCCCTCTCCATCACCGAAATAGACTTTCGGGGAGACGTTCTCCTCGATCGAAAAGCCCTTGATCTCATTGGAAAAGAAGGGTATGATCCCATACTCGTTGATCGCATCGATGAGGTCCTGTTTCTCTCTGATATAAAAATCCATCTATATGTTCAATCCGAACTCCGCCGGCTGGAAACGCGGCGAAACGCTTTCCTTTGTGGCGATGACTGCTGAAGCCAACCTCGTGCCGATACTGCAGGATTCGCCCAGCGACTTGCCATAGGTCAGGCCTACCGCGATGCCCGCAAAGAAAGAATCCCCGGCACCGGTCGTATCGATGACATCGACCTTCTGCGGCGGACAGAAACCGTGTTCCCCGTCCCTTTCCGCATAGACCGCTCCCCGATCTCCCAGAGTCATGACCATCTTTCTGATATTGGCCTGTTCGATCTTTTCGATCAGGATGGACTCCAGCTCCTCTATGCTCTTGTTCTCATAGTCTTCCGAGAAGAGAAGTCCCGCTTCCTGTTCGTTGCAGACGATGCAGGCGACCTTGTCCAGAAGTTCCCTTCTCTCCATGGCGATCGACATGTTGGAAACGACCGCAAAGATCTGCTTGTCGTACTTCTCAGCCAGAGCGAAGATCCGCTTCAGCAGATCCTCTTCCATATCGATCTCGACGACGACGCTGTCAGCCTCTTTAATGATCTTGTCTCCCCAGATATCCAGGACTTCGCTGATCCTGGACAGATCCGGGCGCTTGGAGATCGAAGCGACGACATCGCCGTTGTTGTCAAAGATCGCCAGCCAGGTCCCCAGACCGTCCGCTGTCTTGATGATGTAATCGGTATTGACGTTGTGTCTTCGCAAACGATCGACGACGTCAGCTCCGATACCGGTATCATCGACCACGCTCACATAAGTCGGTCTCAGCTCCAGATTGGCAATATCCTCCGCCACATTGCGGCTGACTCCGCCATGGACCTGAACGACCCGCCCGACATTCCTGCCGGAAGGAATATACTGATCGATCGGATATCCTTTGATATCCACAAACACTGCACCGAAGACGACGATTCCCATATCTGATCTCCTATTCGTTGACTCTATTTTATCCTATTCAGGCCTCTTGTTTTCAATGATCGAAACGATCTCCTTCAGATCTTTCGCAAAGAAGATCCCCTCCTGCCTTTCCCTGCTGGAAAGACCGCTGTCGATCATCTTCTGCAGCAGCTTTTTCAGTTCCTCATAATATCCATCCAGGTCATAGATGATGCAAGGCGCATCCATGTGTCTGAGCGACACCTTCGACATGACTTCTGTGATCTCCTCGAGCGTTCCTGTCCCTCCGGGAAAAGCGATGAAGGCATCTCCCAGTTCGATCATCTTCGCCTTCCTTTCCGACATGTCCTTTGTGACGATGAGCTCCGTGATCTCATCATAAACAAAACCGCGCTGCACAAAGAAACGCGGTTCGACGCCGATCACTTCGCCATGATGATCCAGAACAGCCTTCGCCAGATCCCCCATCAGTCCGTTCTTTGAACCGCCGTAGATCAGTCGATGTCCCTTCGAACCGATCCAGCTGCCCAGTTCCATGACCGCTTCCTTGAGCTTGGGGTCATTGCCGGGACTGGAACCGAGATAGACCGTGATGTTCATTGATCTTCCTCATCGGTATGATTGAAGAGACGATAGATCATCAGGGCAACATTGTGGGCACTTTCCTTCTTGCCCTCTTCCTCCCACTTGATGAAAGAATTCAGCAGTGCGCCTGCGTAGGCGTAAAGCTCATACATGTGGATCTTCTTTCGCGGGAAGATGTTCTCCATCATGTACTCATTGACCGCATCCATCAGGATGGCATAGAGGCCATGCCTGTTCAGCGTCAGGAAATAACGTGAATAGCGGTCGAAGTAGTTCAGAGAGAACTCGATATGTTCCAGCTGCATGTAGACGCCCGGATCGTTGATCTCGCCGCCTTCGATCATGTAGCCGTTGACGATGATGTTCAGATTGTCACAGAGCGCATCATAAAGATTCTCGTAGTAGCGATAGAACGACATCCGGGAAACGCCTGCCTCACGGATGACTTCCGAGATCGAGATCTTCGAGAATTCCTTTTCATCCAGCTTGCTGAGGATCGCATTGCCGATGGCCATGCGGGTGGCTATGGTGCGTCCTTCAGGTCTTGTGTTGATCTTCATAATGTTACAGAAAAGCCATGACTGTCATAACTGTGACAGATATTGTGCTTTTGTTCATTTTATCACGACCACTAAATTCATACAATTTACTCGAACAGCAAGGAGGTGTTTTTGTAATGAGAATTGTTGTCGATTCCTCATGTGATCTCTATTCGATCGACCATGACGATTTCAAAACTGTTCCTCTGACGATCTACACCGACGAAAGATCCTTCGTCGACGATGAAAACCTCAATGTCCACGAAATGCTGGACTATCTGGCAGCCTACAAAGGCCGCTCCTATACATCCTGCCCGCCGATCGACCTCTGGCTGCAGGCCTACGAAGGCGCAAAAGAGATCTTCGTCATCACGATCACTTCTGCCCTGTCCGGATCCTACAACAGCGCGCTCAGTGCTGCTGAAATGTACAAGGAAGAACACAAGGACGTCAAGATCTCCGTCATCGATTCTCTCTCGACCGGCGGCGAAGAGATCCTCGCAATCAACAAAATGACGGAACTCATGAAGCAGGGTCTTTCGTTTGAGAAGATCGACGAGATCGTCCGCGACTATCTGCGCAGATCGAGACTCTTCTTCTCCTTCTTCTCCGTGCACAATCTCGCCCAGAACGGCAGAGTCAACAAGATCGCTGCCGGCGCACTCAGCGTCCTCAACATCTCGGTCAACGGGACCGCGACAAGTGAGGGTACCATCGCCGTGACCGGCAAAGCCAGAGGCGAAAAGAAGTCCCTGCAGGCGCTTCTTGACTACATGAAAGAAGCGGGCTACAAAGGCGGTAAATGCGTCATCACGCACACCGAAAACGAGTCTGCCGCCAAAGACCTCAAAGACATGGTCCTGAACGAATATCACGATGCCAGCATCGACATCTATCCGACCAGAGGCCTGTGCAGCTACTACATGGAAAGAAGAGGCGTCGTCATCTGTCTGGAGACAGACTGATCAGAAAAAAGAGATCACAGCACTTGAAAAGCCTGTCACCAGGCTTTTTCTTTGATCAGGACTCTTTCTTCTTCTGATACATTCTGTAGGAATAGATCACAGGTACGAACACGGCGATCAGACAGGCCGCCAGCAGGATCCACATGAATGCGTCTGTTTTCACGAAGATCGAAAGGAACATGATGACGCCGCAGAAGATGAACAGATATCCGGCCAGACGATGTGTCCTGTCCCAGTTTTCCGCATCCGCCAGTGTCCACGGGATCTTGATGCCGATCGTGTAGTTCTGTCTGGTCTTGGGCATGTAGTTGCCGATCACGATGAAGAGAACCGAGACCAGACAGCTCATCAATAATCTGACGTCGATATCAAGACCCAGAGCCTTGCCATAGACCAGGAAAGAAAGGACAAAGGAAAGACACGGAATGATCCAGAGCACCAGATCATGGACCTTCCCCGATACATTGGCTGCCTTCGGATCCTTTCCCGTCACAAAAGCACAGAGCAGATGAAACGCAGGCAGCATCAGCATCAGCAACAATATTTCAAACTTTGAGCCATAGCGGTCGACGTTTCCATGAAAATCGAAATGGACCGGGATCTGATCAGGAAGCCTGTTCATCAGATAGAGGCCGATCAAAAACGGGATGCAGCTGATCGCCGTCGTCATGATGACCTTTCTCATGTATTCTTTATCTTTCATCGTCTTTCTCCCCCTTCAGATCCGCCAGCCACAGCATCACCTCTTCGATGACGCTGGCATTCAGCGAATAATAGATGTAATTCTTTTCCTTCTCCTCAAAGACAAGATCAGCCTCCTTCAGCAGCTTCAAGTGATAAGAGACTGTCGCCTGTGTCATATCGAATCGCCTGCTGATATCCCCTGCCGACATCCTGCCCTTTTTCAGCATCGACAGGATCTGTCTGCGCACCGGATCAGACAGGGCTTTGAATGTTTCGCCATACCCCATAAGATCGTTCTCCTATTTAGATGAATTTCTAAATAGATTATATGTGTCTTGCATTCCAAAATCAATAGCTATTTAGATATTTTTCTGAATACCGATCCAAAGAAAAAGGATCAGAAGATCCTTTGGATCAGGAACATGTAGACTAACGTCGCGGTCACGATCGACAGGGATGTGTTGTGCTTCCACTTCTGAAGGGCGATCGTCACGATGACAGCGATCAGCTCCGGAAGGAAACTGTTTACTGAAGTGAATTTCACATCCTTCAGGCAGAAGACCACCAGCATCGCCATCGCGCAGTATGGAAGGACCCTGCCCAGATAGAGGATGAAAGCCGGTGTCCTTTCCTTGAAGATGATGAAAGGCAGGAAGCGGATCAGGATGGTCGTCAAAGCCATGACGGCGATCAGAAGATAGCTATGCATCGCCTTCACCTCTGATCTTTCTCAGCACGAACAGCATCCCCACGATCATCGCCATTGCCGGCATCAGGAAGTCGTCCCGTCCGAAGAGGACCAGACAGAGCCCCGAGATCAGAAACGTCAGGATCACCGGCAGATGATCCTTGCCGGATCGCCACTGTTCCACGACGATGACGATGAAAAGAGCCGTCATCGAAAAATCGATGCCCGTGTAGTCAAAAGGCAGGATGTCACCCACGATGCTTCCCAATACGGTCCCCGTCACACACCAGCAGTGATCGAAGGCAGACAGATAGAAATAATAAGACGGGTCCAGTTCCCTCATGTCCTTGTTGCAGGCAAGGGAAAAAGTCTCATCCGTCAAAGCGAAGATATCGTAAGCCCTGTGCCTTTTCAGATCCTTGTAGCGCTCCAGCATGCCCACACCATAGAAGAGATGGCGGATATTGACCATGACCGTCATGAAGAAAGCCGTGATCAGAGAAGCGCCTTCACTCAGAAGATCCACGCCCACATACTGCATCGAACCCGCATAGATGAAAAGACTGGACAGAAGGCTCGGCAGCAGACCATAGCCCTTTGAATCCATCAGGACACCAAAACCGATCCCCAAGACGATGTAACCGGGGAAGATATTCAGGGAATCCCTGAAAGCCTCCCTCATTTCCTTTTTCATCATTCCCATTATAGTCCAGAGCCCACTTTTTCCTGGCAAATATGATCGATTTGTAAAATCGTCCCTGATTCATTGCATTAAAAGTCAAAATCGATTATAGTTGTAGATGTCTCATTATGAATAAGTATCAGATATTTACCGATGCCACAGCGGACATCGACACAGACGCATTGCACGGGCTTCCAAACCTTGAGATCATCCCTATGGAGATCTTCATCGACGAAGCCTCCTATTACTTCGGACCTGACGGAACGATCGATCACGAGATGTTCTACGACAGACTCGATCCGCAGATCGACGTCAAAACGACAGGCATCAACCCCGAGATCTACGAACAGTATTTTGAAGCGGCCCTGGAACAGGGACTGGATGTCCTCTACATCTGCTTCACTTCCGGTCTTTCCTCGACCTACAACACGGTCAGACTGGTCAAGACCATGATGAAAGACAAGTATCCGGACAGAAAGATCTTCTGCATCGATTCGCTCTGCGCATCGCTTGGCGAAGGCTTCCTGGTCCTGGAAGCGCTGAAGAGACAGCAGGAAGGCATGGACTTCGACGAACTCGTCGAATGGCTGGAAACAGAAAAGACGAACGTCGGACACTGGTTCACCCTGGACAGCTTTGAATACCTGGTCAAAGGCGGACGCATCTCTCCGACTGCCGCGGCGATCGCCTCGACTTTACAGATCAAGCCGCTGCTCTCCGTCGATACAGAAGGAAAGCTCACTGTTGCCGGCAAGACCAGAGGCAGACACTCCGCCATTGCCACCATCCTGAAGAAGATGGACAGCAACTGGAAACCTGAAAAAGGCAAGAGGGTTATCGTCGGCCACGGCAACTGCGAAGAAGAAGCGCTTCAGCTGAAAGAGAAGGTATTGGCGCGTCATCCTGATGCGCAAGTCGACATCATGTCCATCGGACCGGTCATCGGCTGCCATACCGGACCAAGCATCCTCGCGCTGGTCTTCTGGGAGTAAGATCAGGGATCTGAACATTCAGATCCTTTTTTATTGCATATCATTTTCTAAAAGAACGGAAAAGAAATATCATAGTATTATCAGTAAGGAGAAACATCATATGAAAACGATCGGATTTATCGGTACTGGATATATGGGCGGTGCCCTGGCTACCGCCGCCTCGAAGAGTTCCTGCGACATCCGCCTTCTGCTGGCCAACCGCAGCAGGGAAAAAGCGGAGAAACTGGCTGAACAGATCGGCGGAGAAGTCACAGACAATCAGACTGTCGCCAGAGAAGCGGACTACATCTTCCTGGGCGTCAAACCGCAGATCCTGCAGACCATGTACGAAGGCATCGAAGACGTCCTGAAAGAAAGGAAGGACCGCTACGTCATCGTCTCGATGATCGCCGGCAAGGACATCGCTTTGCTGGAAGAGATGTTTGACGGCGCACCCGTCATCCGCTTCATGCCCAACATGCCTGTCACAGTCGGTTCGGGCCTGAGCTTCTATGCCTTCTCAGACAATGTCAGCAAAGAAGAAAAGGCCTTCTTCCTCGAACTCATGAAACAGTCCGGCGCCATGCATGAAAGCGACGAGCACTACATGATGGCCCTGGGCGGCGTCTCAGGCTGCGCACCTGCCTTTGCGGCCATGTTCCTGGAAGCGCTGGCAGACGGTGCCGTGACCTGCGGCGTCTCAAGAAAGGACGCCTACGTCTATGCCGCCGAGATGCTGAAGGGGACCGCCGAGCTCTATCTGACCAACAGGGATCATCCGGGAGCGATCAAAGACTCCGTCTGTTCGCCGGCCGGCCTCACGATCGAAGGCGTCAGGGTCCTGGAACGAAGAGCTTTCCGCTCCGCTGTCATCGACGCACTGGTCGCAACATTTGAAAAGAGATTCTGAAGAAAAAAGCTATATCACAGACGATATAGCTTTTCTTTCGTTGATCTTTGAGATCCTTAACTGCAGTAGTCGACGATGGCCTCGATGGAAGCTTCGATGCCCTTCACGACATCATCTTTGGAAAGAGAAGGCATCTCCTTCTTGTTCATGACCTGTTCGTGTAAGAACGGAACATGCATGAATCCGCCGATGCTGTTCGGGAATTCTTTATCAATGTAGTAACGGATACCGTACATGAGGTGGTTACATACATAGGTACCGGCTGTGTTGGAAATGGCAGCCGGAACATTGGCAGCTTTCATATACTCGACCATCTTCTTGATCGGCAGTGTTGAGAAATAGGCGCTTGGACCATCCGCGAAGACCGGCTGATCGACAGGCTGATTGCCCTCGTTATCAGGAATGCGGCCATCATCGCAGTTGATCGCGACTCTTTCCGGAGTGATCTCGTATCTGCCACCGGCCTGACCGATGCATAACACGACATCAGGATTCTCTTTTTTCATCGCCTCATGGACCGTCTCGATCGCTTTACCGAAAACGACCGGAACGTAGCATTTCACGATCTGAGCACCTTTGATCTCATCTCTGACGAGAGCGACTGCTTCCTGTGCAGGATTGACAGTCTCGCCGCCGAACGGCTCAAAACCAGTAAGCAAAATTTTCATGTTTTCTCCCTTTGATTAGAAAGCGAATACGTAAAGCAGTACGACATGGATCAGCAGCATGCAGATCGCAAACGGGATCTGCGACTTGATGACAGAGTATTTGTTCTTTGTCTCAAGCAAAGCTGCCGGAACGATGTTGAAGTTCGCAGCCATCGGTGTGCAGAGCGTGCCGCAGTATGCAGCAGGCAGACCTAAAGCACCGACAACGACCGGATCAGCACCCTTCGAAATGAGGAACGGGACACCGACACCGACCATGATGACTGAGAAAGCGGCAAAACCGTTACCCATGACCATCGTGAACAGAGCCATGCCTAAGCAGTAGATGAAGCAAGCGATCAGGATAGAGTTCTCAGGAACGACCATCGAAACATAGTGAGAGATCGCATCGCCGACACCGGCTGCAGTGAACAGAGCACCTAAGGCAGACAGCAGCTGCGGTAAGATACCTGTCGTGGAAACGTTGTCCATCAGTCTTGCGCCATCAACAGCGGCATACTTCGGACTGCACTTCGTCAGCAGGATCGCAGCGCATAAAGCAACGATACCGGAAAGACCGATCGCGTTGTTGGCAGTCAGCCATGAAAGAGCCGGAACTTTTGAACCTAAAGTCGCACCGACAACGGCAACGACAGCGATACATAAAGCCGGAATGAAGATCTTGTAACCGAACTTGTCAGCATTCGCTCTGACAGTCTTTGGATCTGGTACGTCGTTCTTGGTCTGCACGACACCGCCGATCGCCGTCAGGCAAGCCATGATGACGATAGCAGCACCGACCAACCATTTAGGTACCCACGGACCGCAGATGAATGTGAAGGCAAGCAGGAACCAGAAAGCAGCAGTCGTGACTTTCTTGCTGCAGCCATCATCTTTTAAAGCCTTGACACCAACAAGGATGAAGACCAGACCGATCAGGCAATAGAAGAATTCACCTAAAATCTGAGCAAACGTCATTATTTCTTACCTCCTTTGCTGGCAGCATCAAGCTGTTTGTCTAACCACAGGTTCCTTAAAGTACCTAATACGATAGATACGACAGCGACCGGGATAGACCAACGGGCGATCTGCAGAGCATCGACTTCATAGCCGAGACCGACTAAAGTCGAAACGATGAGCAGAGTTCCCGAAGAACCCATGAAGCAGTTCTGTGCGAAGAAGTTACCATAGTTCTCTGCACCTGCAGAACCGCCTCTGATGATGTCCTGCATCTCTTCGTTGATCTCGCCATACTTGGCGACAGCAGCACCTTCAGCCATCGGAACGACGACTGGACGCACGAACTGCGGGTGACCACCCAATCTGATAGAGAATGCGGAAGCCAGAGTTCTGATCAGTTCATAAACGATGATGACTCTTCCGGCAGTAGCGGACTTGATCGAACGGATGAAGTCGATGGCTTTTTCCTTCAGACCAAATCTTTCACAGATACCGATAGCAGGTAAGGTCAGAACGAACAGGGTAGCAGTTCTCTGAGTAACGAATGAATTACCTAAAGTAGTCAGGATATCCATGATGCTCATGCCGCCAACCAGTCCGGTGACGATTCCGGCGAGGACTACTGTTGCGATCGTATCGAACTTGAGGATCAAGCCGACGACAACAATAGCTACACCAATCAATCTGATAAGCATAATTTTACTTTCCCCCTTAATATTCAGTATTATAACCCTTATCAAAAATACATGCAAATTATTACAGATTTCTGAAAATAATTACAAAAATGGACTTTTTAATGGCGGATCGATACAGCAGATCCTTCTGCATCAAAAAACCTTCCATCCGGAAGGTTCATTCTTTGACATTCTTATGATCAACGACGAAACAGGATTCGAAGACATGCGACATGATCCGCTCCGTCTCCTTCTGATCCTTGCCGGTCATCTCCATGAGCTCCTTCAAAGTCCAGCTGTGCTTTTTCATCAGTTTTGCCGGATAGACCCTCAATTCATCCAGAAGCTCCTTCAGCCAGTATGCCAGCATGATCAGCGGGATGGACAGCAGGACCCTCCACAGGACGAAATCGATCTTGAAGACGCCATCGTGGATGAAGACCAGATACAGCACCGCCAGCATCAACGCGCTGAGTATCGCTGAATAGAAGATGATATCAAAACGCGGACTCTTGTACTGCAGGAGTTTGATCGGTTTGGAAAAATCATATTTAGGAAGACTCTTTTTCATTTCAATTCACCGGTATTATTGTATCATTTAAACTGAAGGGTAAATCAGCATATGATCAATATCGACAAAGGTGTATCTATCATCTTACACGACTGGCTCAACGTCCGCAAGGATGAAGAGATCCATTTCATCACCGACGAGACGCATCTGCGGGAAGCGGAAGCGATCGAGCGCTGGGCATACGGCGCAGACGCCGCTCTGAAGACCACGATCCTGAATTCGCAGCTCGTGCAGAAAGGCGACATCATTGAAAACATGACCGGCATCTTCTCCAAGGAAGACGTCATCATCGGTGCCACCGACTTCTCATTCATCACCACCAACGCCATCCGCACCGCCGTGAAGAAAGGCGCCAGATTCCTTTCCCTGCCGCTCTCCTGTTCCGATGGCACGTCGTTACTGGAAAACGACTTTATTCAGATGGATCCGCGCGTCACCTATCGCGACGCCAGGAACATCATCAATGTCCTGAAAAAATGCAAGACCGTCCATATCACGACGAAAAAAGGAACGGACATGTACTTCGATATCGAAGGACGGACACCCGGCTATTTCAACGGCAAAGCGGCCAGGAAAGGCCTGATCGGATCCTCCTCCTTTGAAGTCTTCGTCGCTCCGAACGAAGACAAGACCCACGGCGTCCTCTATCTGGATGCCTCCTTCGGATACATCGGACTGGTCGAACACACCGTCAGGATCGTATTCGAAAAAGGAAAGATCGTCTCCGCCGAATCGGAAGGGAATGACGCGACGAAACTGATGAACTACATCAGATCCTTCAACTCGGACAACATGTTCAGACCGGGCGAACTGGGCATCGGACTCAACCGCATCTCCAAAACAAGAGGTGTCTCCTACATCGAAGATGAATCCGCCTATCACACCTTCCACATCGGCATGGGCAGGAACATCGGGCTTGGCGGCAAACAGGAAGCTGCCGGCCACCTCGACATTGTGACCAA
>JAEEGJ010013054.1_pt1 | contig 20319 bp, 14 predicted proteins | sample 8958761 | NCBI WGS metagenome assembly JAEEGJ01 (sample SAMN16246546, study PRJNA631951) | gut metagenome | biome: gut microbiome; feature: rumen; material: RS-attached | host: Bos | place: Iran: Karaj | collected 2018-10 | reverse complement strand
GGAGGACTTGAGCCTCTTACAGAGAGATACTGCGTACGTCCTACATCAGAGACTCTTTTCTGCGATTACTACAAGGGCGAGATCCATTCCTACAAGGATCTTCCACAGGTTCTCAACCAGTGGTGCAGCGTAGTTCGTTGGGAGAAGGAGACAAGACCTTTCCTTAGAAGCAGAGAGTTCCTTTGGCAGGAAGGACACACAGCTCACGCAACAATGGAAGAGGCTGAGGAGAGAACACAGCAGATGCTCAATGTCTATGCTGATTTCCTTGAGAACGACATGGCTATTCCTGTTGTTAAGGGACGCAAGACAGATAAAGAGAAATTCGCAGGTGCTGAGGCTACTTATACAGTAGAGGCACTTATGCATGACGGACGTGCTCTTCAGAGCGCAACAAGCCACAACTTCGGTGACGGCTTTGCCAAGGCTTTCGGAATCCAGTACGCAGGAAAAGACAATCAGCTTCACTATGTATGTCAGACATCCTGGGGACTTACAACACGTACAATCGGTGCCATGATCATGGTACACGGCGATAACTCAGGTCTTGTAGTACCTCCTAAGATCGCTCCTGTACAGGTTGTTGTTATTCCTATCCAGCAGAAGAAGGAAGGCGTTCTTGATGCAGCTTACGATATCGCAAAGAGTCTCTCAGATTACAGAGTAAAGACTGATGATTCAGACAGAACACCCGGATTTAAGTTCGCTGAGCAGGAGATGAGAGGTATTCCTGTTCGTGTCGAGATCGGACCTAAGGATCTTGAGGCAGGCAAGTGTGTACTTGTAAGAAGGGACACAAGAGAGAAGATCGAATGTGCTATCTCTGAGGTTTCAGCTAAGGTTGGCGAGCTTCTTGATACAATCCAGAAGGATATGTTCGAGAGAGCCAAGAAGCACCTTGCAGAGCACACCTTCGCAGCTCACAACAAAGAGGAGTTCGCAGAAGCCTTCAAGGAGACCAAGGGCTTTGTAAAGGCTATGTGGTGCGGATGCCAGGAGTGTGAGGACAAGATCAAGGAAGAGTTCTCCGCTACCAGCAGATGTATTCCTTTTGAACAAGAAAAGCTCTCCGACACATGTGTAATGTGCGGAAAGCCTGCAACCAAAATGGTATATTGGGGACGCGCGTATTAATGCGCGTCCTTTTTTTATCTCTTCATCATGTTTGCGTAGTGAGCTCTCTTGTAATCATACATTCTCTGATCAGCAAGCATGAACACCGAGTGGGTATCCCCGTCTTCTGTCTCATCTCTGAAGGCATAGCCATAGGATACGCTGTGGTTTACGTCGGGAACTTTTTTATCAAGCTCTAAGAGTTCCTGATCCAGTTTAACAAGTCTTTTATCAAGCTCTATCGGAGTTGTCTTTTCAATCAGCACCAAAAATTCGTCTCCGCCGATTCTGGTACAGACTCCAAGATCCCCAATAACTGCTTTAAGCGTATCCGCAAAGGACTTAAGAAGCTTATCTCCGGCAGGATGACCGGCGTTGTCGTTGACTTCTTTAAGACCGTTAAGATCAAGACTGAGCAGGCAGAAATTTTTATCTGACTTATTAAAGGTAACAAGCCGTTCGTCGCAGCTGACTCTGTTGGGAAGGCCGGTGAGATTGTCTATATAGGCAATCTTGGTAAGGGCTGCATACTCTTTTTTCTGGGCAAAAGAGTGTGTCATATATACAAAGTAATTCAGCAGCTGCATAAATACAAAGAACATAACTCCGGTGGGCATGATGGCGGAAATGATCGGAGTGTTGGCAAAGCCTATATACTGGTGAAGCACGGCGGCTATTATGTAGCCAAACAGTGAAATTGCCATGAAAGTTACGCCGCACATTAAGATCAACCGCGAGGAGTTGTGGCTTTTGCTCTTTAAGTCCATGTAGACATAGGCTCCCAGTATGATCATGCCTACTGTAGAAATGAAGTAGTAGGGGTACTGGAAATGGTTAATGTGCACGACATTCAAGAAGTGCAGGAACATGAAAGCAAGCGTAAAGGCAAGAGTTGAAAGACCCATAACTACCAGTATTTTGTTTTCCCAGCGTCTGTGAAGGTCAAAGACTATGGCGTAGATAAGCGGCGTTATCAGGTACATAGTGCAGAACTCCAGCGTGGTATTTATGGCAGGAGGAAGCACAAAGTCCGTTACATCGAAGGCTGTTAAGAGCCAGAAACCAAGAACGATATTAAGGACAGAGCATAGTATCTGCGTCGTAACACCGGCTGACCTGATATAGAAGAGCAGGGATATTATCAGGAATACTTCACCGAACATTATCATGAAAAGACCTATTGTGAAGGGATAGATCATTGAATGGATCATTTCTCTGTAAATATCATCGAAATCACCTATTACAGGCGTGATTATGTCGGCTCTTGTGTCGTTTTCGGTAACGTAGAGTCTGATGGTAAGTCTTTTACCCACGTAGTTGTCGGGAAGCGGGATGAAATTGTAGCCTACGCCGATAAACTCTTTGTTTGATGAAGTCTCAGGAACTGTGCTGTTTATGAGTTCTTCATCCAGGAATATCTCATAGTAGCAGTATCTTGTCTTAAAGGCGAGGTAAGGGAAGTCACAATGAATATCAACAAGAGGAGCTGTCTGGTTTAAGTAGACCACGTCACCTCTTGAGAATGAAGCTCCCACCTGCGTGCTCATGTGCTCAAGATTAGTGTTTAAGTACTGCTGGTTTCTGTAGGTTACAGTCCAGCCTTTTTCGAGTTTCATAATAGGGTGCGTTGGCTTAAAGGAGAAGAAAAATGCTGCAAAAGTAAAGAACAGCGCAAGCAAAGCTATGGCTAAAGTAAGGAAAGATAAGAATTTACGCATTCTTTATCACCTCCTTATGCTTGTCTGCCTGATGTTCTCTCTTCATCTCATACATTCGGCTGTCTGCCAGCATGTAAACTTCCTGAGCGGATCCGCTGGGAACTTCGTAGCTGTAGGCATAACCATAGGATGCGCTGTACTGGAACACCTGCTCTTTGTGATTCCAGTCGCTGATCATTGAGTAGAGCTCGTGAATTCTCTTGGTGGTCCTAAGAGCTCTTTCATCTGTGAGGATAACGATAAATTCGTCACCGCCCATTCTTCCTACAAGGTTGGCATCCAAAAAGCAGTCCGAGAGAATGGTCGCAAAGCCGGACAAAAGCCTGTCGCCCTCATGGTGGCCAAGGGTGTCATTGACCTGTTTTAGCTTGTTGAGGTCGAGACTTATTATGGTGTACTGAGCGCGCTCTTTTGTAAGCAAATCCATTACCTGCTCGCAACGGGCTCTGTTGGCCAGTCCCGTAAGAGGATCTGTGTAGGCAAGGGATGATATCTTGCTCTGCATGGACTGAAGGTTTGAGTTGTAGATGATGTAAAGCAGATAACTTATAAGGAGCGAACAAACAAGAAGTACGGCACCTGCGGTGAAGAAGGCGATAGTAGTAGATGATTCGCCTTGCTTTGAGAAGTACTTGGTGTAGTTGTATCTGAAGATATCAACCACCGACAAAAGCGTGAAAATGATAAGGCCTGCGGAAAAGACATTGTCGGAGGAAATCAGACGGAAATCCGGATCTTTAAACAGCTTTGATGCAGCTCTTATGATTATTACGGTGCAGATAACTGCCTCAAAAAAGGCAAGACCCTGAAGCATCGGCGTAAATTCAAAGATCCTCCGGTCTGCAATGACGGTAAAGAAGAATACAGAAAGGAATACCAGAACATTTGCAAAGAAAAGTGCTCTGAATATCTTCTTTAATCTGCCCGTTGAAATCGACATGAAATATCCGATGATGGCAGTTGGAATATTGTACATGGAAGAATATTCACAAATGGTGTTAAGGCTCGGGTTGTTGCACAGAAGATCGATAAGTCCGTAGAAAGAGTAAATGAACAGACCAAGAAGGAGTGAGATAAGACCGCTGAAAAAGAGTCTTAAGTCATTGCTGTGATAGATGACCATATAGGGGGAAAGGATCATCAGGGCCAGACCCAGGATCATCAAAAAGTCACCGATTATTATATTTGAGCGCATGCCAGAGATGTGATAAGTCAGGATGTCGCGCCTTTCGCCGACGGTTATGGGAGAAGCACCTGAAAAAGATCTGGTTCTGGTACCTGAGATTGCAATTCTAAGCTCTTTTCCCAGATATTCCTGTCCCAGAGCAAAGTAATTGTAGCGCTTTGGCACCGTGCGGTCGTTTTCGTAGTAGTCGTGGCCAAAGGAATAAATCTGCTCATCATCGAGATAAACATCTACCATTGCATGGATGGAATACATGATAAGACAGGGGTTCTCAAGCTTAAAGTCAGGAAGCTTTCGGCTAAGGATAACCACATCACCTTCATCAATAAGGCCAAGACCTGCATCAAGAAGTAAATCCGAAGAGTACGGGACACCATTTAAAGAGATCTCCCAGCCATCGTTCAGGCTGTAGATCCCGGATCCCGGTTTAAAGAAAGTATCTGAAATAAAGAAAATTGCAATAACTGATATTATGAGCAGCAGCATTGCCGCCAATTTATCATAGCGACTATAGTCCCAAAATTTCATAAACTTTTCCTCATTATTACATATATTTAGTATATAACCTTAATGATAAAATTCCTAGCAAATATTCACAAAATCAGGCCTATAGGCTATTATGAAGGTATGAAGATTACAATACCGGAAAATGCGAAATTCATTCTAGACACCATGCACAAGGCAGGGTTTGAAGCTTATATAGTGGGTGGCTGTGTTCGTGATGCCCTTCTGGGAAGAACACCGGAGGACTGGGACATCACAACAAATGCGCTTCCTCAGGATACCAAAAAGCTCTTTAAAAGAACCATCGACACCGGAATAGAGCACGGAACCGTCACGGTGATGATGGGAAAAGAGGGATATGAGGTAACCACCTACAGGATCGATGGAATTTACGAGGACGGCCGTCACCCCAAGGAGGTCACATTTACAAGGGATCTCTATGAAGACATGATGCGCAGGGACTTTACCATAAACGCCATGGCTTACAATGAGGAAGAGGGCCTGATCGACAGGTTTGATGGCAAGAAGGATTTAGAGGACCACATCATAAGGTGCGTCGGGAACCCAACGGAGAGGTTTTCTGAGGATGCCCTGAGGATAATGAGAGCTGTCAGATTTGCTGCGCAGCTTGACTATGAGATCGAAGAGGAGACGAAAAAAGCCATAAAAGAGCTGGCGCCTACCCTTTCAAAGATCAGCGCCGAGAGAATCCAGACAGAGCTGGTCAAGCTCCTGCAATCTCCACATCCGGAGAAGATCAAGATGGCTTATGAGCTGGGAATCACCGCGGTTATCCTCCCTGAGTTTGATAAATGTATGGATACACCCCAGGAGAATATCCACCACATGTACAACGTCGGGGATCACACGGTGGAAGCTATGAAGAATGTGCGTCCTGACAAGGTTTTGCGCCTTACAATGCTGATGCATGATATGGGAAAACCTGATACAATGGAGATAGATGACGAGGGAGTTCATCACTTCTACAACCATGACCTGGTCAGCGCTGAGATCGCAAAAAAGATCTTCAGGCGCCTTAAGTTTGACCGAGATACCATGGACAGGGTCTGCAATCTGGTTCTCTACCACGATTACAGGTTTCCGCCCAAGGCCTCCAGCATAAGAAGAGCCATGGCCCGTGTGGGAGAAGAAGATTTCCCTCTGCTTTTTGAGGTCAGATATGCAGATACCATGGCCCAGAGTGATTATCAAAGAGATGATAAGTTGCAGGTCATTGAGCAGTGCAAAGCTGTATACAAGGAGATTTTAGACAGGAAGGACTGTGTTAATCTTAAGAACCTGGCAGTCAAGGGGAAGGACCTCATTGATCTGGGGATTGCCCCCGGTAAGACGCTGGGAAACATCCTTAGTGCTATGCTGATGGACGTCATTGAGCATCCCGAGCACAACACCAAGGAGTATTTGCTTAAGCCGGAGCGCCTAAGAGAAGAATACATGAAGGATCATGTGGAACGGGAGAACCATGATTACGACTAAGAGAATACTCAGGGCACTACTTGCAATTACATTATCGGTGGGCATGCTTGTCTCTTCGCCGCAGAGCATAACCAGGGCAGCAGACAATGCTGATAAGATCACGGTTTCACTTATCGGCAAGTATGATTCTGCAGATACTGCGGCCATCAGAGAGATCGACACCACCAAAAAGCTCATAAGATTCAGGAATCATCAGACAGGCAAGACCTACACCCTGTCCTATGACAACACGAGCATGATGTATGATGCCAGGGGAACGGTTTTGTCGGCATCTCTTTTAGAGGTCGGTGAGATTGTTGATGTTACATTCCTAAAGAGCAGCAAGCATATAACAACATTAAATGTTTCATCCGATGCCTGGGTTGTGGAGAACACAAGAAACCATGACCTTGTGAGGGGCGACGGAACAGCAAGGATCCAGGGAGATATCTACAAAATAGACGCAAGGACCCTGGTAATGGCTGAAGGTGACCTTGCTCTTGCAGAGGATGTACTTGATACAGACAGAATTACAGTCAGTGGTATAGGAAAAGATATATACAGCGTAGTTGTCACAAGCGGACATGGCTATGTGAGCCTTTCCTCGGATACTGTTGAGGATCACAGCCTTGTGGGAGCATGGCTTGAGCTGGATAACGAGGTAATACACAAGATTTCTCCGAACATGATGCTCAGCGCCCCGGAGGGAGATTACAATCTCCAGATCCTTGGTAACGGCGCAAGCTATCAGACTGAGGTAAACATCAGTCGCAATCAGGAAACCGTGGTTGATACGGGAAGAGTATCCATATCAAAGCCAAAAGAGTCACTGATCACCTTTGAGATCATTCCGGAAGATGCTGAGGTCTTTGTCGATGGGCAAAGAGCTCTTACAGGAGTTCCGCAGAGCATCAATTACGGCTACCACACCCTGAAAGTCCTTGCAGACGGATATGTTACCCAGAATAAGTACCTCAAGGTTGGAACAGCCAAGGCAGTTATTCAGATAGAACTGGAAAAAGACTCCGATGCAGCAGCGGACGCATCAAGCGAGGATGCATCTAATTCAGTCGGATCAAGCAGCAGCGCATCAACACTGACAAGCTATCCTGTCGGCACCATAGACTTTGGTGAATCGAGCTCTGCAGCTTCCAAGGCAGCCACAGTCAGCAGCAATTCCTCATCGGAAGAGGATAAACCAAACAAAGAGATTAAGGGATACAAGATTTATTTCGATAAACCTTATGGAGCTGAGGTGTATTTTGACGGCGCCTATGTAGGCGTTGTTCCCACCAGCGTAAACAAGATTTCCGGAAATCATGAGGTCATCCTTAAGATGGACGGGTATGAGACCAAGAGCTACAGGATCAACGTGGATAAGGAAGAGGACAACAAGTCCTACTCATTCCCGGATCTTGTAAAGATTGAGACAGACGATGATTCCTCATCATCAAGCAGCGCATCCAGCGGAGATTCCTCATCAAGCAGCGACTCTTCCAGCACGGATGACTCATCAGACAGTGGTGACAGTGCCTCAACAGAGGATTCATCATCTTCAGGAGATGCTTCAACCACCGAGGACTCCGCACCTGCAGGAGATTCCGGAGCATCATCTGACAGCGCATCCACAGGGGATTCTTCAGGGGAAGGAGACTCAGCATCAGAGGATTCCTCCAAGGAGAGCAGCTCATCCGAGGATGCATCAAAGGAAGGCAGTACAAACGAAGGAGCAAGCGATGCAGCAAGTGCCGCATCCGGTGAATGATAATGAGACTTGATAAATATTTAAAAGTAACCAGACTGATAAAGAGAAGGACCGTGGCTAATGACGCCTGCGACGCCGGCAGGGTTTCCATAAACGGAAAGCCCGCCAAGGCAGGAACAGAGGTCAAGGTTGGAGATAAGATAACCATAGGCTTTGGCAACAAGGATGTCTCCGTGGAAGTCCTTGATGTGCAGGAAACCGTGCACAAAGAGGACGTGAGTAACCTTTACAGGTACATTTAGCTGTATTACAATAAAAATGGTGATATAGTGTTTGAAAGTAGGGGGTAATTATGGCGGCGAGAGCTCGTTATAAAAGGCGCAGGCTCACAAACAGAGCGGGTATCGTCTGGGCAAGCATCGTTGTACTTATTCTTGTGACAGTGGTTTCTGTAAAGAGTATCGGACTTATGCAGAAAGCCAGGGAATATCAGGAAAAGGAACAGCAGCTTCTGCAGCAGATCGAGTACGAGAATCAGAGAAGTGAAGATATCGCTGAGTTTGAGCGCTATACAGAGACACGTAAGTATATAGAGGATACAGCCAAGGAAAAGCTGGGACTGGTTTATCCGGGAGAGATCATCTTTAAGAACTCGGATAACTGATAGCTAAGCAGTTAGGCGCAGACATCTATACGGGGTTCGTATGAGTCTGCGCTTTTGATATTCAAGAAGCACGATTCTAATGGACAAATTCACATCAAAGGTACTTAGTTTCATAAAGGAAAACGGGATGTTATCCCCGGGCGATAAGGTTGTGGTCGGCTTCTCAGGAGGAGCGGACTCCACAGCTCTTTTAAACGTGCTCTGGGAACTGAGAGCTGTCCTGAAGATCGAGGTGGCAGCGATCCACCTAAATCACGGGATGAGGCAGGAGGCCGGGGAGGACGAGGAATTTTCAAGGACCTTTTGCCTTGAGAGAGAAATCCCCTTTAGATCGGTGGAGGTAAGCATCCCAAAGATGGCGAGGGAGCTGAAACTGACAGAAGAGGAAGCCGGAAGAAGAGCCAGATACGAGGCCTTTGAGCTTTTTGCAAAAGAGATCGGTGCCGGAGCCATAGCTGTTGCACATCACAAAAACGATGTGGCGGAGACTCTTCTCATGAACCTGACGAGGGGGTGCGGGCTTCACGGGGCAGCAGCCATAAGGCCTGTGAGGGACAACATCATAAGACCGCTTCTTTGCGCAGACAGGAATGAGATTGAGAATTACCTTAGGGAAAAAGAGATCTCTTTTTGCACAGATAAGACCAATTTTGAAAATATCCATACCAGAAATATCATCAGAAACCGCCTGATCCCGGAGTTTGAAGAAAATGTAAACCAGAAAGCCGTAAGTCACATGGCAAGGGCAGCAGCCTCTTTTGAAAAGGCAGATGAGTTTGTAAGAAGCTATGCACATAAGGTGTTTGAAGATGTTGCAGAGGTTTCTGAAGGATCGGTCAGGATTGATGCCAAAAAGCTTCTTAAGGAAGCTGACATAATCAGGGAAAACGTGGTGCTGATGGCATTTGAGGAGCTTGTAAAGAGCCGCAAGGACATTGGATTTGTCCACGTGGATGACGTTCTTGGGCTTACCAATGACTTATCGGGAACAGCATCGGTGGACCTTCCCTATGGTCTTAGAGCTGTAAGAACATACAATACTCTTTATTTGGGACCTGCGGAAAACCGGATGACTTTAGATGAAGAAATAAGCTTATCCCTCGCAGATGGAGAGGAAACTGAAATTGATATTCCGGGGCTTGGAAGGGCTCAGATTGCAGTAATTTCCTACGATGAACAAAAAGAAGTGCCCACACAGACATATACGAAATGGTTCGATTATGATAGAATACAAGCAGTTTCATTTCGAAAGCGAAGACGGGGCGACATCATCCGGATAAGTCAGGGAGGGGAGCTCCATTCCAAGGAACTGGCCAAGTTCATGACGGATGAGAAGATCCCAAGACCTGAAAGAGACAGTATATACATTCTCTGTGACGGGGATGAAGTTATGTGGGTTCCGGGCTATCGAATGAGTGATGCTTACAAGGTAAGTAAAGCTACTAAAAGGGTTTTATCAATAAATATCAATCAGACTGGAGGAAAGAGTAATGGCTGAATCTGTACGTATATTACTTTCAGAAGAGGAAGTAGACAAGAGGATCAAGGAACTTGGAGAAGCAATAAGCAGGGATTATGCGGGCGAGACCGTGCACCTTGTTTGCGTCCTTAAGGGCGGAGTTTTCTTTATGTGTGAGCTTGCAAAGAGAATCACAGTTCCTGTAACAATGGACTTTATGTCTGCATCAAGTTATGGAAGCTCAACAAAATCAAGCGGTGTAGTTAAGATCGTAAAAGACCTTGATGAGCCCTTAAAGGACAGACATGTACTTATCGTTGAGGATATTGTGGATTCAGGCAGAACCCTTTCATACCTGATCAAGATGCTTGGGGACAGAGATCCTGCCAGCATCAAGCTCTGCACACTTCTTGATAAGCCTGAGAGAAGAGTAACAGATGTAAAGGTTGATTACACAGGATTCGAGATTCCTGATGAATTCGTGGTTGGATACGGACTGGACTATGACCAGAGATACCGTAACCTTCCTTATATCGGAGTAGTTGAGTTCAACTGATCCGAAAGAAAGTATTGTTAAGAGGGGAAAAACGTAAGTTGAATCGTTCAAGGAACTTTAATTCGATATTTATTTTTGTGATCGTGCTCCTTGTGGCCGTGGTGGTCCTGGAGTACGGAAGAGGACTGGTGGATAATTCAGGACCTGCATATAACAGGGCTTCTCTTGAGAGAGATGTTCAGGCAGACAGAGTCCTGTATGCCGTTATCACACCCAATTCCGAGACGCCGACAGGCCAGGTAAGAGTAAGCTTTAAGGATGAGACCACAGACGCAAGCTTTTACTCAACAGATGTTGTTGATATTGAGAAGTATCTTACCGAAAAGGGTGTAAGCGTCGAGGTTAAGGATGTCCCTTCTGAAAATGTACTTATAAGTGGTATCATTCCCATAATTGTGGGACTGATAGTCATGGTATTTATCTTCTCGCTCTTTTCCAACATTCAGAGCCAGGGTTCAGGCAACAGCAAGATGATGAACTTTGGAAAGAGCAGAGCCAGAATGTCCACAGGCGAGGAAAACAAGGTTACCCTCAACGAAGTGGCAGGTCTTAAGGAAGAAAAGGAACAGCTCGCGGAGATAATCGAGTTTTTAAGAGACCCCGAGAAGTTCACCAAGGTCGGAGCAAGAATTCCCAAGGGAGTTCTCCTTGAAGGTGCTCCCGGAACAGGTAAGACCCTTCTTGCAAGAGCAGTTGCGGGAGAAGCGGGAGTTCCGTTCTTTAGTATTTCAGGTTCAGACTTTGTGGAGATGTTCGTAGGTGTCGGCGCATCAAGAGTAAGAGATCTCTTTGCGGATGCAAAAAAGAATTCTCCATGTATCGTGTTTATCGATGAGATCGACGCAGTAGCAAGAAGACGTGGAACAGGAATGGGCGGCGGACACGATGAGAGAGAGCAGACACTGAACCAGCTCCTTGTTGAGATGGACGGTTTTGGTGTCAACGAAGGCATCATCGTAATGGCAGCAACAAACAGAGTAGATATCCTTGATCCCGCTATTTTAAGACCGGGTCGTTTTGACAGAAAGATCACTGTTTCAAGACCTGACGTAGGCGGAAGAGAGGAAATCCTCAAGGTTCATGCCAAGAACAAGCCACTTTCCGATGACGTAGATATCAAGCAGGTGGCACAGACCACAGCAGGCTTTACCGGAGCAGATCTTGAGAACCTTCTTAACGAGTCTGCAATAAGGGCAGCCATCGATAACAGACAGTTCATCAAGCAGGAAGATATAAACAAGGCTTTTATCCAGGTTGGAATAGGTACAGAGAAGCACAGCAGGATCATTTCTGACAAGGAGAAGAAGATCACGGCTTACCATGAGACAGGACATGCGATCCTCTTCCATGTACTTCCGGAGGTTGGCCCTGTTCATACCGTATCCATTATTCCTACAGGTCTTGGGGCAGCAGGCTATACAATGCCACTTCCCGAGAACGACGATATGTTCCTTACAAAGCGCAAGATGCTTGAGGATATCATGGTTTCTCTCGGCGGAAGAATCGCTGAGGAGATCATATTCGGCGAATCGGATATCACAACAGGTGCTTCCAGTGACATAAGAAAAGCTACTCAGGAAGCCAGAAGCATGGTTACCAAGTACGGTATGTCAGGAAATATCGGTGTCGTAAACTATGACGACAACGAGGAAGACGTATTTATCGGCTATGACATCTCTCACACCAAGAAGCACTCTGAGCTGGTGGCAGGAGAGATCGACCAGGAAGTTAAGAATATCATCGATAAGTGCTACAAGAAGGCCAAGGAGATCATCCTTCAGTATGAGGACGTTCTTCACGCAAGCTCCAAGATTCTGATCGAGAAAGAAAAGATTGGAAGAGAAGAGTTTGAAGCCCTCTTTGAAGGCCACACCATCACAGAGGATGTGGATGTAGAACTTTAATTGTGAAATATGCACAAAAACATGACGCTGTTTTTGACAAATTTGTGAAGTATTAGTCTTTACGTGGGTTTGAGGGGATGCTAGTATAATAGGCGTAACCCCCCAATACATTATATAGTTTTTTGCTATACCCCATAAGAAAGAAATACCTTCTCTAAAAAGACAGCTACCCCGCTGTCTTTTTTACTTTATACGAAAAAATATTTAAAGGAACTACTATGAATCAGTCGGCATTCTTTCACGACATGACCTTGGATTATCTAAGGCCTGCGGAACCAGATATCGGGCGTATTACGGATTTCAGATTCAGATGTGCTCATGGGGAGGCTTTGCAGGTCTATTTGGTGTACGGATCTGAGAGCAGAAAGATGAAGCACTCCGAGACTGATAACGGCTTTGATTACTTTGATGTTTCAATAAATATAGGCAAGGACCCATTCAGATATCACTTTGAGATAACAGGAAAAGACGGAAGCTTCTGGCGCTATGACAAAAGAGGCGCTGTTTCTGATGTGATGGAGAGTATGAGATTCCTTGTTATCCCGGGATTTTCCACACCGGAGTGGGCCAAGGGTGCAGTTATGTACCAGATATTCGTTGACAGATTCTGTAACGGTGACCCTACTAACGATGTGATGACCGGAGAGTATTCATACAGTGGCTTTAAGGCCAAAAAGGTCGATGACTGGGGAAGCTATCCGGATCCCAGAACGGATTTTTGCGAGTTCTACGGGGGCGATCTTCAGGGCGTACTGGACAAACTTGATTATCTGAAGGACCTTGGAGTAGAGGTTATCTACTTCAATCCATTGTTTGTTTCTCCGTCCTGTCACAAATACGATATCCAGGACTATGATCATATCGATCCTCACTTTGGTAAGATTGTTGAGGATGGTGGCGACATTCTCCCTCAGTTTGAAAAAAACAACAAGAGGGCGGAGCGCTATATTATGCGCGTCACCAATAAAAAGAACCTCGAGGCCTCTGACAAGCTCTTTGCCAAGGTTGTGACAGAAGCTCACAAGAGAGACATAAGAGTCATTTTGGACGGAGTCTTTAACCACTGCGGATCCTTTAACAAGTGGCTGGACAGAGAGCTCATCTACGAGGATGCAAAAGGGTATGAGAAGGGTGCCTATGTGGCAGCCACAAGCCCTTATCGAAAATATTTCTCATTTTCTCAGGACAAGTGGCCCTACAACGCAAGCTATGATGGCTGGTGGGGGTACGATACCCTGCCCAAGCTCAATTACGAAGGGTCAAAAGAGCTTGAGGACTACATCATAGGCATCGGCAAAAAGTGGGTTTCAGAGCCCTATAACTGCGACGGCTGGAGACTTGATGTGGCAGCGGACCTTGGACACTCCGAGGAGTACAATCACAGATTCTGGAAGAGGTTCAGGGATGAGGTCAAAAAGGCCAATCCCGAAGCCATTATCCTTGCAGAGCACTACGGACCGGCGAGGAGCTGGCTTAGCGGCCATGAGTGGGATACCGTCATGAACTATGACGCCTTCATGGAGCCTGTAACATGGTTCCTTACCGGAATGGACAAGCACAGCGACGAGTTCAGGCCGATACGTGTGGGAAATGCCAGAGAGTTTTTTGATACCATGCTCTATGCAGGGGGCGAGAACTTCACAATGCCGTCTCTCTACACAGCCATGAATGAGCTCTCAAACCACGACCACTCCAGGTTCCTTACAAGGACCAGCCAGAAGGTGGGAAGGTGCGACACGCTCATGTCCTCATCGGCTGACACAGGTATCAGAAAGCACGTGATGAGACAGGCTGTAATGATACAGATGACCTGGCCCGGAGCGCCTACTCTGTACTATGGAGACGAAGCCGGAGTCTGCGGATTTACCGATCCCGACAACAGAAGAACCTACCCCTGGGGCAAGGAAGATAAGCAGATGCTCGCTTTCCATAAAGAGATGATCCGTATTCACAAGGAATGTCCGGAACTTAAGACAGGTTCTGTAAGAGAGCTATATGCCGAGAACAACTTCATGGCCTATGGAAGGTTTAACAGAACCGCAGCTGTTGTAGTTGCGATAAACTTAAATGACTACGAGATCACAAGGGATATTCAGGTATGGCCCATGGGAATTCCGAGGGATGCCAGGTTCAGGCAGCTGATTGTCTCTGACAGCACGGGATTTGACGTTTCACCAACTACAAAGACCGTAACGGACGGAGTTTTGAGCCTTACAATGTCCAGAAACACAGGATACGTTCTTCGCTACGATAGTTTCGAAGCAACAACGGATGAAGAATTCTGGACAGATAACTTCTTTGGGTTTGATTAAACAAAACAACAAGTATATAATGGTTTTAACCATCAAAACTATCAAATATAAAGGGGAGAAACAAAATGTTAGTATCTGCAAAAGACATGCTTGTAAAAGCAAAAGAAGGCCACTATGCAGTTGGTCAGTTCAACATTAACAACCTTGAGTGGACAAAGTCAGTTCTTTTAACAGCAGAAGAACTTAAGAGCCCTGTAATCCTTGGTGTATCTGAGGGCGCAGGTAAGTACATGACAGGTTTCAGCACTGTTGCAGCTATGGTAAGAGAGATGGACAAGAACCTTGGTATCACTGTTCCTGTAGCTCTTCATCTTGACCACGGCACATACGAAGGATGCTACAAGTGCATCAAGGCCGGATTCACATCCATCATGTTCGACGGATCTCACTACGATATCGAGGAGAACGTTGCAAAGACATCAGAGCTCGTAAACGCAGCTCACATGCTTGGCCTTTCAATCGAGGCTGAGGTTGGATCAATCGGCGGCGAGGAAGACGGTGTTGTAGGAATGGGCGAGTGCGCTGATCCTGCAGAGTGCAAGAGAATCGCTGATCTCGGCGTAGATATGCTTGCAGCAGGAATTGGTAACATCCATGGTAAGTATCCTGAGGGATGGCCCGGACTTAGATTCGACGTTCTCGATGCAATCCAGCAGCAGACAGGTGTAATGCCTCTCGTTCTTCACGGCGGCACAGGAATTCCTTCAGACATGATCAAGAAGGCTATTGACCTTGGCGTATCCAAGATCAACGTAAATACAGAGTGCCAGCTTTCCTTCGCAGATGCTACTCGTAAGTACATCGAGGCAGGCAAGGATCTTGAAGGAAAGGGATTTGACCCTCGTAAGCTTCTTGCTCCCGGCGCTGAGGCTATCAAGGCTACAGTTAAGGAGAAGATGGAGCTCTTTGGATCAGTTGGCAAGGCTTGATTCAGGTAATAGACAGATTTTCCGGAAGGGTAGAGCCAAGGCTTTACCCTTCTTTTTCTTTTAAATTTAAATGATCAGGGGTATGGGTTTAAATGAACAACGAATTAACCAAAAAAGACATCGAAGATATGGAAGCTGAGATCGTACACAGAAAGGTAGTTGTGAGAAAAGAGCTTTTGGAGCACGTAAAGGAAGCAAGAGCTCAGGGCGATCTCTCGGAGAACTTCGAGTACTACGCAGCAAAAAAGGCCAAGAATCAGAATGAGAGCAGGATCAGATTCTTAGAGAGAATGATAAAGACAGCTCGCGTTATAGACGATAATACTAAAGACGACGAAGTAGGAATGAATAAGACCGTTACCATCAGAATGGAAGATGACGGCAGCATTGAAACCTATAAGGTAGTGACAACAATGAGGAAGAATTCCTTAAAAGGCCTCATCAGTATTGAGTCTCCTTTGGGCAAACAATTACTTGGACATAAGGTAGGAGACCGTGTTACTATTATAGTGAACAGTGAAATTAGTTACGATGTAACGATAATGAACATAGAGAATACCGGATTGACCGAGGAGGATACCATAAGGGATTTCTGACTCGGGGCTCTTAAGAGAAGTGGAGGGAATACATGCACGTTTTTCAGCCAGTTGATCCTGTCGATATCGAGCAGGGAGCGTATACTTTTGACGGTACCAAATTTCTTGTGACAGCAGGAAGCGGAGGCAAGGTAAACACAACCACGGCCAAATGGGGTGGCGCAGGTTATCTCTTTGATAAGAGAGTTGTTTATATTTTCCTTCGTGGTAAGAGATATACCAGGGAACTCCTTGATGAAGCCGGTGAGTTTTCACTGAGCTTTCTCAATCAGCAGGAATTTAGAGGGGCCTTTAAGTATCTTGAGGCCGTTTCCGGAAGAGCAGAGGATAAAATTGCCGGTGCCCGTCTGACAGTCAACTACGACGACGGGATACCTTTTATTGACGAGGCCGACAATGTCATAACAGCAAGAGTACTCTACAAAAAGGACTTTAGGGAGGATGGTTTTGTAGATAAGAGTCTGGCGGATGAATATGAAAAAGATGGAGAATATTATATCGTCTACGTTGGGGAAATCAAGAAGATCATGATCAGATGATTTAAAGCTATTCTTATGAGGTACACATGAAGGGCAGGAAGCTAAGAAAGATCTTTGTAAGTGTTTTTTCCTCAGTTGCTGTTCTGACAGGTGCGCTCAGTGGCATAAATGTTGCCGGGGCGAACCTGTCTTTTGCTGCGGAAATCCCTGAAACCCACGTACTAAAAGGGGTGGAGTCTGCCCCGGAATCAGGAAAAGAAGAGGATGCCACAACGATCAGGATCGGTACCTGGTACACTGAGGACAATCTAACTAATCTTAAGGCATATCTGGCCGAAGAATTTCCAAATTATAATTTTGAATTTGAATATATCGGGAAGAGCAATTACGAGCCCATTATGGATGCGAAGCTTTCTTACAAGGGAGCTCCGGATATTATTTACGTCAACCAGGAGATGGCTGAAAAGCACGCCATCACAGGCTACATAGCCAACCTTAGCGACATAACCGAGAAGTTTAACCAGGAGGCAAAGATAGCTTTTGGCTACGGAAATGCAGTTTATGCAGTTCCGAACACCTCGGAGCTGGAATGTATCTTTTACAACAAGGATATGTTCAGCGCAAAAGGAGCCAGTGTTCCCACGGATTTTGATTCCTTCATAGGAGCCTGTGACTACTTCAGGGTGGTGAGGAAGATAAGACCGCTGGCAGCGAGCCTTAAGGATCCATACAGCTTTGCCAACAGCGCCATGGGAGTTCTTGCAGCAAATTACTTCTCCACCGACAGAGGAAGCGGCTTTGGAGGAAGACTCCAGTATGGAAGAACTACTTTTACGGACGAGCTTCGTCCCTACATGAAGGACTGGGAGACTCTTCTTGAACACAAGGTTCTTACGCCGGAGATGTACACCATTGACGGAAAAAGAGCTGTCGAAGAATTTGTAAGTGAGAAGGCAGCCATGATAGTCGGAACCCCTGAGACATTTCTCGCCATCAAGGAAGCAAGACCTGATATGAATATCGGAACGATGCCCTATTACGGAACGGACGGAGTGGGAATGGCGATAATAGGTGGATGTGACCTGGGATTTGCACTAAATTCAAACGCCCTGAACTATGATAAGGCAAAAGAAGTGCTGGCTTCTCTTTCAAGAGTTAAAGGCCAGGAGGCTCTCTGGAAGGACAGACCCGGAAGCCAGACATATCTGGAAGGGTACGCCTTTAACGTAGATGAGGCATATAAAGGGATTGAAGTCTGCTACAAAAAGGGACTGGTGTTTACTCCCTGGATGGACTGGGGAAAGGACTTAAACAGAAGAGTGCACTATACCTACGGAAGAGAACTTCAGAAAGTGCTTCTAAGGAGAGAGACGCTGGATGAGGCGCTTGCCAACGTAGATAAGCTTGTATATGAGATACTCCACGAGTGATAAATAAGGAGCGGCTAAAGAATGAGAAGGATTGGAAGGATTGGAAGGTTCGGATACGCGGACAGCATAAGGAAAACCCTTATCCGGGTATTTGCTGTGCTGATCATAGTTCCCATCTTATTGCTGGGAAGCTATTCCTATATTGTTGCCAGAAATAACCTGATCGAGCAGACTAAGATCGCCATGATAGGAAACGTGGATGTTATCTCTCACGGTATTGAGAACGGTGTCAAAAAAGAAAATGACGTCGTAAAGTTCTTTTCCTATGAAGACGAATTCAGAAAAGCGCTGGAGAGAGTAAAAAATGATCCGTATACCCTGACAGAGGAGCTCAATGATGAGATCGAGCCCCTTATCTGGTATTACCTGAGCAGCGACACAAATATTGAGTCCATAATCATATATTCGGATCTCATAGACGGCGAGCATATGGGGGACTTCCTCCTAAAGCCCACCACCGACAAACAGCTGCAGTGGTATCAGGAGACAAGTGAGGAATACAGCGCCTTTTGGGATGTTGACGATGATGGAGGAGTATATCTTATAAAAGCGCTGCTTGACTCCCCGACATCCTCAAAGCGCATAGGAATGATCGCTCTTAAGGTAAAAGACAGCGAGTTCTTTTCCATAGTAAACAAGACCGATTACCTCAATAACGGTATCATAATCCTTGACTCCAACGGAAAGACCGTCAATCACAGAAAAATTGATGATACAGCCCTTGAAGAGAGGATCCTGAGCGATATAAAAACCGGAGAAGTTGAGGAGTTTCACTCAACCGGTGAATACTTTATTGCAGAATCTCAAGGTACGGCAAATGGCTGGACACTCTATTACTATGTAGACAGAAACGAGATCACAGCTGACGTATACAGCATACTCCTGTCAGTCATCGTAATTGCAGTGGTGCTCTTTTTGGCGGCATTTGTATTCGGCCAGCTGTTTGCGGATCGCTTCAGTAAGAGGCTTGGTGCCATCAATGATATGGCCCATGAGATCGAGAAGGGCCATTTTGACGTCAAGAATCCGGATAACCACAATGATGAGATAGGACAGCTCTCCGAGTCAATGGAATCCATGGCGGATACCCTGAACAAGATGGTTAAGGAGATCGACAGGATGAACAAAGAGCAGCTCATGCTCAAAGACAATGATATTCATTACAGAGAGTGGCTCTTTGATTTCGTGGTTGAAAAGAACAATGATATCCTGGCAGTTATAAGCGGAGACGGGTATGAAGCGAGCTTTATCACAGCCAATGCCGAGGCTGTGCTTGGTATACCGGCAGACGAGCTGAAAGCAGACATAAGAAACCTTGATAAGGCTCAGAGAAAGGGCGAGGACAAGAGGATCGACGAGGCTATTGAGGATGCGAGAAAGACCGGAGAGACTCAGGTCTTTGATGAGATAAGGCTTAAGAATGTAAAGACAAACGAGCATCTCTACTACCGCGGAATCATCGTCTGCACCATTGATGACGGCGGAAAGAGAATGGCGGTTGCGCTCTATGACAGAACTCAGGAGTTTAGGCGCAATCATCAGCTTCAGGAGGCGCTTAGCGCTGCTGAGACAGCAAATAAGGCAAAGACAAGCTTCCTCGCTAACATGTCCCATGACTTCAGGACACCTATGAATGCCATTACCGGCTTTAATCTGCTGATTGATAAGCATGCAGATGAGCCGGATAAGGTAAAAGAGTATACTCACAAGATTTCACTCGCGTCGCACAACCTGCTATCGCTCCTTAATGACGTCCTTGATATGAGTAAGATCGAGTCGGGCAAGACAACGCTGGATATCCAGGAGATGGCTATAGGACTGCTTCTTGAGGAGATCAACTCTGTTATCGGCTTCCAGGCTAAGGCTAAGGATCAGACGTATACCGTAAAGATTGAAAACATGCAACATGACATTTTCATGGCGGATAAGCAGAGAGTCAATGAGATACTTATGAATATTCTCGGAAATGCAGTCAAGTACACTCCTGAAGGCGGAAAGATCGACTTTACCATTTCTGAGTCAGATTCTTCCTCGGAAGGCTTCCAGAATGTAAAGTTTGTTATAGCTGACAACGGAATCGGAATGAAGCCCGAGTATAAGGACAAGATCTTTGATGCCTTCTCGAGAGAAGAAAAGGGTGCGACCAAGACCATCCAGGGAACAGGACTTGGAATGGCCATCACTAAGAGCCTTGTAGAGCTTATGGGCGGAACCATAAGGGTTGAGTCTGAAGAGGGCAAGGGAAGCACATTTATTGTAAATCTGCGACTCAAGGCAGTAGAGACTGA
>JAEEGJ010013044.1_pt1 | contig 20326 bp, 17 predicted proteins | sample 8958761 | NCBI WGS metagenome assembly JAEEGJ01 (sample SAMN16246546, study PRJNA631951) | gut metagenome | biome: gut microbiome; feature: rumen; material: RS-attached | host: Bos | place: Iran: Karaj | collected 2018-10 | reverse complement strand
GCCGTCGTTCGCGGTACTTGTCTATCCCGCCTACCTCACGAAGGACGGCAAGGTCCCCGCCGACATCGAACCCGCGCTGACAAGCACGACGCCGATCTTCCTGATCGCGGGACTCGCCGACCTCTACCGCGGCAGCGGCGTCGGCTATTTCTCCGCCCATGTCGCGAAGAACCGCTGGCCAAAGATCGAGGCGCATTTCTATCCCCAAGGCTGCCATGGCTTTGGCGTAAGCACGAAGCCGCATAACGACGTCTACAAGTGGGAGCGCCTTCTCGCCACCTGGCTCAGACGTCGCGGGCAGGCCATCAAGGCCAAGATAGACGCGTCGCTCGACCAGCCGAATTACGACCCCGTCGAACTGGACGAGGACGGCGAGTAAGCGATGCCAAAGTTTTGGGAGGGAGAAGTGCGGGGTTGTTCTTTAACGCAGAGAAGCAGAGAGGCGGAGAAGCAGAGAGTTTTTAGGGTAGGTGCGGGGCTGGGGAATGACAACACTCTTTTTAAACAAAGTCTAGGAAAAGTGCTACAATTGAACGACATTTTGCAGGAGAAGTGAACCATGAAAAGAGCCCTTGCTTTTTCGGCCATCCCATTGGCACTGTCGCTAACCGTGTCCGCACAGGCGGCCGTTTCCGTCGACTTTGAGGTGGAGACAGGCAAGTTGCGTCCCGAACTTCATTCCGCCGGCTTCGGCCCGCAGATCTGCTCGTGTCCGCCTGCCGTGATCGCGGACATCCGCTCGATGGGCTTCAAGGCGTCGCGGACGCATGACTGGGCGCTCCTCAACTCGAACCAGCGCGTCTGCGACTGGCACCACATCTTCCCGTTGCCGCACCTTGACGCGAAGGATCCCGCGAACTATGTCTTCGGCCCGACGGACTACCTTTTCAAGCGCACCCGCGAGGAGCTTGGACACGAAATCTTCTTCCGCCTTGGCACCTCCATCGAGCATTCCGGCACGACAATCCACTTCAACTCGCTCATTCCCGAGGATTTCGACAAGGTGGCCGAAGCATTCGCCGGGACGATCCGCCACTACAACCGCGGCTGGGCCAATGGTCACGAATGGGGAATCAAGTACTGGGAGATCTGGAACGAACCGGACGGTCAGAACAATATGTGGTGCCTCCCCGATGGCGATCTTGGGAAGGGCGACACGCCAAATGCGCGCGCCGCCGACCAGATGAAGCGCGAGAAACGAAGGCTTGAACTTTTCGCAAAGTTCTTCGCGACCTGCCTGAAGCGGATCAAAGACGAGTTCGGCGACACCGTCAAGGTCGGCGGCCCCGCGCTCTGCACCTGGCGTCCGTCGCGTTCTGACCGCATTGGCACGGAAGCATACTTCCGCGCAATCTTCTCCGCCTGCCGCGAGGCCGGCATTGCGCCGGACTTCATTTCATGGCACTACTACGGGAACAAGCCGGAAGAAGTCCTCGCATCAGTCGCGCGGGCGAGAAAGTTCTGCAATGACGAGGGTTTCCCCAAGTGTGAGCTCATCCTCGACGAATGGCACTACAGGAACGCCTCGTGGGACGCATTGCGCTCGGCGGATCCCGCAGTCAAGCGCAAGGCCTGGACCGGCCCCGCCTCGCACAACGGCATCGACTCGTCCTGCTTCAACCTGACGCTTCTCTCGAAGTTCCAGACCTCAAAGCTGGACCAGGCCTTCTACTACGGCTGCAAGAATGTCGGCTCGTGGGGCTACAAGAGCGAAGCAGGCGAGAAGTACAAGGTCTACTACGGGCTGAAGATGTTCGGCGACTTTCTGCGCGATTTCCCAGTCATGTGCGCTTCGGCAAGCGACAAAGCCGGCGTGACGGTTCTCTCGGCCAAGTCTGCGGATGGTTCGCGTAAGGCCGTGCTCGTCACGGACTACCGTTCGAAGCTTGGCGAGCTGTCCATTGACATCAAAGGAGTCGCACCGGACGCGGAGTGCGAAGTGACAATCCACGACTTCGAGCGGAATCTCGAAACAGTCAAGGCCAAGCTCGAAGGCGGCAAGCTCGTCCTTCCGAAGCGCGACGCGAACAGCGCGGCGTTCCTAATAGCGTTCTAAACGCCTACGGGCGCAATGATGCGATTGGTGCGACCAGAATGCCGTCGCTGCGTCGAACCGCATACTCGCCGGTGGCCACGAGCACCATCAGGAAGGAGGGCGGCTTCATTTTCAAAGGATCAATTTTCGCCGCCAGCTTGTGCAGCGTAGCCACGCCTTGACCAATCAGGGTTTCTCCTCCAAGCTTGACTTCAACCAGGCCGTATGAACCATTCCGAAGGTGGATTACGGCGTCACATTCCAGCCCGCTTCCATCATGGTAGTGGTAGACGGAGCCATCCAGCGCCTCGGCGTAGCACCGCAAATCACGAATCGCCATCGTCTCGAAGAGAAAACCGAAAGTGGCAAGGTCGTTCATGAGGTCGTCCGGGCTTGCGCCCAATGCTGCCACTGCAATGGACGGGTCGGTAAAATATCGCGTGTCACTCGTTCGGACAACGGCCTTGTTGCGAAGATTTGGGCACCAGGCGGGCATGTCTTCGATGACGAAGATTTTCTTCAGCGCCTTGACGTATGAGGAGACGGTGTCCTCGTCGAAGGAGGTTGAATCATTTGCCATCACGTCCATCTTTATGGCTTTCAGCCCCGACTGTGTGCCCTGAAGCCTTGCGTAACTGCGCATAAGGCGTTTGACGCGCTCGGGATCGCGTATCGTGTTGTCGGCGCGCTGTATGTCAACATTCACAACGGAGTCGTAGTAGTTAAACGCGCGTCTGAGCGACCGAGTGCCACCTTGCAGTACGGCACGTGGCCAGCCTCCGCGGCAGACCAGGGCGGCTGTCTCGCGCAAGCTGCGGTCAGGCGCGATTCCGGTGGTAACCGGCACGTTGTCAAACAAGGCCTTGAGACTGACGCTGCCGCTTGACTCACCACTTTCCCAAAGGCTCATTGGCCGCATGGTGACCCGTGCGATACGCCCGGTTCCCGAATGGGAAATTGCGTTGTCTTTTGGCGGCACGGCGCTTCCGGTCAGGATGAATTGTCCGCAATCGTCCGCGTGGTCAACATGAAAACGAACGGCATCCCAGAATTGCGGTGCGTCCTGCCACTCGTCAATCAAACGAGGTTTCTCCCCATTAAGCAGTTCCGTTATGTCATTTTCCGCCATTTGAAGGTATAGCGCCCGCTTCTTCGGATCGGCCATGTAGAGCACACTTTTCGCAAGCTGTTCGCAGGATGTGGTCTTTCCGCACCACTTCGCACCCTGAACCAACACGGCCCCCATGCCGGCAAGTTCTTCGGATATTATTGCATCGGAAATTCTTGGAAGATAGTTTTTCATGGGATAAATTCTATCAAATCCAATAGGATTAGGCAAGTGAATTCGGTTAATTGTTAAGTTTTTATTCGGTCGAATGTTAGATTTTTATTCGGTCAAATATTAAGTTTTCGTTCGGTTAAATGTTAGATTTTCGTTCGGTTGAAAAACAATAATTTTATGTTGCTTGCGGAGCAAGTGTGGTATGATAGCACTATTGGCTAATGGCTGAATAAGCTGCCTAACGGAAAGCATCACACAATGACCATTCACCTCAAAACTGTACGCCTGTTGCTCGCCGCCCTTGTGTGTGAGGGCCTCGGGGTGTCCACCGCTCGTGCGGACTTCGTCGTCGTGGACGAGGGCCGCGCCAACGCGGTCGTCATGCTCGGTGACAACGCGAATGTGACGCAGTTCGCCGCGAAGGAACTCGTGAAATACGTCAAGGCGATGTCGGGCGCGGAGCTGCCGATCGTCGCGGACGGCGACTGCGGCACGACGAACGCCCTCCGCATCGTCACGACGAAGCCGGGTCTCCGCCGCGACGAAATCGTCCTCGGCGTCGACAAGGACAGCCATGTCCTGGAGTTGACGGGCGACGGCCCACGCGGCGGGCTCAATGCCGTCTACGAACTGCTCGAGCGCTGGGGCGTGCGCTACTTCACCCCGGAGCGGGAGAAGATTCCACAATCCTCGACTCTGTCGCTGCCGGACGGTTTCTCGTATGCCTACGCGTCGCCCTTCGAGTGGCGCAAACCGGGTTCCATCCCCCTCGACCGCAATATCGGGCCCGCCTGGGCCGTAAAACTCCGCGTGAGCCGCGAATATTCGAACAAAAACTACGGCGGAAAGCGCGACTCGGACATTGGCAGCGGTCATTCCCTCGGCAACAAGTCCTTCGTCGACGTGAAGAAGCACTTCGCGGAACATCCGGAGTGGTATGCGCTCAGGGGCGGCAAGCGCGTGACGGACGGTCAGCTCTGCCACTCCAGCGAAGGGATGCGCGCGCAGCTTCTCGACGAAATCCGCAAGAAGGCTGCGGGGCTTAAGGGACGGATCTCCGCGAACGCCGTCTACTACGTCTCGCTCTCGTATCTCGACAACAACAAGTTCTGCACCTGCGGCGAGTGCAAAAAGCTCCGCGACCGCTGGGGCGGCGCGCCCATCGGCCCCGCGCTCGACATCGCGAACTTCGTCGCCAAGGAGCTTGAAAACGACTATCCCGGACTCAGGATAAAGACGCTCGCGTACTGGGACTGGGTCGAACCGCCCTCCACGACTCCCGAGCCGCTCCACACGAACGTTTACGTCACAATCTGCCAGAATGGGAACAAGGCCCTGCCGCTTGCTCGCCAAAAGAACCTCATGGAACGCCTTCAGAAGTGGAACGCCCTTGCGCCTGGACGCCTTCTCATCTGGGACTGGGACGCCTGCTTCCGCAACTACCTCACACCCTATCCTACTTATCATCTCTACGCGGAGGACTTCCGCACCTACCGCAATCTCGGCGTGAGGCAGGTTCTCTCGCAGCTGCCGCATGGCGCGGTCTTCGCGGACTTCGTGGACATGCGCACGTACCTCTATGCGAAGCTCGCGTGGAACCCCGACCTCGACGGCGAGGCGATCGCGAAGGAGTGGATTGACTTCTGCTGCGGCAAGGGAGCGGATGCCATCTGGGACTACTACTTGCTTGTCGCCCGCGCGTTGTGGGGCGCGGACTACGCCAGACACGAGACACGCGCAAACCTCCACGGCTACAACCCCGGTCGTGGATGGCTCTCGGCAGACGACCTCGCCACGGCCTACCAGCTTTTCGAGAAGGCGTTGTCCGCCACGGCGGACGACCCGAAATCACACGCCACGGTGCGCTGCCTGAGCGCGGGCATGTTGGAGCTTGTCATCGAGCGGTACGAAGAGGTCCTGGCCGCCTTGCGCAAGCGCGGCGATTCCTTCGCGATGCCGAAGAGACTGGAGCTGGTTGACCGCTTCGAGGCCATCGGGAAGGACTTCTACAGCTGGTGCTACCGCGAGGGGCCGCAGCCACGCAACTTCGCCTCACTCGTCAAAATGCTGCGCGAGGGAACGCTGCAATGACGCGGAGGTCTGAATTATCCCTTCGTTTCTGGCGCTACCGCGCCGAGGCATTTCGTAGAAGAAGAAAGCCATGAGAAGCACTTTTTCTATTACCATCATCTTCATGTCGTTGTTGCTGGCGGTTTTCGGTAATGCAGCCGTCTCCGCCGACTTCGGCGCGGCGGCGCAAACGGAGAACGTCTGGACGTTGGGTGCGTACAACAAGCATCAGGGGTGGCCGCTGACGAGTCCCGACGGTGCGGTCACGGTCATTCTAAGTGGCGGAAGCGACGCAGACTTCTCCTCGGGCGCGATCGAACTGCATGGCTCAAGCATGTACGGCGGGCGTTCGCTCGTTACGGGCGAGGGCGCAATCGACATGCGCGGACTCGTGCTGGCGCAGGGGGACCGCCGGATCAAGGTCACGGCGTTGTCGATAGGCCCGTGCTTCCTCTACGAGAAAGCCGGAATCAGCGCGTTTTACGCGGACCACGTGGTAATGGTGGGCTACAAGGCCTTCGCCCGCGCGAAGCAACTCGGCGAAGTCTCGTTGTCGGGGACTGCCTCCGTGCTGCCCGACGGCTACTCGCCGACTCATCCTTCTATCCGCTGCGGCGTCTTCTCCGACTGCCCGGCGCTGACGAACATGACGCTGTCGCTGCCGCTTCTGTCCATCGGGTCGGCGGCCTTTGCAGGGACGGACAAGCTGGCGGTCGATGTCGCCGACCTCGTTCCCAAGGGCGTGACGAACATCGGCGCATGCGCCTTCCTGCACGCCGCATCGCTCCGCGGCACGCTGGAGACGACGGCCGTGCGCTCCGTCGGTACGCGCGCGTTCCAGAACGCGGGCTTCGATGAGATCCGCCTCGGCTGCGACGTTGTTTTGAAGGAGTTCCCGTCCGGCAGCTCATCGGGCGGCAAGGCCTACGGCGTCTTCACACTCTGCCCGAACCTCACGAACCTCGAAATCCGCGCGCACGGCCTCGTCTCGCTCGGCAATCTCAACTTCGGCGACTCCCCGGTTCTGCGCCGTGCGGCCTTCGACGCGCCACTGCTTGAGTCGCTCGGCGCAACGCGCGGATGCTGCAACGCGATGCCGTCACTTGAGAAAATCGAGCTGAACACTCCTGTGTTGAGAAGGGTAGGGGATTCCTGGCCACCCTTCAATGCGTCGCACAGGCTGCGCGAGGTCGTGTGGCGGTCGGAACCGCCGGCCCCGTGGGTCGTGAAGAGGATCATGAAAGGCGTCCCCGCAGTGGCTAACGTCGCCGAATCCGGCAAGAAGTGCGTTTTCCGCGTTCCCCACGACAGCGAATCGTGGAAGGCCCTTGCCTCCGAGTTCGAGGGGCGCGAAGCGGAATTCGCGCCACCTGGATGCCTCGGCGTCGTCTTCGCCTCGTCCCGCAAGGCGTGGATGATTCCAATTGACTAGTTGACTTGTCGCCAGTTCGTATTGCCCTCAGGAAAACTTTGGAAACCCATAGGATAGCGCCATGAATACTTCACCGCATTGGATCAACATCGCGCCGTTATTGCCGGACCATGCCGAGGAACTCGCCGCCGACCAGCGCTGGCTTGTCGAGAACACCCCGATTGACTCGGTCGCCTTCACCTGTACGCTCGTGCCCGAAGGTGATCCCGCCTTTGACAAGGCCTCCGTCCTCGCCGCGCGCTTCCGTCGCGTAAAGACCCTTCTTGCCGGATCGGGCGTCCGTTGCGGCCTTCTTCTCCAGGCGACGATGGGCCACGGCTGGGTTCCCAACTCGCGCACGCCCTTCCAGAGAACCGTGAGGGAGGACGGCTCGGAGCCCTATACCTTCTGCCCTCTCGGGGAGGAGTTTCTCGCCTACATCCGCAGTCAGATCGCCACGCTCGCCGCCGAGCGCCCCGACTTCTTCATGCTCGATGACGACACGCGCCTCATCACGGGCAGAAACGGTTGCTACTGCCCCCTTCACATCGCCGAGATGGAACGCCTCACGGGCCGCGCCTTTACGCGAGAATCGCTTGCGGCGGCCGTCCATGGCGAACCGGAAACGGCGCGGCTCTACAACGGCCTCCTCCGCGACTCGATCCTCATCCTCGCCCGCGCCATACGCGCCGAGCTCGACAAGGTCGATCCCGCCACTCCGTGCAGTTTCTGCTGTTGTGCGCGGGACGTCCACCACGCGGCCGACATCGCCCGCGCGCTTGCCGCCCCGGGGCAGGAGCTCGTCGTCCGACTCAACAACGGCCGCTACCTTTCGGAGACCCTTCGCGACGTTCCCGCCTGGCTCCGGCGGACGGCGGTTCAGGTCGCCGTCCTCAAGGATGAGGCAACCATTCTCGCCGAACCCGACACCTGTCCTCAGAACCGCTACTCCACGAGCGCGTCCGTTCTCCATCAGCACCTTTCGATGTCCCTCCTCGAAGGCTGCGGCGGCGCCAAGTTCTGGATCACCCGCATGGGTGGCTACGAGCCAGCATCGGGCCTGGCGTACCGGCGGCTCCTCTCTGAAAACAGCGGCTTCTACCAGTCCCTCGCCAGTCTTTCCCCGCACTGGGGTGGCGTTCGCGTGCCGCTTGCGACGGAACCCGACTACTCGCTGCCGCCCCGTCCCCTTGGCCTGGACTGGGGTTCGGCCGTCCTCGGTCGCTTCGGAATACCATACGCGAACTCCGCCGATGAGGCTGCGGCGACAGTTCTCTCAGAGGATGCGGCACGGCTTTCCGACGAGGAACTCCGCGCAATCCTCGCGCGGAACGCGGTTCTCGACGGCCGTGCCGCGCTCATTCTCACGGCCCGAGGCTTCGGCGACCTCTGCGGCGTCGAGGCGGCGGAATGGAGCGGCCCGGTCGCCTCTTTCGAGACGCTTGAGGACGGCTCCCGCATCAACTCCAAGATCAACGCCGTGCTTCTGCGTCCGCTTTTCCCGGCCGCGAAGGTCAAATCGCGCCTGATGCACCGCTCCGCCGCGCTTGCCGCCGATGCCGACGAGGTCGCGCCCGGCAGTGTCTTCTTCGCAAACGAACTCGGCGGCCGCGTCTTTACATTCGCCGCAAAGCTTCCCGACCACATGGGGCTCGATGTGTTCGATGTCTACAACGAACGCCGTAAACGGCAGTTCGTCGAAGCCTTCCGCCTTGTCCTCGGCACAGACTTCGCCTACTACCCCGGCGACGCGGAGGTGCTCTTCCGCGACGGCATCACGGACAAAGGGGAGCGAATACTGGCCTTTCTCAGCACGACGCTTGACCCAATCGACGAAATCACACTCCACATGCCCGACGTTCCGCACTCCGTGGAACGCCTGATGCCTGACGGAACATGGTCGCCGGTTGCTTTCCACGCCGAAGACAACGGCGAAGTCACATTTGAGACTGCGGCGAAGACCTTCCATGTCGTCGTGCTCCGACTCACACACTGAATGAAGGCGGCGTTGATTCTTCCCTGGTACGGCAAGCTGCCATGGTATTGGACGCTTTTTGAGAAAAGCGCCCAAAGGATGTGCTTTGACGTGATTATCGTCGCGGAGCGCGGGTTTCCAGCGCACGGGAGGAATTTCCGGGTTGCCGAGATGTCCCTGGACGAATTGAGGGTGAGGGCCGAGGCGACCCTTGGATGCAAAGTCTGTCTCGATTCCGGCTACAAGGTGTGCGACTTGAGGCCGATGTTCGGCCTTGTGTTTGCCGATCTGCTTTCCGACTACGATTACTGGGCATACGGGGATTGCGATGTGATCTACGGGGTCGGGCTGAACGATTTCGTGCGTAAGGCAATGCTCGGGGGCTGGGACGTGGCCACAAGCCGGAAGGATTGGCTGTGCGGACCGTTTACGCTAATGCGAAACACGGATTTCGTGAACAATCTTTTCAGGCGTTCCAACGCTTGGCGGACTGTTCTTGGTACGCCCGGAAACCAGATGTCCGACGAGCTTGGCCCAGATTGGTTCCTTTCGTATTGCATTCTGCATATGTCGATTGAGGAAATCGTCCGCCGCAGAGACTGGACATTCGGCTCCATTGTCTGGAGGGCCAAGGACATCAAGCTCCTGAGCGAAAACGTGATATACGACGACATGCCCAGACATGGCGGTTTGCACGTCCACGCGGACGGAAGGCTTACGCTTCGCGGGAAAGAGGTGGACATGTTCCATTTCATTATCATCAAGACGAAGCCGCCCTTCATCGGCCGTTTGCGCGCCGGCCACGTTCCCGACGAGTATGAACTGACACGGGACGGCGTACTTCCCTTACGGGGCGCCTGGGAGAGGTTCGGTCTCAGATTATGGCATAGGATCTGGGGATGGTCCGCGTACTTTTGGCGAGTCGCAACATGGGACGCAGGCGAGATAAGGCGCGTGCGCCGATTTGTGAAGCGACAGATCGGCATCAAGGAATGGTGGCGCTGACACCGCGGCCCGGACGAAGCGCCGCTAGAACTCAGACCCGAAGAGTACGGAGAAGTACATGGCGGAATCGACGTCGAGGTCGAGATCGCCAGAGTCTTCGAAGGTTATGTCGCGGCCTGTGAGGACGCCTGCCTCGAAGGCGAGACGGATGGTCTCCGTGAACGCGATGGAGACACCTGCGCCGAATTGCCAGCCATTTATGGTGAATTTCTCGGGGTTGTCGTCATGGTCGTCGAGCGCGTAGGTCATGTTGTTCCATGCGATCTTGCCGTAGATGCCGACAGGTCCGAGTTGCACTTCGGCGAGGGAGCGGGGAAGGCCGATTTCGGCGAAGAACATGTCCGACGGCTGCCATGCGATGCCGACGAGCGGCATTGCGATTAGATCCCAGCCCGGGCGGATTTCAACGCCTGCCCGTACGGCGGTGTCGGAGGCGAGGGCGTAGTAGAAGCATCCGCGGAAAGGAATGCCGAACGAGTGGGACTGGAAGAGCCCCTTGGCATCGGCATAGAGACCTGGTGTGGCGCCAAGCTCCAACGACCAGCCGTTCAGGTAGCGCCATATCCATGCGAAGTCGAATGGTATGGCGATGAGAACCGAAGGCATGAAACTGAGGCCGGCATCGTCCGATAGAACCGAAAGAGACGGATCGAGATCGATGAAGAGGTCTCCGGCGAGGATGTCGCGGAATTCGCCGAGGCCGAAGTGCGCATCGGCGACATAGAGGCCGAAGCCGTCGTCGCAGCCTTCGACGTCGCCCGATGAGACAAGCGAAAGCCGGTACCAGGCGTCTGATTCGTCGCTTGTGTCGAGGAAGGCCGAATAGAGGTCGGTCGGCATCGACGAGGAGGTGCCGCGAGGCTCCGGGGCATAACCCCAGTCAGATTCCTGCTCTGGACGTGGTTGCGCCGTTGGCGCGGCGTATCTTGGCTGGGCTGGCTGTTGGCGAGGCTGGCGTTGTGCCTGGGCTGGCGCGCGCTGAGGTTGAGCCGTTGCGCGCTGCGCTGGCCTGGGCTGTGGAGTTGCCGTGGGCTGGCGGGAGACACCTGTGTCCTCCCAGCCGGCGAACGAAGTGGCTGCGACGATGCAGAATGCGGAACGAAGAATGAAGAGATTGAAAGATTTCATGAGAATAATTCTACCAAAACACGTGGATCACTGCAAATGGCGATGTTCGCATTATCATCTAAAAACCGCTTCTCCTTCAGTGGTCACAGACCCATGTGTTGGTGATGACATAGAATCCGCGATGGCGAGAAAGCATGCCGCCGAAAGTCCTTAATCCGCCCTCTGACCGCATCTGGTACTCGAACGTCGGGTATGGCCCGTTGGTTGAAACGCCCAGCACGCTGAAGTGCTTCGGCCATTGGAAGGCGTCCGCATATCTGCCCATCGCCTGTCCGAATGTCTTTTCATCTTCGCTGACAACCACTAGCGGCACATCGTCTGGCGGTATGGCAAGCGAACCGGGCGGACAAAGCCGCATGATGGCGTTTGTAATTTCAAGCCCAAGAAGAATGTTCGTGTCTGTGTTTGCGCGTTCAATCATGTCCGCTATCCTGGTCGTGCCTTCCTCTTCCGCCCATTGGATTGCTATTTTGTTGAAACCGTCTGGTCGTGTCACCGAGGCTCCGCGGTCCAGCAGGAGGCGGACGCATTTCTCGGCCTTGGAACTCACAGCGTATCTCAAAAGCGGCAATGCCCGTTCTTCGGGAACTGTGCCACATGCGCCGTATTCGAAATTGGGAGAGGCTCCGGCGTCTATTAGCTTTGCAAGTTCCGCCGCATCATCCCTGTCAAGAATTTCGGACGTTTCACGATTCATAAAAACAGAGTGACCGTTGCACCATCCCGTCAGGGCGACGCTTGGGTCGATTGGCGATATGGTGGCGTTGGTTACGCCGCGTGCGTAATATTTGCTGTATGCGTCCTTGTCTCCAAGCGCACTAATGTCTTTGAAAACTTTTCGAACCCGTTCCATGTCTCCGCAAAAGACACCATCCCGCCATCCGCGCAAGAATGCTTCATGGAGAGGATGTGGTTCTAGTTCTCTCAATCCAGAAAGATAGCCATATCCGCAAAGGACGAAGGCGTATCCTTTTCGATACCCGTCCACATAGTTCGCATGGTAGTTTTTGGAAATGCCATCAGGGAATGACCCGGGATGTGGCGCAGAGGCGATTATGCGATGCCAGTACAGTGTGACATTGTTTGTCATCACGCATGCCAGCGTTTCCATTAATCCATTGTAGGGACAAGGGTATGACTGTTGGGGTTCGTCTTCAGTGACAGTGCCGATGAATGGGGTGCAACCACAGAACAAGGCGAGCAAAGCCGCCATCGTGTTTAGCTTGCAAAAAGTACAAAATGGCGACCCCATTCTACGCTCCTCTCACGGCATAGCCGAATCCCAGTAAAAAGAGTATCAAAACGCCAGACAAAATGAACGGCAGCCAGTGACCTTGCTTCCTAAACACACCCCAGCCAATTAGGAAAAAGGGGGCGAGGAGGATTATCACACAAAGTATGTTAAGAAGCGATTTGAGTGTCGTCATGTCGCGCATTGAGGTGTCTGATTGGCGCCATAGCAGGATGAAGGGCCAGAACACAATGTCCCGCCAGTCGATGCGGAGGCAGTAGTGGTGCGCCAGTCCACCATACCACTCGGCGGCAATCAATACGCCGTACAGGACGATTGCCACGGACAGTTTAAGAAGGCGGGGCGGTTGCCGCTTCGGACCTGGATAGACGAGGGACAGGGGAATCGCCAGAAGCACGAGGGTCGGCAGCAGCAAAAAGGCGATCCGAAGCATGGCCTCTATCCCCTATCTCCTATCCCCTATCTGGTCTGGGTTAGGGAGTAGCCGCAGGCCACTCGCGAACCCAGACCTCCATCTCGGACAGCCCGCGGTTCTGCCAGAGCGCGAAGGGAATAGCCGTGAAGGAGCGCTTCTTCACGGTCGGCTTGGCCGTGGAGTAGAGTTCGTTGCCGGGGCGGACGGTTTCGACGGCGTGGCCGGAGACGGCGACCGTGCCTTCGGGCAGGTCCTTGGCGGGGCCGGTGCGGAAGACGCCGTCGTCGACCATGGCGATGTTATGGAGCAGGGGACCGTTGTCGACGCTTTCAAGGGCGTAGACGAGCGGGCCGCGCTGGATTGCGACCTTCCCTGCATCGTCGTCGACGGCCGGATTCGCCCGCATGACTTCGACGGCCACCGCGAGGCGGATGTCGATCTTGTCGCCCTTCCTCCAGGCGCGGGTAATCTTCACGTAGCCGGATTCGGGCATTGTGAAGAGAGGCGAGCCGTTGACCTTGACCATGTAGCGCCGGCACCAGCCGGGGACGCGGAAGGCGAAGGTGTATTCGCCGTCCGCGAGGAAGCGGACGGTGACGTCGCCCTTATACGGGTATCCGCCTGTAACCTGGATGGCTCGGTCGCCGGAGCGGAAGGTCGAGGCGGCAGGGATGTTGAGGCGCACCTCCCTCTCACCCTCGGACCAGAGGAAGGAGCCGATTTGCGGGAGGAAGCGGCAGTAGTTGGTGGGGCAGCAGGAGCATCCGAACCACTCGACGCGTTCGCGGATGTAGGGAGAGTCGACACTGGAGCGGAGCGGGTTCCTGTAGAAGAAGTGGTCGCCGGAGAGGGAGATGCCAGCGAGGGCGCCGTTGTAGAGGGCGCGCTCGAGGACGTCCATGTAGGCGCCGTCGCCGGTGATGTTGTGCATGCGCTGCATGAACCAGACGAGACCCATGGAGGCGCAGCTCTCCGCGTAGGCGAGGAGGTTGCCGAGCTTGTAGTCGTTTTCGAAGGCCTCGCCGTTGGGGGAGGAGCCGACGCCGCCCGTGATGAACATGCGCTTCTGGGCGACGCTGCGGGCGATGTCGGCGCAGCGGGCGAGCAGTTCGGCGTCGTCGTTTGCGGCCGCGACATCCGCCGCGCCGCAGGAGAGGTACATCATGCGGACGGCGTGTCCGACCGCGTCCTTGCGTTCGCGGACGGTCGTTTCGGCCTGGAGGTTGATGAGGCCGCCCTCGTTCATCCCCTCGTTGGCGACGTAGTAGTTAGGTTTGCGGCCGCGCTCGTCGACGAAGTAGGCGGCGAGCCTCGCGTAGCGCTTCTCGCCTGTGACTTCGGCGAGCTTCATGAGGGCGAGTTCGATCTCCTCGTGGCCGGGGTAGCCGCGCATTTTGCCCTTGCCGCGACCGAAGACCGAGTCGACATAGTCGGCGTAGCGGCACATGCAGTCGAGGAAGTTGCGCTTGCCGGTGGCCTGGAAATGGGCGATGGCGGCCTCGATGAGGTGGCCGCAGCAGTAGAGCTCGTGGGCCCAGTGGAGGTGCTTGAAGCGGTCTTTCTGCTCGGAGGTGGTGAAGTGGGTGTTGAGGTAGCCGTCGGGCTGCTGGGCTGAGACGATGAGGGCGGCGATCTTGTCGAGTTCACGGGCGAGCTTTTTGTCGCCGGGGTGGAGGACGAGGTCGTAGGCCATGCCCTCGACGACCTTGGCGACGTCGGAGTCCCAGAAGATGTGCGGCTGCTTTGGCTGGCCTTGCTTCCAGTTGAGCTTGAAGGCGTCGATGCGGCCGGTGTCGCGAGAGAACTTGAGCGACGCGGGAATGGTTGCCTCGTGGTTGGCCTCGATGCGCGGGGCGAAGAAGGAATCCTGTACGGCGACTTGGCCGACTGCGGGGGAGGTGAACTTTTTCATGTCAACCATTTTACCCTTTATCGCGCGCTTTTGGTATACTTTTATGGATATGAAGAAACACGCCGTCTATCCCGGGACATTCGATCCGCTCACATTGGGCCACCTCGACCTCATTGAGCGGTCGGCGAAGATTTTCAGCCGCCTCACGGTTGCGGTGGCCGCCACATCCGTGAAGAAGGGGGCGATGTTCGAAATGGACGAGCGGATTGCGATGATCCGCGACGCCTGCGCCGCCGCAGGCGTTGAAAACGTCGACGTCCAGCCTCTTGACTGCCTCCTGGTCGACTTCTGCCACAGATACGATCCCGTCCCGGTCGTCGTGCGCGGCCTCCGCGTCTACTCCGACTTCGAATACGAGTTCCAGATGGCCCTCACGAACCGCAAGCTCGCGCCCGATGTCGAGACCCTCTTCATGATGCCGCAGGAGGAGTACAGCTACGTCACGGCGAGCATGGTGCGCGAAATCGCCCACTACGCCGGCGACGTCTCGCCTTTCGTCCCCCCGGCGGTCATGCCTCATGTGCATGCCTACATCAAGCGCCTCAAGGAGCGCCAGGCGAAATGAAGAAGACGGACTACGAGGCCCCGCAGGGGCTGGTCATAGACGTTGCGCGCCTGGCGCGGAACGGGGAGCGCTTCGGCGGGGAGATCCCGGCCGAAGTCCTTGGCTACGACCCCTCCGACATCCTCTTCCAGCCGGCGGGCGGCCTCCGCTATGACCTTTTCGTCCAGCTTATCGGGAACGAGCTCCTCGTCCGCGGCAAGGTGTCGGAGGACTTCACCTGCGTCTGCGTCCGCTGCGGGCAGGATTTCCCTTGGACAGCGGCCGACGGGGAGGTCGCATTCTCGCTCGAAGTCGAGGCCGATGAATTTGCGGACTTGACCGAAGAGCTCAGAGAATGTATCATATTATCTTTTCCGAGCAATCCGCTCTGCAGCGAGGATTGCAAGGGGTTGTGCCCCCATTGCGGGGCCGATCTGAACAAAGGCCCGTGCCATTGCCGGCCCGATGAAGGCGGAGACCTCCGCTGGGGCGGCCTGGACGGTCTGGGTTCGGGCGGCAGGTAGCGGGAGGCTTTAATCGTGGCGGCCTCAGGGCCGAGCATTTGCAGGAGTATCGAAAATGGCTGTACCAAAAAAGAAAAAGTCCAAGATGCGCGTCCGCATGCGCAAGGGCCAGGTCAAGGCTGACGTCGCCCAGGTTAGCGCGTGCCCGAACTGCGGCGCCCCCAAGCGCGCCCACCGCGTCTGCCCGGAATGCGGCTACTACAACGGCCGGCAGGTCGTGACGGTCAAGGCCGAAGAGGCTTAGGCCTCCCGTCCGCGCCGCCGGCGATGACATCGGCGGCGCACAAGGCCCCGGCACATTTTTGATTCCTGTTCGCATTTTGCAACAAGGAAAACTATGCGCATTGCCGTAGACATCATGGGCGGCGACAAGGCCCCGCGCGAAATCGTGGCCGGGTGCGTTGACGCGTCCAGACGGCTCGACGAGCTGCCAGGCGTTGAGCAGATCATCATGGTCGGCCGCGAGGAGGCCATGCGCGAGGAACTCGCCCGCTGCAAGGCGTCGCTCGGCGACGCTCTCGGCTTCGTGGCCGCCTCGGAGACCATCGACATGGACGAGGCCCCTGCCGCCGCAGTCCGCAGCAAGAAGGACAACTCCCTCACCAAGGGCATGGAGCTCGTCAAGAACGGCGAAGTCCAGGCCATGGTCTCCGCCGGCAACTCCGGTGCCTTCGCGGCGGCCGCCCTCTTCACCCTGGGGCGCATCAAGGGTGTTCACCGCCCGGTGATCGCCACCGTCCTGCCAACCCGCACGGGCCGTCCGATCGTCGTCGTCGACGCCGGCGCCAATGCCGACTGCAAGCCCGAGTGGCTGGGGCAGTTCGCGATCATGGGCGCGGCCTACTCGGAGAAGGTCATCGGCTCCGGCGAGCATCCGCGCGTTGGCCTCATGAGCATTGGCACCGAGGAGTGCAAGGGCAACGAGTTCACCCATGCGGCCTTCCCGCATGTCCGCGACAGCGGCGTCAATTTCGTCGGCAACATGGAGGGACACGACATCCTCCGCGGCGAAATCGACGTGGCGGTCTGCGACGGCTTCGTCGGAAACATCATCCTGAAGACCGTCGAAAGCACGGCGATGAGCATCGCCTACTGGCTGAAGAGCGCCATCAAGTCCAGCCTTGCCTGCAAGATCGGCGCGCTCTTCATGTACGGCAGCTTCAAGCGGCTCAAGAAGGTCATGGATCCAGAGCAGTACGGCGGCGCGATTCTCCTCGGCGTGGACGGCAACTGCATCGTCACCCACGGCGCGGCCTCGCGCCGTACGATCTTCCACGCGATCAAGGTCGCGGCCGAGGCCAACAACAACGAACTGGCGCCGACAATCGCCGCGCGCATAGCGGAACATCATGCGCGGGTCGAGGCGCAGAAAGCCGCCGCCGGCGCCTCTGCCGCGACGGAGACAGCCCCGTGATTTTTTTCGACGCACACGTCCACTTCTACAAACAATTCGAGCTGGATGTCCTCCTTACAGCGTTCGCCTCGCACGCCGACATCTTCGCAAGGGACGCCGATGTCCTCGCGATGGCCGTGATGCTGCGCGGATTCCAGCCGTCGCTTGATACCGTCTTCGAACCGTTCAAGGGGCGCAATTTGCGCGGATGGACCATCGAGGAATCGGAGGAGCACTGCTTTTTGGCGACCGATGGCCGACACCGCATCTTCATTCTGCCGGCCAGACAGGTGGCCGCAAAGGAGCGCGTCGAAGCGCTCGGCTACTTCGGCGAGGCCGAAGTTCCAGACGGCCTCCCGCTTGAAGAGACTGTTAAGCGCCTTCGCGATGCCGGATACCAGCCGGTTGTCGCCTGGGGGCTTGGCAAATGGCTCTTCGGACGCGCCCCCGTCGTCGCATCGGCGTTGGAAGCCGCAGGGAAGGAAGGCAAACCACTCCCCGTCTGCGACTGCGCCCTGCGGCCAACATTCTGGCCGACGCCTCAACTTTACAAAAAGGCCGTTGGACTCGGCGGCTTCGTGCTTTACGGCTCAGACCCCTTGCCGCGCATCGGCGACGAGTATTCCGCCGGCAGCTACGCGACGCTGATTGACGCCCCCTTCGACGAAACCGTCCCGGCATCGTCAATCCTTTCCGCCGTACGGACCGCCCCGCTCACTCCGGTCGGCCGCCGTTACGGTCTTGCAGGCACGCTTAAGCGCCTGCACTAAGGCGACATGCGTCTCATGTGAGTTTGGCGGCTTTACTGGAGGACGAAATGGTAATCGGAGTTCTAAGGGAAATCAAGGCGAACGAGTTCCGCGTCGCCGCGGTCCCGTCCACTGTCCGCGACATCGTCCGCCGTGGCCACGAGGTTTATGTCGAACATGACGCGGGGACCGGCAGCGGCTTCAGCGACGCCGACTACGAAGCCGCCGGCGCGAAAATCGCCGACGCCGACGAAGTCTGGTCGAAGGCGCAGCTCTACTACAAGGTCAAGGAACTCTTCCCGCAGGAGTTCAAGTGGATGAACAGGGACAAGATACTCTTCACCTACATCCATTCCAACGCCCATCGCGAGGAGACCGACTGCCTTCTCGCGAGCGGAGTCTCCGCAGTGGCATACGAGGACGTGCAGGACGCCAACGGCCGCTTTCCCCTGCTGCGGCCGATGAGCGAACTGGCCGGCAAGGGCGGGTTTCTCGCGGCTTGCCACTACATGCAGTCCGTCAACGGCGGCCCGGGCAAGCTTCTCGCGAACGTTGCCGGCGTCGAGACGCCAGTCATCACAATCATCGGCTGCGGCAACGTGGGTCTCGGCGCGGCGGAATTCGCGGCGGCCCTGGGCAACGAGGTGAGGATTCTGGACGTCAGCATAGACGCGATGCTTGCGGCCAAGAAGCACATGCCGGGCAATGTCACGTTCCTCATGTCGAACCGCGCGAATCTCGAGAAATGCCTGCGCGAGTCCGACGTCCTGCTGAACGCCATACTGTGGCCGAAGGACCGCAAGGACCACATCGTCTACCGCGAAGACCTGCGCCTCATGAAGAAGGGGGCGATGGTCGTGGACGTCGCCTGCGACGACTGCGGGGCGATAGAGACTTGCCGCTCGACGACGCACGACAACCCCGTGTTCCGTGAAGAGGGGGTCCTCCACTACTGCGTGGACAACATCCCGTCCGGCTTCTCGCAGACAGCGTCCGTCACTCTTGCCAACGCCACGCTGCCGTATCTGCTGCAACTGGCGGACAAGGGCTTCAAGAGGGCCATTGCCGAAAACAAGTATCTCCGCGCCGGAATGACATGCTGGGGCGGCAAGCTCACACTTCGCGAAACCGCCATCAAGCAGGGGCGCGAGTGGACCGACCCGGAAGAACTCATCAAGAACTGGTGAACATTCCCACACGTGCTCTATCTTCCTAACCGCGGTCATGGCGCATGCAAAATCCCCCTTGCATACTTTATCTCGGTGGATTCCGCAACAACGCCAGCCAATGCCTGAAATTGGCCGGCATGCGGCGTTGGGGAGCTGCGCTGGGCTGGGAGGCCGTCATGGTGGAACGGCCGGATTCGACCCCGGAGAACCTCCCCTCCCTCCTGCGTCGCCATCATCCGGTCGGCTGCATTTGCGAAGGGTCGGGGCATTTGGTCGATCTGCCGCCTCGTCTCTTCGGCAAAATACCGGTCGCCTATCTGGAATATCCCGCCAAAGTCGTCGGCGCGGCCCCGAACATACTGGTCGACGACGACGCCATCGCCCGCATGGCGATGCGCGAACTCTCTGCCGGGCTTCCATCCTGCTACGCGGTGGTCGGCTATCCGCGCCCATGGTTGTGGTGCCGCCTCCGCGTCCGCGCCTTCCGCAAGGCCGTGGCCGCAGCTGGCGGGAAGTGCATCGCGTTTCCAGCCGTCCCCATCGCGAAATGGGAGGAGGAGGAGGATTTCGAGAAGAGGCTCGTCCCGTGGCTTGCCTCGCTGCCGAAGGGGTGCGCGATATTTACCGTCTGCGATGACGTCGCCATGGTCGTCACGCGTTCCGCCCGCGCCGCCGGACGCCACATCCCAAAGGAGCTCACCCTCCTTTCCACCGACAACATATCCGAAACCTGCGAGGCGGCCGAGCCGCACATATCCAGCATCCAGCTGGACTTCGAGCGCATGGGATTCCTCGCGGCGAGCATGCTGGGCTCCGATGGAGGCGAGGGCTCCACCGTCACCTCCATCGGACCGCTTCTGACTGCCCGCCGGAAATCCACTAGCGGGCGCGGTCGGCACGAACCTTGGATCATGGACGCCATCGAGGCCATCCGCCGGGAGGCCTGCGATGGTCTCACGGCAGCGGCCCTCATCGCCCGATACCCCGTCTCCAAGCGGCTTTTCACCTTGCGTTTCCGCGAGGCCACGGGACACTCGGTGCTCGACGAGATCCTGCATGTCCGCCTGGAAAAGGCTTGTACGCTGCTCGCCCGCACGAGCACTGCGGTCGGCGCAGTCCCCGGCCTTTGCGGCTTCAGCTGCGACCGCACACTCGACGCCTTGTTCCGCTCCCGATTCGGCATGTCCATGCAACGTTGGCGGAAAAATAACGCCCTCTGAAAAATCTTTGCCCAAAATTGAGAATAATCATCTTGCCGCTGCGCTAAAATAATCGCACCGCCTAGAAGTCTAGTCGCAACAACGCAAGGAGACAACACGATGAAAAGAAGCACACTTCAACTCGTCACTCGTCACTCGTCACTCGTCACTGCGCTGACGCTTGCCGCGCTCGCGGCGAACGCCGGCGTCAAGTACTGGGACAACCCGGGCTTCCGCGACTACGACGTGGGCGACTACGTGCA
>JAEEGJ010013040.1_pt1 | contig 20331 bp, 16 predicted proteins | sample 8958761 | NCBI WGS metagenome assembly JAEEGJ01 (sample SAMN16246546, study PRJNA631951) | gut metagenome | biome: gut microbiome; feature: rumen; material: RS-attached | host: Bos | place: Iran: Karaj | collected 2018-10 | reverse complement strand
TTCGAAAGCCGGGACGCCCCGGACTTTAAGGTGCATTCCCCGAAGGGTTAAAACTTTCGCACCTTGAAGTCCGGGGCGTCCCGGCTTTGATGGAACAACGGTTATACCAGTTCGATCCCCGCCGCGGCGCAGGCGGCGCGCATTTCTTCCGGCCAGAGGCTGCTTTGGATTTCGCCGATGTGGGCTTTGCGCAATAAATACATGCACAGGCGGGACTGGCCGACGCCGCCGCCGATCGTGTACGGGAGCTCGCCGGCGAGCAGGCGCTTGTGGAAATACAGGTCCTTCTTCCACTCCATGCCCTGCAGCTTAAGCTGGCGCTCCAGGGCGGTCTCATCGACACGGATGCCCATGCTGGACACCTCGAAGGCGTGTCCGAGCACCGGATTCCAAAGAAGAATATCGCCGTTCAGGCCTTCGAAGCCGTCGCTGTTGGGCGTGCTCCAGTCGTCGTAGTCCGCGGCGCGGCCGTCGTGGACGCTGCCGTCCGACAGCTTGCCGCCGATGCCGATGACGAAAACCGCCTTGTACTTCCGCACGATGGCATCTTCCCGCTCCTTGGGCGTCAGGCCCGGATACAGGCGCAGCAGTTCCTCGGAGTGGATGAAGAAAATGTCATCCGGCAGCGCCGGCTCGATCTGCGGGAACTCGACGTAAATCTTGTTCTCCGTGACCTTGATGGCCTCGTAGATGCGCCGGACCGTCTTCTTCAGGAAATCCAGGTTGCGGTCCTCGCGGCGGATGACCGCCTCCCAGTCCCACTGGTCCACATAGATCGAATGCAGGTTGTCCAGCTCCTCATCGGGCCGCAAGGCGTTCATATCCGTATAGATGCCCCGCCCCGGGGCCACGCCCATCTCGCCGAGCTTCAGTCGCTTCCATTTTGCCAGGGAATGCACGACCTCCGCCTGCCGCTCGCCCATATCCTTGATGGGGAAACGGACCGGGCGCTCGACGCCGTTGAGGTCGTCGTTGATGCCCGTGCCGGTCAGTACGACCATCGGTGCCGTCACACGCAGCAGCGCGAGCTGGGCCGACAAGTTGTTCTGGAACATGTCCTTGACGGTTTTGATGGCTTTCTCGGTCGCTTCCGTGCTTCCCAGCAGGTTGCGATAGCCTTCAGGAATGAATAGACTCATTGTGCATTCGTTTATGGGGCAAAGATAGGGAAAAAAGGGAAAGTCGTGCTCATTCCGGACTTTTTTCTATCTTTGTACGTTGTACAAAACGCAAACCTGTTCCTTAAATGGGAAAACTTTACGACGAACTGGCCAAGGACTACCGCCTCAAGGAGGGCCTCAAGACCTGCATCAACTGCGGGACCTGCACGGCCATCTGCCCTGCGGCGGAGTTTTATAAGTATGACCCGCGCAAGATCGTGGATACGGTCCAGCGCAAGGATGACGCCGAAATCGAAGCCTTGCTCAAGAGCGACACGATCTGGTATTGCGGCGAATGCATGTCCTGCATGACCCGCTGCCCCCGCAAGAACGGCGCCGGCCTCGTGATCATGGCCCTGCGCAACCTCTCCGCCAAGAAGGGGTATTTCACCTGCTCCGAGAAGGGACGCCAGCTCTACCCGCTGACCCGGATGATGACCGGCAATATCCTGAAATACGGCTATTGCGTCTATCCGGAGACCTTCAAGATGGAGGACCATCCGGAAGCGGGCCCGGTCTGGGAATGGCACACGCAGCACCTGAAGGACAACATGGAGCGTCTCGGCGCCAACTACCAGGGGGAAGGTCCCGGGATCCTTCGCAAGATCCCGCAGGAGTCCCTGGACGAACTCAAGGCCATCTTCGACGTCACCGGCGGCACCGAGCGCATCGAGACGGTGGAAAAGTACTCGAAGGCCAAGGCCGAGGAGATGGGCATGACGATGGACGAGTACGCTGAATACACCTTCAAGTACTGCTCGGAGGGCCATTTCAACAACGAAGCCTAGACACGATGATCTATCAGGGAAAGCAAAAGATCTGGTCCGATTACCAGAAAGAGATACCCGACGACCACTGGTACTACGTGCGCAGCTGCATCCGGCAGAATTTCTTCCCGGCCTCCGAGCGGATGTTCACCGAGATCACCCGCGACGTCTTGGGTAAGGATATTTACGAGACCCCCAGCCACACGACCTGCGGCGGCATCGCCTACCACTGCGACACCATTCCGCAGGAGACCGTGATGACCATCGTGGCCCGGCAGTTCGCCTTGATGACGGAAGCCGGCTACGAGAACTATGTCGCTTCCTGCATCACCTCTTTCGGCAATTATTCCGAGATCCTGGAAACCTGGCACGAATACCCCGAGCTGGAGACGAAGATACGCGAATTGCTCTGGAAGGCTTGCAAGAAGGAATTCAAGAAGCCCAAGTACCTCGCGCACTCCAGCGACCTGATCTACAAGTTCCGGGGTGAGATTGCGGCCAAGGGCCGTTTCCGCCTGGTGGACAAGGAGACCGGCGAGCCCCTGCGCATCGTCGAGCATATCGGCTGCCACTACGCCAAGATGTTCCCCCACAAGGGGGTCGGCGGCGCCGAATACCCCTGTGTGCTGAGCGGCATGATCGAAGCCTGGGGCGGCCAGGTCATCGACTATCCGGAGCGGCGCCACTGCTGCGGCTACGGCTTCCGCCAGTACCACGTCCAGGCCAACCGGGGCTACTCCCTCTCCAATACCCACAAGAAGTTCGAGTCGATGGAACCCTACCACCCGGACGCCATCATCACCAACTGCCCCGGCTGTCCCTATTTCCTGGACCGCTGGCAGTACGTTATCGCCGAGCAGACCGGCAAGACCTACGGGCGGAATGGTTTCGGCATCCCCGTCTTCACCTACGAGGAACTGGCGGGCCTGGTGCTGGGCTACGATCCCTGGGACCTGGGTCTCCAGCTTCACCAGGTGGCCGTAGAGCCCTTCCTGGACAAGATCGGCATCGAATATGACCCGGCTGCAAAATACAAGGGCCTGAACGAGAAGGACATCCTCCGTCCCGGCCTGCCGCAGAACCTCAAATGCTTCTAAACGCATGAGCAAGGACAACATCGTAATCATCGGCGGCGGCATCGCCGGCATGACGGCGGCCTCGCGCCTGCTGCGCCTCGGCTATACGCCCATCCTCGTGGAGGAGTCCGACCACCTCGGCGGCCACGTCGCCCAGTGGCACAAACTCTTCCCGGACATGGCTCCGGCCCAGGACATCGTTCAGCGCCTCGCCGTCGAGGTCAGCGCCGCCAACATCTTCCTTTCGACCCGCGTGCTCTTCATCAACCGCCTGCACGACACCTACATCGTCATGTTGGACAACGGGGTCAGCATCCAGGCCCAGGCCGTGCTGCTCGCGACGGGTTTCAAGCTTTTCGACGCCGCCAAGAAGGAAGAATACGGCTACGGCATCTACGACCAGGTCCTGACCAACCGCGACCTCGAGCGCTGGTTCACGACCGGCGACGACCCGCGCCTGAACGACCACGAGATCAAGCGGGCGGGCTTCGTGCACTGCGTGGGCTCGCGCGACGTCAAGGCCGGCAACACCCAGTGCTCCAAGGTCTGCTGCGTCACCGCCATCAAGCAGGCGATCGAGTTGAAGGAGAAATTCCCCGATGCGGAGATCTGGTGCTTCTACATGGATCTGCGCCTCTTCGGCAAGAAATACGAAGATTTCTACATCAACGCCCAGCGCGATTACGGCATCCATTTCATCCGCGGCCGCGTCTCCGAAGTGAGCGAGGCCCGGGACGGCCGCGTCATCGTCAAGGCGGAGGACACCCTTTCCGGGAAGCCGGTCAAGGTCACGCTCGACCTGCTCGTGCTGATGGCCGGGATGGTCTGCAACGCCACGATCAACCCCATCGCCACCTCCCTGGGCGTCGACCTCGACTCCGACGGCTTCCTGCGCAGCAAGGACAATATCTCCCACATCGTCTCCTCCGGCCGCAAGGGGCTCTTCCTGGCCGGGGCCTGCACCGGGACCAAGACCGTTCCGGAGACGATCGCGGAAGCCAACTCGGCGGCCCTGGAGATCCATCTTTATCTGACGGAGGGCAAGTGATGGATTTCGGCTTCAAACTTTCTCCTTCTTCCGCGGTCAACCTGGACCAGGTCGACCTGGACCTGTACGAGCGCCTGGCCGCCCTTGAGCCGGACGTGCGCATCTGCATGGCCTGCGGAAGCTGCGGCGCCACCTGCACGGCGTCTCCTTTCACGGGGATGAGCGTGCGCAAGGTCATCCTGGACCTGCAGCGGGGCAAGGAGAAAGAAGCCGCGAAGTTGCTCTCCGGCTGCATGCTCTGCGGCAAATGCACGATGGTCTGCCCCCGGGGCATCAACACCCGCCACCTGATCCTGTCCCTGTGCCGGATCTATGGCGCTGAAACGAAGGAGGAAGGGAAATGATAGACCGCGTCGCATCCGGATTCCATCCTTTCGTCCTGCCGTTCGTCTTCGGCATGGTCTTCGTGTTGGGCTACTGCGCGTACGGGGTCGTCAAGATCCTGCTGCAACTCTCCCACGAGGACAGGCGGAAGTTCCTGCTGTCGCTGATCAATCCCGTCACGGCCTGGAAGAATGTCAAGGACATCTTCCTCAATTGCCTGCTGCACGTCAAGCTCTGGAAGCGTAATCCCGTCCTGGGCTATATGCACTCCAGCATCGCTTTCGGCTGGTTCATGCTGATCGTGCTGGGCCACATCGAGGTGATGCTGTTCGTGCCGCACCGGATGCGGCAGGTCTGGTATCCGATCTTCTTCAATTATTTCGTAGCCGAAGGTCCCGGACCCGCGACGGTGCAGGGCGCGCTGCTGTTCACCCTGATGGACTTTTTCCTGCTGGTCGTGCTGAGCGGCATCGCCCTGGCGATGATCAAGCGGGTGCGTTCGCGCCTTTTCGGCATGCGCCGCACGACGCGGCCCACGCTGCTGGACCGGGTGGGGCTCTATTCCCTTTGGGCCATCTTCCCGCTGCGTCTGCTGGCCGAGGGCTTTACCGCCCACATCAGCGGCGGCGGATTCCTCATCGTGCCGCTCAACTGGGTGTTCCGCCAGTTCCTGGGCGACCAGCTCCACATGCTGCCGACCTGGTGGGCCTATTCGATTGCGCTCTGCGTGTTCATGTGCGTGCTGCCGTTCACCCGCTACATGCACATTCCCGCGGAGATGATGCTCATTCCGATGCGCAACGCAGGGCTCACGATCAAGCATGCGCGGCGCGGCTTTACGCGGGCGATGGTTTGGACCTGCCCGGGCTGCGGCGTCTGCATCGACGCTTGCCCGATGAGCGTCAAGAAGGTCAACCTCAAGGATACGACGGTCTATCTCAACCGCAACATCCGCCGGGGCAACGAAAAGCGCATCGAGCAGATTTCCGACAAATGCCTGCTTTGTGGCAAGTGCCGGGAAGTCTGCCAGATCGGCCTGGACGGACCCTCGATCCGCATCGCCCAGCGCGCGATGCGCTCCTATGGGCTCAATCCGGATTATTCTTCTTTCAAGCCGGCATCGGTGCCCGCCGGGCACAAGCTGCTCTATTTCGCCGGCTGCATGACCCAGCTGACGCCACGCATCTCCAAGGCGGTCGGATCCGTGCTGGACAAGGCGGGACTGGACTGGGAAATGATGGACCGCGACGGCGGCCTCTGCTGCGGCCGTCCCCTGATGACAGCGGGCCGTTTCGTGCAGGCCAAGCAGCTGATCCGGCAGAATAGTGAGCTGATCCGCGCGAGCGGCTGCGACACGCTGCTGCTCTCCTGTCCGATCTGCTACAAGATCTTCAAGGAAAGATACAAGCTCGAGGGCGTGCGGGTGGTCCATACGGCGGAGTTCTTCGAGGAACTGATCCGCGACGGCGCGCTTAAGGTGGAGAAGGGTGCCATCCGCTACGTTTTCCACGATCCCTGCGAGCTGGGACGCGGTTCCGGCATCTACGAGCAGCCGCGCCGCATTCTCGGCCAGGCCGGGTATCTGGTGGAGTCCGAACCCAACCGTGCGGAGAGCATCTGCTGCGGCGGATCCCTGGGCTCGCTGACGCTCGGATTCGCCCAGCGGGAAGATATGACGCGCAATGCCCTGAAGCACCTGACGGCCTGCGGCCCGGACGCCGTCGCGACGGCCTGCCCGCTCTGCCTGGCGACCTTCAGCCGCTACGCCGACCGGCCGGTGCAGGACATCGCGGAGATTTTGGACAGGGTTTCGGTTCCTAGATCGTAACATCAGTGATTTTTCCACTCAGGGCAGCCTCGTAGGGCCGTGTAATGCGGATGTAGTTGCCGGTGAAGCCGGACATGGTGCCGTCCTTCTCTTTCGATTCCCAAAGCACTTTTTCGCGGATGCCGCGGTTTGCTTCGATGAACTCGGCGTGCAGGCGCTCGCAGAGGTCTTCGAGGATCTTGACGCGCTCCGCCTTGACGGCTTCCGGGACCTGGTCGGGCCATTCGGCGGCGCGGGTGCCGGGACGGCGGGAGTAGGGGAAGATGTGGATGAATGCGGGACGTACGGATTCGATGAAGGCACGCGTCTCCTCAAACAGCTCGGGCGTTTCGCCGGGCAGGCCGACCATCACGTCGATGCCGAAGAAGACTTTCGGGCGTCCGGGGCCTTCCATGCGGGTGCGGATGTATTCGATGCGGTCGCGGAAGAAGGCGGTGGTGTACTTGCGGCCCATGCGCCGGAGCTGGACGTCGGAGCCGGTCTGGAGGGGAATGTGGAAGTGGGGGAGGAACTTGGTGCCGGAGGCGATCCAGTCGACGGTTTCTTCGGTGATGAGGTTGGGTTCGATGGAGGAGATGCGGTAGCGTTCGATGCCTTCCACGGCGTCGAGGGCCTTGAGTAGGTCGAGGAAGCTTTCGCCGGTGCTGCGTCCGAAGTCGCCGGTGTTGACGCCGGTAAGGACGATTTCCTTGCCGCCGGCGGCGGCGATTTCACGGGCGGCGCGGACGGCTTCGCAGACGGGGATGTTGCGGCTGCGGCCGCGGGCGTAGGGGACGGTGCAGTAGGCGCAGAAGTTGTCGCAGCCGTCCTGGACCTTCAGGAAGGAGCGCGTCCGCCCGCCGATGCTGTAAGCTCCGAACACCTCCTGTTCGGGCGCTCGATCGCAGTCGCAGGCGGGGGGTGTGTCAGCAAACTGTGCCACCCTCGGCAACATAAGAGGGGGGACCGTGAACGAAGTGAACGGTGGGGCCGAGCGCAGCGAGGCGTTTGCAGATGCACCCCCCGCCTGCGACTGCGACAGTAGGGCGAGGGTATCGGGCACGAGGCGGGCTTTCTCGGCGGCGCCGAAGACCAGCGCGACGCCCTCGATGGCGGCTACCTCCTCCCGCCGCAGCTCGGCGTAGCAGCCCGTCACCACGATGGGTGCCTCCGGGCGGATGCGGTGGAGCTTGCGGATCGCGCTCCGGGACTTGCTGTCGGACGTCGCCGTGACGCTGCAGGTATTGACCACGAACAAGTCCGCCCCCCGGCTCCAAGGCACGATTTCCCACCCCGCGGCCTTGAAAGCCCGGGCGTAAGTCGCCGTCTCGGCGTAATTGAGCTTGCAGCCCAGGGTGACGAACGCGACGCTGCTCATATGCGCACCGTGATGCGGGACCACGCGCAAGGGCCGCCCACCGTCGGCTGGCTCTTCGCGACGCTGACCTTGATCCGCGAGAATTCCAAGGGAAAAGCCTCCTTGATCGCCCGCGCGATGCGCCCCGCCACATGCTCCAGCAAGTCGGACGGGATTGCCATCTCCCGGGCGACGATCTCATAGATGCGGGTATAGTCGGCCGCATCCTCCAGGTTGTCACTCCGGGCGGCGGCGCCCAGGCGGTACCGCGCCTTGAAATCCACGACGAAGAGATTGCCCTCCTTCTTCTCGCTCTCCAGGCAGCCGTGGTACGCATGGAACTCCATGCCGGAAAGCTCCATTATGCCAAAATCAGAAATACGCATGGTCTTTTTCCAAGGGTTATGGGGTCTTTGCGCCACTGCGCGACGCTGCGGGTCAGGATAGTCTCGTCCGGCATCGTGATATTGGCCGCGATGCACAGGCGCGTCGAAGGGGCGCAGATGCGCAGCAGGTCCTCCATCATCGCGTCGTTGCGGTAGGGCGTCTCGATGAAGATCTGGGTCTGCCGGTGCGCGGCGGACTGTTTCTCCAGGGCCTTGATCGCGCTGCGGCGCTCTTCCGTCTTCGCCGGCAGGTAACCCTGGAAGGCGAAAGACTGCCCGTTGAGCCCGGATGCCATCAGCGCCATCATCAGGGAAGAGGGACCGACGAAAGGGACGACGCGGATGCCATGCCGGTGGCACAGCGCCACCAGGGCCGCGCCGGGATCCGCCACCGCGGGAAGTCCGGCCTCGGTGACCAGCCCGACGTCGCGGCCATCCTCGAAAAGGGACGCCATCGCCTCAACTTCGGCCGCCGGGGTATGTTCGTTGAGGACGTGGAACTCCAGCTCCTCGATATGCCCCTTCAGCCCGGCCCGGGACAGGTAGCGGCGCGCCGTGCGCAACTCCTCTACGACGAACGCCCGGATGTCCCGGAGTTTCTCCAGGACGGGCGCCGGGATCACCTCCGCAGGCTCATTCTCACCCAGCGGGGCGGGAATCAGGTACAGTTTGCCTTTCTCACTCATCTTTTTCGATCTTCAGGCTTGATTTCTTTTCTTCGGGACGGGGCTGGGACTGCAGCTCCTGCCGCTTCTTCTTGCTGGTGAAGATGCTCTTCAGCAAGCCGCGGAAGGTGTTGAACTCCCGCTGGTAGCCGATGCCGACGCCGTTGCGCTGGCTGTAGTCCAGGTAGTTGGAATACTTGTCGGCCGAATGGGAGAAGAGGTTCAGCCGGACCTCGCCGGCGTTGTCCAGCTTGATCTCCACGTCCAGGTCGCCCACGACGTCGGGATTGCCGCCATCCGCGGCGTACTGTCGGTTGCCGATCACGCCGTTGACGGAGACGCGGTCGTTGAAGAGTTTGGTCGAGACGGCCACATCGAAGAGGTCGGTGCCGCCTTCGCCTTCGGCATACTTCAGACCGAGATCCAGCGGGATCTGCAGGCGCTGGAGGATGTTGCTCAGCTGCCCGGACATTACCTCCATCATATTGGACATCAGGAGGTTGCTGTTGTTGAAGATGCCGGACTGGTCGTTGGGCAGGAAGCTGTTGGTGACCAGCAGCGACACGAACTGCTTCTGGACCTTGTCCGTGGTGTTGAGCGCGCTCTCGACCTGGGACTTGGTAGAAGGATCGAGGTCGGGGATGTCGATGTCGAAGGACAGCTGCGGGTTGCGGAGCTTGTCATATACCTTGAGCCGGCACTCCACATTCCTCCGGTAGGAGGTCGCGGTACTGTCGGCGATCAGGTTCGCCAGGGAAGTCTTGGTCTGGTACCGGGCGTCGATGTCCAGGTCGCTGTCCATGATGTCGCCGTTGAACTGGATGGAACTGCCGCCGTCGATCTGGAAACGCTTAGAGGCGATGTTCATCACATTGAGATGGAAGTCGCCGGCGTTGAGGGTGTAGCCGCCGGTGATGGCGAAAGCCTTTTCGCCCCCGACCTCCAGGTTGATGGTGCCGTTGCCCCGGCCGGAGAGGACGTTGCCGCTCTCCTTGTCGAGTTCGAGGTCGCATTGCACCTCGGGACGGACGGCGACCCGCATCTTCATCGCCAGCTTGCCCTTGCCCTTTTCTTTCTTTTCGAGGCCCTTGAGCATCTCCTCGTACGGATCCACCCATCCGTCGTCTGCCGGCTTCTTGAAGGTCAGCAGTTCCGTGCCCTGGACCGCGGTGGCACGCAGGGGAATGTGGAAGTCGCCCGTCCCGTCGGTGCGCGCGTCGATGTCCATGCGCAGGGCGTCGAAGGGGCCGGACAGGCCGACGGTGCCGGTGGCCGACACGTTGCCGTAGACGGGAGTCTCCCCGTCGTCATTCTTATCGAAGGCCTCCATCCCGTTCACGCGTATGTTCATGGCCATGCGTATGTCCTTCAGGTGGTCGAAGGTGATGCCGCCGCCCGCGGTACCCGTGCCCCGGTAACGGTCCTTGACGCGGATGTCGTCGAAATAGATGCCGTAGTCGTCGATGTGGAAGGGACCGTTCACATAATAGGGGACACCGGTGAAGGCGATCTGTAGCACGCCGTCGTCCAAGCGGGCATTCCGGCTGGAAAGGGACAGGCGGTCCAACGGGCCGACGACGGAGAAATCGCCGCTGACCTTGCCTTCCATCCGGCTGAACACTTCCTTCAGGAAACCGCTGGCATAACCCGCCTGCAGGCTGTCGAGCCGGACACGGGCCTTGAGCTGGCGGTTGGAAGGCCGGTAGCTGCCGTTGGCGAACAGGGTCGTGAACTCGCCCACTTCGTCCTGCAGGGAGAAATGCATCTCCTTGTCTTCGTTGCTCCATTGCCCTCTGAGGTGCATCGTGCCGGCGTCGTAGCCGCTGATGGCCATCTGCAAGGCAGTGAGGTCCGCGTTCAGGTCGATCTTGTCCTTGGTGACGGGCGAGATGAGCCGGGCCCGGCCGCTGACCAGTCCGCTGATGTCCGGCAGGGTGCTCAGCAGGGCTTTCAGGGGCTCCAGGTTGAAGCGGTTGAGGTCCACCGACAGCGTGTCCCGTCCCTTCTTGGAGACGCCGCCGCGCACTTCCAGGCACTGGTCCCCGTTGCGCAGGGCGAACAGGGGGACGTGGACGCCTGTGGACCGGACGCGGATGTCCGTCGAATCGAGGGCCCAGCGTTCGCCGCCGACGGTTACCTCGGAAGGAAGGACGTGCAGGTCGTAAGTCAGCTGCTTCTCCGCATCCCGGCCCAGGTCACAGGCGAGCGCGATCGCCCCGGACGTCTCCTGCTCCCCGGGATTGTCGAATCCGAACGAGAGGTCCACCCGGTTGTCATCCGCGCTGATCCGGAGGGCGTTGCCCAGCAGTTTGACGGCGGCGTTCAGTTCCTCGCCGCTCAGGTCGCAGACCAGCGCGTCCCCGTCGTCCGTGGCCTTCAGGCCGAGGTTCTTGATGTATTTGTCCTTGAATGCGATGCGCTGCGACTTCAGGTCCGTGGAGAAGGTTCCGTCCTGCTTGAGGCGGAGGTCCAGCGTCGTCCCGTCGGCCACATAAAGGCCGGGCAGCACGAAGGAAAGCAGTTCGCGGGAATCGTAGGTCTTGAGCGTGAGGCGTCCTTCTTCTCCGTCAGGGGTCTGCGGGGCGCTCTTGGTGGAAAGGGCGGGCAGTTCGCGCCCGAGGGTGGCCTCTTTCAGGGCGCTGACCAGGCGCGTGACCGGCAGGGTGCCGGTATAACTCGCATCCGCGAAGGCCGAGTTGAGGGTCAGCCGCTGCGTGTCGTTGGAGACGAAGGATCGCAGGGAGATGTCACCCACCTCGTGCGCGCCGGACTGGTTCTCCAGCCGGACATTGCGGACGTCGACGTTGCCGATGAGATTCTCCTTGTCGGCCTTGGTGAAATTGGCGTTGACGGCAAGCGAAGCGTTGGAGGGCCCGCGCTTGTCCAGGCCCAGGGCGTTCAGGTCGGCGTATCCGAGGTTGAAATAGAACTTGTACAGGGCGTTGCGCGCCTTGGGGGAGAGGTTGACCAGGCCCTGGAACAGGAAGTTCAGGTTGGGATCGGAACATACGACGCGCCCGTTGAAGGCGTCGTCCTTGTAGGTGCCGGCGCCGGAGATGTTGCTGTATTCGTAGCCGTGGATGAAGGCCTTGTCGATGTGGAGGGAGTCGATGCCCAGGTTGATGCCGCCCTTGCCCAGGGTCGCATCCATGCGCGTCCGGAGGGTGCATTCCCCGAGCTCTTTCGTGCCCAGCAGGCTGCCGACGTCCAGGTTGTTGACGGCGAAGGTGCCGTTGAGGCGGGAAGGCAGATCGGACTCCAGCAGGTCACGGGCCTTGACGGCGCCGCTGACCGTGCCGGAAGGGGAGGCCAGGCCGCAGGTGAGCGTCAGGTCCTTGGCGGGGCCGGAGAGCCGTCCGTCCAGGACGAAATGCTCACCGGGCGCATACTTGCTGACGGCCGCCCCCTTGCCGGGAACGATGGATTCCAAGATGTGGCCCAGGGCCTCGGTCGTGAATTTCAGGCCTTCGAGTTTGGCGTCGATGTAGCTTTCCTTGGGTCGGGTGATCCCGCTGACCTTGCCGCTGAGGCTGCCGGAAATGCCGTTTTTCTCCCGGAAGTTCAGGCTGGCGAGTTCGAAATCGTTGACCGTGCCGTGGAACCGGACGTTGGAGAGGTCGGCACCGATTTTGGGGAGGGTGAGCCCCGTGAATCCGGTGAGCGTCCCGCTTTCCAGGTGGGAATCCCGGATCCGGACATCCAGCGTGACGTCGTCCAGGAAGTTGTCGTAGGAGCGGATGTCCTCGAACTCCATGGAGAAGGAGGGCAGGTCCAGGTGGCTGCCGGCGTCGTTCAGCACGAAATCATAGACGGAGACCTTGCCTTGGCGGACCTGGGTGCGGCCGTGCGAATCCCAGAAGCGGTATCCGCACTTTTCCCGGGCCCGGATGTCGTCTGCGACGCCTTCGATGACGCCGTTGCCGATGTGGAAGTCATGTCCCTTCACGTCGGCGATGAGATCCAGGTCCGCCCAGTTGATCCCGGGATGGCCCTTGGGCGTCCGCTTGCCCAGGGCGTTGGCTAGGGTGAGGTTGAAGTTGCGGGCTTCCACCCGCTTGACTTTCAGGACTTCTCCCTCGATCTGCATCGGCTTCGGATCAGGGAGATGGAAGATGCGCTTGAGGTTGGAAAGGTGATGTCCTTCCGTGACGAGGTTGAGCTTGCCGTCCCGCACGATGACCTTGTCCAGGGTGATGGGTTTCTTGCCGGTCAGGCCCTTGAGGGAGAAGGAGACGGTCGCGATCCCGACGCGGGCGACGGTGTCCCGGGGCTCGAAGAAGGAGGTGGAGAGCGGGTCGTTGTCCGTCAGCACCACGTCCCGCAGGATCAGGGTCTTGAAGGGGAGGACCTGCACGCGTCCGATGGTCAGTTCGCCGTCGATCCCGGCGTTGACCTTGGCGGCCACTTTCCGGGCCAGGGCGGTCTGGACCCGGGGCGACTGCAGCAGCACCCCGCCCGTCAGGAGCAGGAGAAGCAGCGCGGCCAGGATGCGCGGGACGATATGTTTGGACTTTGCGATGGTTCAGGACCTATTGATGCATTATACAAAGATAATAAATATTATGCCAAATATTGCTATCTTTGCGGCTGAAAAGGCATTTTTAGCGAGCGCCATGTCCGACATCATCCTGGGAATCGAGTCCTCCTGCGACGACACCTCCGCGGCCGTCATCCGAGACGGGTGGCTGCTGTCCAACGTCATCGCCAGCCAGGACGTACACCGCCGTTTCGGCGGCGTCGTGCCGGAACTGGCTTCCCGGGCCCACGAACTCAACATCGTGCCCGTGGTCAGCGAAGCGCTGAAGCAAGCGGGCGTGTCCAAGGAGGAACTCACGGCCATCGCCTTCACACGGGGCCCCGGCCTGCTCGGTTCGCTGCTGGTCGGCACTTCTTTCGCCAAGTCCCTGTCCCTGTCCCTGGGCATTCCCCTGGTCATGGTCAACCACCTTCAGGGGCACATCCTGGCCGGATTCGTCAAGGAAGAGGGGCAGGAGAACCGCCAGCCGTCCTTCCCTTTCCTATGTCTGCTGGTCTCCGGGGGCAATTCGCAGATCGTGCGGGTGGATAGCCCGCTGTCTTTCGAGATCCTTGGGCAGACCATCGACGACGCGGTGGGGGAGGCCTTCGACAAGTGCTCCAAGATGCTCGGCCTGGGGTATCCCGGCGGCCCGGTCATCGACCGGCTGGCCCAGGCGGGGGACCCTCTCCGCTTCAAGTTCGCCAAGCCGCACATTCCGGGCCTGGACTACAGTTTCAGCGGGATCAAGACCTCGCTGCTGTATTTCGCGCGGGACGAGATGGCGAAGGACCCTTCGTTCCTGGAGAACAACAAGGAGGACCTTTGCGCCTCGTTCCAGAAGACGCTGATCGACATCCTGATGGACAAGCTCATCAAGGCCTCGAAGCAGACGGGCATCAAGGAGATCGCCATCGGCGGCGGCGTCTCGGCCAACAGCGGCCTGCGCGCGCGAGTCTTGGCTGAGGGCCGCAAGCGGGGCTGGAACACCTATCTGCCCGCTTTCAAGTTTACGACCGACAACGCGGCGATGATCGCCATCGCCGGCTATTTCCATTATCTGGCAGGGGAGCGCTGTACGCTGGATGTCGCTCCGGTGTCCCGCATTTCCGAGTTCTGATTTTCCGATGAAAGAGATAGAGATCGCCGTGCCGGTCGGGCGGACGCTGACCGAAGAGCAGATGGCCGTCGAGGCCCGCCGGCAGTTGGGACTGCCGAAGACCGCCGCGGTCCGCTGCGTCGTCGTCAAACGTTCGCTGGACGCGCGCAAGGAGGTAGTCTGGCGCTATCGGGTCGAGGCCTACGGGCCGTCCGAATCCTACGAACCCTATCGTCTGGAGCCCTACCGGCCGGTCGGCGACGCGCCTTCCGTGATCGTCGTGGGGGCCGGGCCTGCGGGCCTGTTCGCTTCCCTGAAACTCCTGACGCTGGGACTCCGCCCGGTCATCCTGGAGCGGGGCAAGGACGTCCATCGCCGCAAGGCGGACATGGCGACGCTGTCCCGGACGGGCGCGGTGGATCCGGACTCGAACTATTGCTACGGCGAAGGGGGAGCGGGAGCCTTTTCCGACGGAAAACTGTTCACGCGCTCTTCCAAGCGGGGCGACATCCGGGAGGTCCTGTACCAGCTGGTCGCTTTCGGGGCCTCGGAAGAGATCCTGACGGACGCCCATCCGCACATCGGTTCAGACAAATTGCCGGTGGTGGTGGAACGGATCCGGGAATGCATCGTCTCCCACGGGGGCGAGTATCATTTCGGGACGCGGGTGACGGATATTGAGCGGTCGGAAGACGGGGAATTCGTCGTGCGGGCCCTGTCGGAGGGCGCCGACGTCGAGTTCCGGGCGCGCGCCGTCATCCTGGCGACCGGCCATTCGGCGCGGGATATCTATGAACTTTTCGCCCGCCGCGGCTGGGATCTCCAGCCGAAGGGCTTTGCCCTGGGCGTGCGGGTGGAGCATCCGCAGCACTTGATCAACGACGCCCGCTATCACGGCCGCCAGTGGCCGGACATGCCGGCGGCGGAATACAGTTTCGTGGAGCAGGTCGACGGGCGGGGCGTCTTTTCCTTCTGCATGTGTCCGGGGGGCATCCTGGTGCCTTCTTCGACGGAGTCGGGGACTGTGGTGCTGAACGGGATGTCCAATTCTGCGCGGAATTCGCGCTGGGCCAACGCCGGCGTGGTGGTGCAGGTCGAGCCGGAGGATGTGCCGTCGGAGTATGCCGCGTCCGGGGTGTTTTCCGTGATGGATTTCCAGCGGGACGTGGAGCGGCGGATGTACGCCTGGGCTTCGTCCCACGGTGCGTCGCACCCCCTGGCTGCACCGGCGCAGCGGATGAAGGATTTCTGCCGGGGCATCGTGTCCGCGAGCCTTCCCGCGACGTCTTATTTCCCGGGCGCGCTGTCCGCGCCGCTGCATGAGTTGCTGCCCGATTTCGTCTATCGGCGGATGCGTCTGGCTTTCCCGGCGGTGGACCGCAAGATCCACGGCTATTATACTAACGACGCCCTTCTGCTGGGCGTGGAGTCGCGCACTTCGTCGCCGATCCGCATCCCACGTGACCCCGAGACGTTGGAGTCGCTGTCCGTCCCCGGGCTCTATCCTTGCGGAGAAGGCGCAGGCTATGCTGGCGGCATCGTGTCGTCTGCCATAGATGGCATACGCTGTGCGGCTGCGGCAGCAGCAGCACTTTTCTAGTGCGATACCATCTATACTGTTATTTGTAAAATACTGATTATCAATAAAATACAAAATTAGGGTCGGAAATAGTTAGACCCTGATTTTGTAAGTTATTCATTATCAGTCAAGTATGAATTACAGAATCAGATGACCCCGCTGCCGAGGAGTTCGTCGCGGTCGTACCAGGCGGCGAACTGGCCGGGGGTGACACCGCGCTGCGGGGCGTCGAAAAGGATGAACAGACCGTTCTCCCGGCAGATCAGCAGGGCGTCCTGGAGGGGCTGGCGATAGCGGATGCGGACGCGGTAGCGGCGGATCTCGCCGGGGGCCATCCGCAGGTCTTCCCGGATCCAGTGGATCTCGTCGGGGGCGATGCGGGCGCAATGGCGCGAGAGGCCGGGATGGGTGTGCCCTTCGCCGACATAGATGATGTTGCGCTCCACGTCCGTGCCGATGACGAAGACGGGCTCGGCGTGGCCGCCGATGTTCAGGCCCTTTCGCTGGCCGACGGTGTAGAACTGGGCGCCTTCGTGCCGGCCGGCGATGCAGCCGTATGGATTCGCTTTCCAGCGCGTTTTCTTGATATGATGCTTGCCGCTGCGATACGTTTCCGTCTCGAAGGTCAAGTCGTACTGCAGGGGCGCCGAAAGCCGCAGCAGCTCGTTGTCCGACAGCGCCCGGACCCGGTCCAGGTCGTATACGGACGAGGAACGGTCGCAGCCGCGCTCGTGCTCTGGGACGCCGTGGACGGAGCGCACGACGTCGTTGTCCCCGGTATAGTCGGTGACCATCCGGAGTGTGCTGCCATCGGCGGTCAGGCCCTTCAGGCACGCGCATTTCCAACGGTATTCCGGGCTGTCTTGATACCAAGCGTTATAGACCTCGATCACGTCGCCCTCGACGCTCTGCAGCTTCTGTTTCAGGAAGGTCGGCAGGTCCACCTTGCCGACGAAACAGATGCCCTGCGAGTCCTTCTTGGACGCGGAAGGGAGGTCCGCCTCGGCGGCCAGGCGCCGCACTTCGGCCTTGTCCAGGTCCCCGATGGGGAACAGGGTGCGGGCGAGCTGCTCCTGCGTCAGCTGGCAGAGGAAATAACTCTGGTCCTTGTTGGAGTCTTCACCGGCCAGCAGGCGGTAAACCGTACGCCCGTCCGGCCCATCGAAAGCCTCCTTCCGGCAGTAATGCCCGGTCGCCACGCAGTCGGCGCCCAGCTTGCGGGCCGCCTCCAGGAAGGCGTCGAACTTGATCTCCCGGTTGCAGAGCACGTCCGGGTTGGGGGTGCGCCCGCGGGCGTATTCGTCGAACATATAGTCCACGACCCGCCGGCGGTACTCCTTGCTCAAGTCGATGAAATAGAAGGGGATGCCGATCTTGCGGGCGACCATTTCGGCAATGAAACGGTCCTCCTCCCACTCGCAGTCCCCGTGCAGGGTGGCGTCTGCGTCGTGCCAGTTCTGCATGAACATCGCAAAAACGTCGTAGCCCTGCTGTTTGAGCAACAGGGCCGCGACGCTGGAATCCACGCCTCCGGAGAGGCCGACGCAAACTTTCATAAACAGACTAACGGCTGCCGCCGCCGAATCCGCCGCCGTGGAAGCCGCCTCCGCCTCCGATGGAGGTGAAGCCGCCGAATCCGCCGCGGGATGGACTGTAACTGCCGCCGCTGAAGTTCTGGGCGCGGGCGTTGGTGATGGAATTGCCCATGTTGCGGGTCAGGCGCACGACGTCGTTCATCGTCGTGTAGTCATAGACCATCATCTGCTCGAAGGCCTGCGGGTTGATGTCCTTGAGTTCCTTGGCCACCTTGTCGGCGATGCCGTAGAGGGACGCGAAGACGAGGTAGTCGTTCCAGAGGGCGACTTCCTGCGAGGCGCGCTCGCCGATGATGGTGAAGTCCTCCAGGAACTTCTTGAATCCCACGACCTTGCGGGCTTCCGCCTGGCCGCTTTCGGTAAACTTGGACGACTTCAGATAGCCGTTGGCGCCCAGCTCGCCCCGTCCTTCGGACTTGACCTTGGAGACCCAGTTGCTGACGCGGGACGTGTGCTTGGACGACCACTTCGAGAACTCGTTGTACTGGAGGATGGAGTCGGAGCCGCTGGCTTCCTTCATCATCTGGTACAGTTCCTTCTCGCTTTCGGAGAATTTGTCCTGGCTCTTGGCGTCGTTGAAGGAGATCTCGATCCGGTCCTTGGCGTCCTTGCCGACCAGGAGGTTGCCGCCCCAGATCATGCGCAGGATCATCGCGCCGGCGACGGTGTTCTTCTGCTTGTCCTCGCCGAGCTGCCCGAGGACATAGTCGGCCTCGAGGATGTTGCCGTCGAAGGGGATGTCGCGGCACCAGCCGACATCGGACATCTTGCAGCCCAGGATCTTCTTGCGGTTGCGGCGCTGCGATCCGAAGACGGCGATGATGGGGAAGAAGATCCAGCCGAAGGCGCTCAGGATCATCATGAAGAAAGCGGCGACCTTATCCCAGAAGGTGGTCTCCTTCGGGTCGTCGTCATAGCTGGCGCCCTCCATCGCCTCCTGCAGGTGGGTGGCGAACTCCTCGGACGACTCGGTGGCAGGGGCGTACTGGCCCTTGTTGAGCTGGGTCAGGAGGATGACGGACTCACTGCGCTTGAGGGCCCGGGTGGACTCCAGGACGAGTTCCCCGTCCTGGAATTCGGCCGTGCCCGGGAATCCGAAGCCCCAGAGCCGCGTGTTGATCGTGCTGAAGGGCGACACTTCGGAACGGACGGTCACCTTGACGTGCTCCGGCTGGGACGAGAGCCCGGGGGAGACGAGCTGCAGGTGCAGGGCGTCGTAGTCGCTGTAGCCGTCGATCACGCCGGTCATCGTATAGGAGACCGTGAAGACGTGATCGCCGTAACTGCCTATGCCCCAGCATAGTTCGCAGCCCTTGCGCTTGGTGACGATTCCGCACTTGCCGGCCTTCTCCCGGATGGAGCGGTCGACGTCCCATTCCCCGATATTGTCATAGACCCTTCCGGTCTCGTCCTTGACGGAGAGATTGCGGATTTTGATGACTCCGAGGTCGTCCTTGACGAGGTACCATTCCGTGCCGGAGGTGGCGGTGACATCCCAGACCTCGGTCACGTCGGCGCTGCCGTCCGCCTTGAGGTCCAGGGTGATGCCGATGTCCCGGATGGCCGGACCCGCCCACGCCGAAGCGCAGGCCAGGACGGTGGCCAGGAAGAGAATCAGGCGTCTCATCGCGCTATATCTTCATCGAAGGCATTTCGGTCTTGGCGGCCTCGACCTTGAGGTAATCCTTCTCGGCGAAGCCCAGCATCTTGGCGACGAGGTTGGTCGGGAACTGGCGGACCTCACGGTTGAATACGGTCACGGTGTCGTTGTAGACCATGCGGCTCATACGCACCTGGTTCTCATAGAGGTTGACGCTGTCCATCGTCTTGGCATAGTTTTCATTCGCCTTGAGGTCGGGATATTGCTCCGCGACGGCGATGATCTTGCCGAGGGCCTGGGTGATCATGTTCTCCTGGGCGTCGGCGTCGGCCGCGCTGCTGCTGCCGTTGATGACGGCGCGCTGGGCGATCACATCCTTGATGGTGTTGTATTCGTGCTCGTTGTAGGACTTGGTGAGCTCGGCGAGGGCCGTAAGGGCGTCCCAGCGGCTGGTCTGCTGCACGCCGATCTGGCTCATGGCGTTCTTGCATTTCTCGTCCTGGCTGACGAGCGTACGCTGTACGGAGATAACCCAGATGATCAGAAGCGCCAGGATGGCGATGATAATTAAGATGGTCATAATCGTGTATAAGTTTGATTGTAGGACAAAAATAACGAAATAGTTGGAATATTTATTACATTTGTACACTTAGTTTCTACAAGATGACGCAAAAGGAAATCAAGTGCAAGTTCGAGGAATACGCCTCCATCGACGAGCTCAATGCGGAAGACCGCGAACTGGTGGGGGAGGCCATCCTGGCGATGCAGGGCGCGTACGCCCCTTACTCCCATTTCCACGTCGGGGCCGCGGTGCGGATGTCCAACGGGCAGATCGTGCGTGGCGCCAACCAGGAGAATGCGGCCTTCCCTTCGGGCCTCTGCGCCGAGCGGACGGCGATGTTCGCGGCGGGCGCGCGTTATCCGGACAAGGATATGCGCAGCATCGCGCTGGCGGGCGGAGTGTACGGGCGCCTGACGGAGCAGCCGGCGACGCCCTGCGGGGCCTGCCGCCAGGTGATGGCGCAGTATCAGACCAAGGCCGGCAAGCCGATGTCGGTCATCATGGTCGGCGCGCACAGGGTGTGGAAGTTCGAGCGGGTGGACGACATCCTGCCGCTGATCTTCGACAGCATTTGATTTTAAGAAATAATTGCTAACTTTGCCGACGGGAAAGTCGTACACGACCAGCTCCCTCTGAACCCCCCCAGGACCGGAAGGTAGCAAGGGTAGGAGGTCGTAGCGGTGCGATGTGCTAAGCTTTCCCTTTTTTTATTTCCCTGCGCTTTGGCCGGCCAGAAAGCCGGTACAGAAAGCCGTCTGGCGGTTGTAGCCGCCGGTGTCGCAGTCAACAT
>JAEEGJ010013039.1_pt1 | contig 20332 bp, 19 predicted proteins | sample 8958761 | NCBI WGS metagenome assembly JAEEGJ01 (sample SAMN16246546, study PRJNA631951) | gut metagenome | biome: gut microbiome; feature: rumen; material: RS-attached | host: Bos | place: Iran: Karaj | collected 2018-10 | reverse complement strand
CCCCCTTATCACATGTGATAATTCATTTTAACATACAGAAAACGGGCAATAAAAAACCTCTTTCGTCTTGCGACTGAAAGAGGTCTTTCTTTTTAGATTGGTGAGCCATGGGGGACTCGAACCTCCGGCCCACAGCTTAGAAGGCTGTTGCTCTATCCAGCTGAGCTAATGACCCTGGAGCGAGTGATGGGAATCGAACCCACGTGGTCAGCTTGGAAGGCTGAAGTTCTACCATTGAACTACACTCGCATATATCGCCGAAATATTTTCGGCGAAGTAAATATTACACTAACGTCCTGAATAGGTCAACAGTAAATATTATGACGTCGGGGGTTTCTTGGAAAGATAAGTCTCGGAAGCGTAGAAACCGTCGATCGTCTTATACCAGCCGTTGCTCGTTCTGGCTACGACAACTATCGTCTGACCTCTCGTAAGCGTACCGACTTTCGTGTACTCCGTGCCGGGTCCCTTTCTGATGTTAAGGAACTCACCCTTGGTAACCTTTGCATAGTAAGTAACCTGCTGGTCAAGTGTGGTTTCCTTCCATGTAACCTGCTGATCGTTGGTCAGAGGACCCGAATACGTAGAAAGTTTAGTCGTAGGAGCTGTAGTCGTTGTAGTAGTGATCAACTCTGAAGTGGTAGAAGATGCTATGGTCGGCTTGGCCTTCTTGCCGCACGCAGCAGCACTTAAGACCATAACACCAACAAGCACGCCGGCAGTAATTCTTGCGGCCGCTAATTTGCTGTTCACGTTTATCACCTCCACAGATTAATATCCGTTTTACATATTATTGCATATTATATCGAAAAAATTATATTTTTTTTATTACAAACTAAATTTCCAGCCTTTTTCAGGCATCTTTGCGGTAATCGGGCTCCAAAAGATAAAAAGCTTCATGGTCTCTGTACTGCCCGTTTATATGCATGTAAGAGATCCTCTTTCCTTCTCCGGTGAAGCCTGCGCGCTTTATCAGCCTGATGGAAGGTTCATTCTCCGGCAGTATAAAAGCCTCTATCCTGTGCATCTTGTATTCCCTGAACATGAAGCTGCACGCGGCCTGAAGAGCCTCAGTCATGTAACCTTTGCCGACGTGATCCTTATCAAGATGATAACCTGCCGCACAGTTCATCATGCCGCCATATGCAAGATTGAAAAATGACACCCTTCCGATTATCTCATCGCTGTCCTTTAGAGTTATCCAAAGCGGAACAAGACTGCCGCTGAGAAATGAATCACAGTCAAACGCCATGAATTTGCGCTGTTCGCCTATCGTGAAATATGAATCAGCATGAGTCTGCGCAAAGCGTTTGTGAAAGTCACGGTTCCTTATCAGATATTCAGTGACGCGGGAAGCTTCGCTCTTCTTGAGAACGGCAAGCCTGAGCCTGTCAGTTTCAATGGCCAGCATCTCATACCTGCCGCGTCTGGGAGCGATCTTATAATCCATAGATTACGGTTCAGGCGTGTCTTCGTTATCAGGAGCGTCTTCGTTATCAGGCGCGTCTTCGTCATCCGGAATATCTTTGTTTTCAGGAGGCGTATAGACCGTATCCGGCTTCTTTGTGCCCTTTGCGGCAAGCAGCCTGTCTCTGACTATGATGCCTGATTCAGAGATAAGTCCGTCAGGCCAGTGTCCTGCGAAGATGTCCTCGATAGAATATCTCTCGCTTCCGAAAAGAAGCGCGTTTGCGTTCGAATTGTTGTTGCCGCCGATAAAGCCATTGCACCAGCTGATCTTGTTTTCCTCAAGGAAATCAAGCCACTTTGCAGTGCTGTCGGCATTTGCTGCGCTGACGCCGGAAGAATCCGTTGTCTTCCATTCAGTTGCGATTACGCAGATGCCCGCCTTCTTTGCGTTGAAGATCTTTGTCTGAAGGTCCTCGCCGTCAGTTCCCGCGCTGAAATGGACAGAATAAACGATGTTGGCGCCCTTGATCGGGTCAGCTGCAACGGATGCGATGTCACGGCAGTAATCGGGCGTTCCGACTATGATGATGTTATCCTTGTCGATGGCCCTGATGGCCTTTATGACTTCCTCAGCATAAGGCTTTACGGAGTTTTTCCAGTCAACGGTACGCTTCTTCTTGTCTCCTGATCTGACACCGCTTCCCTCATTGCAGATCTCATACATTACGTTAGGACTGTCGGCATAGACTCCTGCGATCCTCGTAAAGAACTCGACAGCCTTCTTCTTGTTCGCATTGGGGTCTCCATTATTGTCGTTATGCCAGTTTACGATGACGTAAATGCCCTGGCTTACGCAAAGATCGATGATCTCGCAGGTCTGCTTGAAATACTTTTCTGCGGAGGAAATGTAAGTGTCCTCGCCCTTGTCGGCAGGAACTGCGATCCTTATTATGTCAGCGCCCCAGTCCTCGGCGATCGTCTTGACGGTCTCTGCACCGAAGAAGCCCGAGCACTGATTGAGCGCGTCAGAACTTACTCCTCTGAGAACGACGGGTGTCTTGTTTTTAGTCGTGATATTGCCGCCTGTTACGATAAGCTGGCCATAAGATTTGACCGGCATCTTGGTAATGAGCGGAATGCTCGTCGGCTCCGGCGGAAGAGGCTCAGTTTCAGTAGGCGCCGTGCTCTTCGTGGATTCCGTAGGTTCTGTGGTAGGCTCCGTAGATTCAGTGACCGTAGTTGACGGAAGCGTTTCCGGTCCGAGATTTTTTGAGCATGAGGACAATGGCAGAACCATTACCATCACCATGATCATTGCTAATATTCTTGGTCTCATTTTCGATAATTACCTCATAAAAACGAACTTTATAATATCAAATTGTATTTCATATTTTCCAAATTCAATGTATAATCAAACTGTATTATAAAGCAACTTGTATAAAAACAAGCAATTTTTTGCTACAACTGGCAATTAACATAATTGAAACAGTTTATTTATAATAAAAGTTGTTGAATACACTATAATATGGTTAGCCATAATTATTCAGGAGTAGTTTATGGGCAGATCAGATGCATTAAGAGACAAGATACAAAAACTTGGTTCCAAGCAGAAGCTCGGCGCTCTTATTAAGTATGCTGACAACCCGGACGACGACGTAAGAATGGCCGTAGCGATCGCGATGGGTCTTATCCCTACTTATGATTCAGGAATGGCTCTCATTCCCCTTCTCCGTGATGCTTCCCCTCAAGTCCGCGCTGCCGCTGCAACTGCTGCTGCCGACATTCACGCGAAGCACTGCGAAGAGTACGTAAAGAAGCTCGCCTTCGCTGATTCCGATCCTAACGTCAGGCAGGTTGCAAAGCTCGCCTTCGACAAGCTCAAGGATACAGTCGTTTGATAAGATAACGTATAAAATTAAGGACCGTACGATGTACGGTCCTTTTTGTTTGTCTTTGTTTAATGCCTTATCAGCCTTCGCAGATGATAACGACCTCTCCTGCCTTCTTGTAGATTGAGTTCTCAGGAATGACTCCTCTTACCATTGAAAGCGGATAAACTCTGGAACCTCTTCCTACGACGGTTCCCGGATTAAGAACGCTTCCGCAGCCGACTTCTACGTTGTCGCCTACGATGGCAGCGAACTTTTTGAGACCGGTCTCGATGTCGCCGTCAGCGGAATGAACCTTTACGAGCTGCTTGTCTGACTTGACGTTGGAAGTGATGGAACCGGCACCGAGGTGAGCCTTATAGCCGAGCACGGAATCTCCGACATAGTTATAGTGAGGAACCTGTACGTTGTCGCAAAGGATGACGTTCTTGAGCTCTGTTGAGTTTCCTACTACGCAGTGTGTTCCGACTATAGCATTGCCTCTGATGAAAGCACAGTGTCTGACTTCAGTCTCAGGTCCGATGATCGCGGGACCCTTGATGTAAGCGGAATCAAAGATAACAGCGCTCTTGGCTACCCAGACATCCTCTCCCCTCTTTTCATAGATCTCGGGATCGAGCGTGGGGCCGATCTTAAGGATAAATTCCTTTATCAGAGGAAGAACTTCCCAGGGATACTGCTTTCCTTCAAAGAGCGGAGCTGCAATGGTATGGCTCAGATCGATCAGATTCTGTGTTTCAAACATGTTTATATCCTCCATATAAAAATGCGGCATTTAGCCGCATTAATTTAACTAAGTCTGCGTTTTGAACTTCAAAACTCTAAGCTTGGGCGGGTTCTGACGCTCAACACGGAAATAGACGTTGGAATCCTTGCTCTTTACGACAACGGGAACCTCAACGATGCCTTCCTGGCTTTCTGGGATCGCATCGTAATTAACAGTTGCGATAATATCCTTTGACGAAAGTGAATTGATCGTATTCTTTCGTCCGACTATCCTGAGTTCTACCTCGTCAAGCGGGAATGAAACGGAGATGTCTTTCCTGTCTTCCGGATATGAGATCGGAACAGTAATGTTCCTGGAAACAACAGGGTTGTTGTCGATCTGGATATAGAGCCAAAGGAACAGAGAAAGGAAAAGCGAAATGATCAGGAACATAACCCTGGTCGCTACGCTGACGCGCTTTGCGTTGCTCGTCTCGTCAGCTTCCTTCGTCTTGATGACGAGAGGTGAAGCTGCTGTATTTTCGTTATTGGCCTCATTACTCTTATCCGCTTCCTCAGTGGTTGAAGGTGTTTTGCTCGCAGCCTCGGCAGTAGCCGGACGCTTTCTGAACTTTCCGAAGATCTTTGAAATACCGCTCTTTCCGGTCTCGTAGGAAGTAAGACCAAGAAGGTATGAAAGGTTCGCCTCGAGTTCTTTTGAATCGCGCATCTCGAAGAGCCTTCCGTTTACTGCGATGGAAGTCTTTCCTCTCTCTTCGGAAACGACTACAACGACGGTGTCGCCCATCTCGCTCGCGCCGATAGCGGCTCTGTGTCTCGTGCCTGTTCTTTCAAGAGCGTGCATCGTGACTGAGAGCGGGACATGGCAGCGTGCTGCGATAATCCTTCCGTCCCTGATGAGAAGTCCGCCGTCATGCATCGGAGAACCCTTATAGAAAATACTCTGAAGGACTGAACTTGTAACCGATGAATCAAACTGGACAACGTTTTCCTGTGAAAGGAGCTCATCGAGTTTAGTCTTACGCTCGATAAGGATAAGGGCGCCTGTATAGGATCTTCCCATCTCCTTGCACGCGATGCATATCTCGTTGATAAAAGCGGAAAGTTCCGTGCTGTTGAGCTTTTCCTGATGTCTGAACGGATCGGTAAATCTTGAAGATGTACGAAGACCAACGGTCTCCAGAGCTCTTCTCAATTCAGGCTGGAACAAAACGACGAAAAGGATCGCGACGACATAGAGCATCCTGTTGAAGATGAAGCCGACCATGTCGAGGCCTATGACGCCGCAGAACATTACGAAGATAAGAATGAGAACGATACCCTTGATGAGTTGCCATGCTCTGGTCTGCCTGATGAAAAGAAGTATCGTGTAGAACAGGAACGTTACGAGCAGGATGTCCGCAGCGTAACGGATAAAGTCCCAAAAGCTTCCGAAGAACAGAGTACCGCTGTCGAGTGACTTTATAAGCTCGTTTATGAACTCATATATCTGACTGATAAAAGCGGTATTAGACATCAATCAGGCTCCTTCGGAAGTACTTATAACTAAATAATTATAACATAATGTAAGGCGTTACAAGCCTTCCGCGGGAAATTACACACTTTAACCGCAAATGATCATCAACAAAGTTCAGATCGGGTTTTCCGTCAGAGCAAGAGGCAGCGGTTCCGACATTAAGCCGCTCTTCCGGAGTCTTCGTCAAAGCCCTGATCACAGGCTCTTGCGGGATCCCATACGAGAAGAGACGCTCTGCTTCCTGCGAAAGATAAGAAACAGAACCAGCAAGATTTCCTGAAGGCCCGAAATAAGTCCTTCCTCCCTTTGATACGACTTCCGTACCGCCGAGATCGTATGTTCCGTCAGGCATTCCAGCCGCCCTCATCGCATCAGATATGACTGCTATCCTGCCGTCAAACAAGTTGAAGAGCATGCGGAGAACGGTCTGATCTACATGATGTCCGTCGCAGATGACCTCGATATACGGATCCTTGTGGTCGAAAGCAGCACCCAAAGGACCCGGATCCCGCTTAAGGCAAGGCCTCATGGCATTAAGTGCATGCGTAAGGCACTTCCCTCCCGCATTAAAGAATTCCATTGCCTTTTCATAACCGCAGTCAGAATGTGCCAGCGATAATATGTATCTGTCTTTGTATTCTTTTACAAGATCTATCGCACCGCCGATCTCAGGTGCAATGTCGATCATCTTAAGCAAACCCGGGAAACCGGATTCTATCTTTGAAACAATATCAGAAAGCCTGTCTGCATTTACAAGGCATCCGGGGTTCTGCGCTGCGGCCTTGTCAGGACTGAGACAGGGGCCTTCAAGCCTAAGTCCGGCAATCGAAGCAAAAACAGAGTCTGAAGTCTTAAGCCTGTCCTTCGCATTTGAAACAGCTTCTGCCGCTTTAAGTATCCTTTGCTCATCCAGCGTCATCAGCGTGGGAAGAAATACTGAAACTCCAAAAGAAGGCAGCTTTTGGGCAAGGAGCGCTATATCATCAGTTATACCGTCAGAAACGTCGAAACCAAACGACCCGTGTATATGCGAATCGATAAACCCCGGAACCGCCAGCAGTTCCGACATATCACGTTCTTCAAAAGTTTCCTTTCCGTCATCGACATCGATGCCGGATATCAGAGAACCGTCGGCGTTTCTGATGTTCGTGAGACGAAGCATAAGATTTAATTAGATTTCTTCTTAGCCTTGGAAGTCGGTTTCTTTGTGGGCTTTTTGGTCGGCTTCTTCGTAGGCTTCTTTGTAGGAGCCTTGGTCGTAGCAGCTGTTGTGGTCTCGGTCGTTTCCTCTGAAGTTTCAGAAGTCTCGGCAGTCGTTTTCCTGGTTGAAGGCATTACTGTCAGAGAAGTCTCGGTTTCAGTAGCCTCCTCCTTCTCCTTTTCTTTCAGGTATTCGTCGTACTGGGCTTTTGTCATGCCGTAATCAGAACCTTTGAGCAAAGACTCGACGATAATGAATGCTATCGCGTTTATCCTTATCTGCAGACGGTCGCCGCTGCAGTCGATCTCGCCGTCACCGTTGCGGTCGTAATCAGGCTCGATCAACATGGAATCAAGGAATATGGCCGAGTCATCGTTAGTCCTTCTGATCATACCGCCGTAATTCTGAAGGTTCAGGTTCTTGGTCTCCTTCATTTCATCCATTTTCGTGAAGTTGTACTCAAAACTGTCGAAAAAGACGATGGGAATGCCTGCTTCATCAAAGACTATATAGTCCGACTTGTTGGCTGAAACCTCGTTATAGATGTCTTCAGTTCCGTCACCGTTAAGGTCGGTCTTAACGCCGGATTCGTTATAGTAAAGATCGAATCCGTAGTTCGTGTAGAGTGTGTTTGCAAAGCATACGTCATAAGCCTGATAGAGCTTTCTGCGCATCTTGTATCTGTTCTGTGAGTTGAGCGATTTATAGCCCGAAGAAGCATAGACCTTGTCACCTGCATAAAGGCTTTCCGTGCAATACATGACGTCGATCCTGAGTTTCTCTTCGGAAGTAAGCGAATTATAGAATTCCCTTGCTCCGGCGTAATCATCGTTTCCTGCTCCGAAAGCAACGAAATAAACGTCATAAGAGAACGGCGGATATTCGGAAAAGGCTTTCATCGCGGTAAGAAGGCATGCTGTTCCCGAAGCATTGTCGTTTATACCGTCATAAGAATATTCAAGAGCGGGCGCTTCAGTCGTTCCGTCTTTTTTCGTCGTGCTCTTAGCGTTGACCGTGCTCTTCTTTTTATCTGCAGGCGGAAGATTGTCATAGTGAGCACCGATAATGGCAATCCTGTGCTTCATCTTGACGTCTCCGCCTTCGTTCAAGTCATAAAAACCTGTACCCTGGATCTTAACGACATAGTTTGCCGAAGTTCCGTTCTTGGTCGTGAAAGACTGGACTTCAGGCTCGTACTTGAGCTTGACCATCTCTTGTCTGATGACTTCGCCCGCAGACTTCTCACCCTCTGAATAAGGCGCCCTGTCAGGGAAATCCTTTGCGAGCTGTCTGGCAAAATCAGCACCGTAACTGCCGTAATCCGCGGGTTTGAGTTTCTTATCGTCGCCTGATTTGCAGGAAGTGACGAACATCGACAATCCCAGTGAAAAGGCAAGTGCCAGTGCCGTAATGTTTCTTCCGCTTATATGCTTTATAAATCTGTTCAATACAATAACCTCTACTTAACCGTCCGAAGGACTGATCACTGCCAACCTCTTTTCGAACAGTTTCATTGCTTCGGGCTTGTCGATCTCGCGGATGACCCACTCCATCTTTCCGTCAGCGTTTCTGTCATAGTCTACCACTTTTACGGTTTTATCCTTATTCCTTGCGAGCGTATCCTCAAGAGACCTCCTGATCATGGAACCTGAAACGCCCTCAAGCCTGTAAGACAGGCCGAGTTTGGAATAAAGCGGTTCAAGGACTTTCCGTATCTTTTCGGGAAGCGACGCGTAAAGACTTATGGCAAGCGCCTCTCCTTCCGAATAATTCATGAACCTGAAATACCCTTCGACAGCCGATGCAATCTCGTTTCCGAAAGTCAGGAGCTGCGGATTCTTGCGTTCCAGCGCTGCTCTTGCTGAATAAGCCCTGTTAAGGAAAAGACGGATATCGGACGGAGCTGAATCCGAAATGCCCAAAAGATCGGAAAGCAGCGCAGGATCGGCCAACACGCCGTACCTGATGATCTGCGCGTAACCGTTTGATCTGAACTTAACCGGAACAGTCGGAAGGAACGTGGGATCTATGAACACCGCGTTCTGGCAGTTGGAAGTGCTTGCACTGTCCTTATGCTTGCCGGAATTTACATAAGACTTAAGAGAAACGGACGAATCGATCATGGCTCCCAAAGTAGTAGGGATTACGATAAATCCGCATCCTCCCGTATAAAGCGAAACAGCAAACGAAGCGCAGTCGATCACTCCGCCGCCGCCGAAAGCGACAACGCAGTCGCTCGGGCCGAAATCAAATTCCGTCAGGTCCGCGATTATCGTGGAGACGGTCTTTAAGTCCTTATTGTTGTCCTGGGCATCTATTGTGATCAGATAAGGCTTAATATCCCTTAAGACGAACTGGTTCTCGATCTTGTTGTAGTAATATCCGCTGACCTGACGGTCTGATATTATCGCAACCTTGATCCCGCCCTTCTTCTCCTCTTTCTGGAGGACCTCGAGCATGTAACCGGCCACGAAATCGGAAGCGATGCCCGCTCCTACAAAGCAGTCGAAATTCCTGTTGCAGTCAAGTCTGTCCAAAATGTGCCTCCGGCTCCTGAAAGTTAATTTGTATATTACCACAAAAGTGCTAAAATGATGTTTCATATATATAAATTAGAAAAAAGAGGGCCAAAGATGACGATCAGAACCCGTTTTGCACCGAGTCCGACCGGCTTCATGCACGTCGGAAATCTGCGCACCGCGCTTTATGAATACCTTGTAGCCAAGCATGCCGGCGGAACTTTCGTTTTAAGGATCGAAGACACCGACCGCGAGCGTTATGTTGAAGGCGCTACCCAGGTCATTTACGATACCATGGCAATTGCAGGCCTTAAGCATGACGAAGGTCCCGACATAGGCGGAGACTTCGGTCCCTACGTCCAGAGCGAAAGGCTTGCGATGTACAAGCCTTATGCAGAGCAGCTCATCAAAGAAGGCAAGGCATACAGATGCTTCTGCACCAAGGAAAGGCTTGAGAGTCTCCGTGAGAACGCAGCAGACGGCGTAGGCGGCTATGACCGTCACTGCCGTGATCTTTCCGAAGAAGAGATCGAAGCAAATCTCAAGGCAGGCATTCCTTACGTCATCAGGCAGAAGATGCCTTTGGACGGCGAGACTTCCTACCATGACTACGTTTACGGCGACATCACCTTCCCCAACAAGGATCTTGACGATCAGATCCTTATAAAGACTGACGGCTTCCCTACCTATAATTTTGCAAACGTCATCGATGACCACACAATGGGTATCACACATGTCGTAAGAGGAAGCGAGTATCTTTCTTCAACGCCTAAATACAACCTCCTTTATGAGGCTTTCGGCTGGGAGATCCCCACATACATCCACCTTCCCCTCATCATGGGCAAATCCGTTGATGAGGAAGGTAAGGAAGTCATCTCCAAGCTTTCAAAGCGCCACGGTTCAACGGGCTTCATCGATCTTATCAACGAAGGCTATCTGCCTGAGGCCATCATCAACTACATCGCGCTTCTCGGCTGGGCTCCGAAGGATACCAGAGAGATCTTCAGCCTTGAAGAACTGGTCAAGGAGTTTGACGTCAGCGGAATCTCCAAGTCCCCTGCAGTCTTTGACTACGACAAGCTCGCATGGGTCAACGCAGAGCACATCAAGGCAATGTCAGACGAGGAATTCCTTGCACATGCAAAGCCTTACTACGATGAGGCAGGCGTGGATCCTTCCTGCTACGCGCTTCTTGCAGAACTCTTAAAGCCGAGGATCACAAAGTTCACAGAGATCACGGAAAAGCTCTCCTTCATCAAGAACTACGGTGATTTCGAGCTCGAACTCTTCGAGCACAAGAAGAGCAAGTCGACCATTGAATCTTCAAAGGAAATGCTTGAAAAGGCAATCCCCGTTCTCGAGGATCTCGCATGGGACAGAGATGCGATCACGGAAGCTATGAAGACGCTTGCAGAAAGCCTTGAAGTCAAGAACTCCGTAGTCATGTGGCCCGTAAGGATCGCAGCTGCAGGTGTCGCGGTAACCCCGGGCGGATGCTCTGAGGTTATGCTCCTTCTCGGCAAGGAAGAATCACTTAAGAGAATTAAATACGCATATTCAAGACTTTGATCAGGAGTATCAGGTATGGCAGAAAGTAAGAATTTCATTGAGCAGATAATCGACGAAGAACTTAAGGAAGGCGGCAGAGTCTACGGCAAAAAAGTCCACACCAGATTCCCGCCCGAACCTAACGGCTATCTTCACATCGGCCACGCAAAGGCATTGGAGATCGACTTCGGTACAGCCGAGAAATACGGCGGTCTCTGCAACCTCAGAATGGATGACACCAACCCGACTAAAGAGGACGAGGAATTCGTCGAGGCCATCAAGGAAGACATCCACTGGTTAGGTCATGATTGGGACGACAGATTCTTCTATGCTTCCGAATACTTCGAGCAGATGTACGGATTTGCGGTTGAACTCATCGAGAAAGGCTTAGCTTATGTATGCGAGCTCACTCCCGAGCAGATGAAGGACATGAGAGGCGACACCCAGACTCCTGCACAGAGCCCTTACCGCGACAGACCCATCGAAGAGAGTCTCGACCTGTTTAAGAGGATGAGAGCCGGCGAGTTTGAGGACGGAAAGATGACTCTCCGCGCAAAGATCGACCTCGCTTCAGGCAACTTCAACATGAGAGACCCTGTCATCTACAGGATCAACCACCTGCCCCATCACAGGACCGGCAACGAATGGTGCATCTATCCCATGTACGACTTCGCTCACCCGATCGAGGACGCACTTGAAGGTATCACCCACTCCCTTTGCTCTCTTGAGTTCGAAGCACACAGACCTCTTTACAACTGGGTCGTTGAGAACATCTCCGTCGAATGCAAGCCCCGTCAGATCGAGTTCGCAAGACTCGGCATCACCCACACTGTTCTTTCAAAGAGAAAGCTCCGTGCCATGATCGAAGCAGGCATCGTTGACGGTTGGGATGACCCCCGTATGCCTACTCTCTGCGGATTGAGACGCAGAGGCTATACACCTGCCTCGATCCATAACTTCTCCGCAAGAAACGGCGTTGCAAAGGTTAATTCCGTTGTTGACTTCGCATTCCTTGAATACTGCCTGAGAGAAGACCTTAACGAGCACGCAAAGCGTGTAATGGCAGTAATCAATCCTGTTAAGCTCGTCATCGACAACTATCCCGAGGGAAAGGTCGAAGAAGTCGAAGTTGAGAACAACCCCAAGGACGAAGCGGCAGGCACCCGTAAGGTTACCTTCTCCAGAGAGCTCTACATCGAGCAGGAAGATTTCATGGAAGTTCCTGCCCCGAAATACTTCAGGCTCTTCCCCGGCAACGAGGTCCGTCTTAAGTCCGCTTACATCGTTAAGTGCGTATCATGCGAAAAGGATGCTGACGGCAACGTCACGGTAATCCACTGCACCTACGATCCCGAATCAAGAGGCGGCGATCCCGCTGACGGAAGAAAGATCAAGTCCACGATCCATTGGGTCGACGCTTCAAATGCCGTTGATGCAGAGATCAGGCTTTATAACAGGCTCTTCACTACCGAACAGCCCGATCTTGCAGACTGCAATTACCTTGATTTCATCAATCCTGATTCACTCAAGATCATCAAGGGCGCCAAGCTTGAAAAATCTCTCGAGGATACACAGCCTCAGGACAGATTCCAGTTCTTAAGAACAGGTTACTTCTGCGCTGATTCCAAGGACTCCAAGCCCGGTCACCTGGTATTCAACATGGCGGTTTCACTCAAAGACAGCTATAAACCTGAGAATTGATCTGAATTAGAAACAAAGCCTGCCGGCCTCCGGCAGGTTTTTTGTTGCTTATAAATAGGTGTTTTTCTAATAAACCTCACTTTACTGCAGGAATTTTCGAATAATTATTGAGATATTTGTCACAAGTTCCCTTCCCGTTTTGTTATATGAGGTGAAGGGCCAAATAAAGGATCCGATAAGCTTAAGCTATACGGCCCGAAGTAAACGACAAGGAGACAAGTAAATGGCATTGCCGACTAACAGAATTTCTTTCATTGAAGACTGTTACGCATTATACGAACAAAAGATGTTCCGTGTAGCATTGTCCGTTTTGCACGACGAGTCGCTTGCAGAAGACGCCGTACAGGATGCTTTCCTTCAGCTTATTAAGCATAAGGTGTTCTTCCCCAAAGCTGATTCGGACGATTGCAAAAGGTTCATCATAACAGTCATCAAAAACGCTTCGATCAACATCTATAACAAAAGAAAAAACGAAAACAAGATCGTAAGCTTTACGGAAAACCTTGAAGAAGTCGTAAGCAGCGAAGCTGTTGAACCGGACATCGAATCTGAAGACGGGGCTGTATGCACTCCCCTAATAAACTCTCTTCCTGAGAAATACCAAGATGTCGTCGAATGCCTTGTCGTACGGGATTATTCGGTCAGAGAGACCGCGGAAAAACTGGGCATCACAGAGGCAAATGTAAGAAAACGATATGAACGGGCCAAAAAGCTGATGCGCCAGGACTGCAAAGAAGCTTGAAGACCAATAACCTCGAAGCAGAGGTAATCCTAACAAAGGAGATTACTATGGAACAGTTCAATAACGACGATTTATTCGAAAAAGATATCAGTATTGAAGAATTCGACCACATCACAGACGGTGTTGAAGATCACGTTTTCTCGGACAGATATCTGGCGGGAAAGGAAAAAATGATGAAGACATATACTCAGAAGAAAAAGGCAAAGATGACAGGTATCTTCCCCAAGGTTGCAGTAGCTGCCGCTACAGTACTGGTTATCGGTACGCCTTTTGCAGTAAACGCCGCGACCAATGGTGCTTTTTTCGCAAGTCTCTGGGGCACCGAAGGCAAGACAAACATCCCCAACCATACAGTAACCATCATAGAATCAGAAAAGCTCGACAAAAACGGCAACCCCGTTAAGCACACATTCGAGATGCCCAAGGTTGAATTCGCCGATATGGATCCCGATAAGGCTGCCGCCCTTCTCGACGGTAAGCTCGCGACCAATCCCGTAACGGCCGAGTGCGGAGGATACACGTTCACCGTTCTTGCAGTAGCAAGAGACGGAAACGGTATTGCAGTGGAATACACTATCGAGAACAAAGACGGTGTGAAACTCCTTAACTACAGCCAGCATGACAACGAGACAAAGGGCGCATGGACTAACGAGGACCAGACCTTCATGTACGATTTCGGCGCAGGCCCCGGCAAGACTTACGTAGATCTTTCAAAGTCAACATCAACCAAGCTCTTCTGCAGAGATTATCTTTCAGACGTTGACTTCCTTTCAAAGTATGCCGATCCGGCTCACGCTGACTATCCTACTGAAAAGGGCATGAAGCTTCACATTTACGAATTCAATGACACCATCACCAATATCAATAAAGCAAAGAAGGATCTGTTCAAGAACGTAAAGAATGATGTTACCGTAGACATTCCGTTCGCAGGCACCATCGACATGAAGACCTGCACGAGCGCAGACGGCGATTCCATCAAGATCTCCCCCATCTCGATGAATATTAAGGGCTCTGCAAAGCTTTACGGCAAGAATCTTTACGGAGATGCTTTTGATCCCGAATTCGGTGAAGGCGTAGATTTCCTCAAATCTGTCAAGATCACATACAAGGACGGTTCTGAATACAACGTCTTCTATAACGGTGACGAAAACGGTAAAGGCGCTGTCGCAAACTATGCTTATCTCATCGGAGAAAAGGAATCCATCAGCATCATGTTCAACCGTCTTGCAGATACAAATAACATCTCCAAGATCACAGTCAACGGAATCGAGTTTAACTTAAAGTAATCCTATATTTCGCCCGACTAAGAAGGCCGTCCGTATGGGCGGCCTTTTTTGTATTATCAGTATCCTGCCAGGAACTTCTTGGTCCTCTCCTCTTTCGGATTGGTGACCAGTTCGTATGCAGGTCCCTCCTCCACGATGACGCCGCCGTCCATGAATACGATGCGGTCTGCAACGTCTCTGGCGAAACTCATTTCGTGGGTTACGATAACCATCGTCATCTTCTCTGCGGCAAGATCACGGATTACCTTGAGGACGCCCTTGGTAAGTTCAGGATCGAGAGCAGATGTAGGCTCGTCAAAGAATATGATCTCCGGATTGGTTGCAAGAGCCCTCGCGATCGAGACTCGCTGCTGCTGGCCTCCGGAAAGATTGCACGGGTATTCGTCGGCTTTTGCGGTCAGATCCATTTTCGCAAGCAGTCCGTCGCAGATCTTGTTCGCCTGAGCATTGGTCTTCTTGTGCACGTGGATCAGGGCTTCCGTTATATTTCTCCTCACTGAAAAATGCGGAAAAAGATTGAAGTTCTGGAACACGAGGCCGAACTTGGATCTGATCTCTGCAAGCATCTTCTTATCACAGTAATGGATCTTCCCTTTGTCGGAATCGCAGAGCACGTCTCCGCCTATTACTATCTTTCCGGAATCTATCCTCTCGAGCGTAGTAGCGCAGCGCAAAAGCGTTGATTTACCGCCGCCGGAAGGTCCGATTATGGCAACGACCTCACCCTGGGAGACAGTGAGGTTTATACCCTTGAGGACGGCAAGGTCATTGAATGATTTATGTATGTCATGCATCTCAAGAATGTTCATTTCAGATCCTCACGAGTAATAGTTCATTTTCTTCTCCAAGAGTCCGAGAAGAGTCTCGATGATGACGTTCATCAAGTAGTAGAAAAGTCCTGCAACTATGAAAGGCATTACCGATACCTGTGCCGAAGCAAGAGCTGATGCCTGGGTGAACATTTCGGTAACGGCAAGGACCTGTGCAAGAGAAGTGTCCTTTACGAGCGTGATGACTTCGTTTCCGACTGAAGGAAGTACCCTCTTCACCACCTGAGGCAAAATGATCTTGAAGTAAGTCTGTGTCTTGGAAAAGCCCAATACCTGTGCAGCTTCATACTGCCCCTTGGACATGGACTGGATCCCGCCTCTGAAGATCTCGGCAAAATACGCGGCATAGTTCAAAGAGAATCCGATGATCGATGCGACGAACCTGTAGTTGAACGGTCCTATCTCGATGTTGCCCGTGGTAACGCCGAACAGATAGTAAGGTCCGAAATATACGAGAAGGAGCTGCAGCATCAGAGGCGTGCCGCGGAGAACTGAAACATATACAGTGAAGATCGCGGATATCGTCTTGATCTTCGACATCTTGCCTGCCGCGACGATAAGGCCCAAAGGCAGCGAGAATATTATCGTAAAGATGAATATTCCAAATGAAAAACCGAAGCCCTGACCTAAAAGCTTGATCGTAGAAAGGAATTTTTCCTTATCGCTTGTGACGAGCCTGAACAGCTTGATGATTATCTCAACCAGAAGCGGAATGGCAAAGAAGGCTGCCGCGATCTGAAAAAACATGACAGACACCGGCTTCTTTATCTTCGCACCCTCAGGATAGTGCTTCTTCAGGGAATTCATCCAGATCTCAGACACGATGAGACTGACGACCGCCATTAAGATGCAGCAGCCGGTCAGAGTGGAAAGTATACCGTTATCCAATGAAAAACCCATACAAAGGATTATAGCACACTAAAGCCCCGCCCGATAACAGTCCGGACGGGGCTTTGTAAGCATTATTTCAATTAATTACTTACCGATGGTGGTAACGTCAGATCCGAACCACTTCTGGGAGATCTTAGCCATTGTTCCGTCCTTGGCCATTTCCTCAAGTGTCTTCTGAACCTTGTCCCTGAGCTGTGTATTGCCCTTAAGGAAACCAACACCGTACTCTTCAGCAGAGATGGAATCATCAAGAACCTTGAAAGGCTTGCCGGATGTCTGGATCTCGTAACGTGCAACGATCTCGTCCATAACGATAGCATCAACACTGCCGGACTCAAGCTCCATCATGGCGTTGAGGTAAGAATCTACCTGAACAAGTTCCTTGAAGGATGCCTTGAGTTCAGGCTTTCCTTCAACAGCCTCAAGTCCGGAAGAATCCTTCTGAACGCAGACCTTGAGACCTGCAAGATCAGCAAGGCTCTTAACGGAAGAATCGTTCTTAACGACTACGACCTGCTGGTTCTTCATGTAAGCAGTTGTCCATTCATACTGGGACTTTCTCTCTTCGGTCATTGTGAAACCATTCCAAATGCAGCTGATGTTGCCGCTCTTGAGCTCATTATCCTTGGAATCCCAAGCGATAGGCTGAGCTACATATTCCATGCCCATTCTCTTTGCGCACTCTTTTGCGAGATCAAGATCGAATCCAGCATAGGAACCGTCCTTGTCAACGAAACCCATCGGCGGGAATTCAGAATCGAAACCGACGACGAACTTCTTCTGTGCTGACTTGCCGCATGAAGTGAGCGGCATTACGAGCATGACCGCTGTAAGGCATGCTGCAACGAATTTAGATAACTTCATATAAAACCTCCAATACTTCTTGCCATCAGAATGGCAGGAGCATTATACCACTTATTGTTATTTTGTACCGAAGATCCTGTCTCCTGCATCTCCGAGACCAGGAAGGATGTATGCGTGTTCGTTCAGTTCCCTGTCAACATTGCCGACGTAGATCTCAATGTCAGGATGAGCAGTTGCAAGCCTCTCGATACCTGTGGGAGCTGCAATGATGCACATGAACTTGATATGCTTTCCGCCATGCTTCTTGATGGAATTGACAGCGTCAACTGCGGAACCGCCGGTTGCGAGCATAGGGTCAACAACGAGAATGAGACGCTGATCGATCGGATCAGGGAGCTTGCAGTAATAATCGTGAGGCTCATGTGTCTCAGGATCCCTGTAAAGACCGATGTGACCTACCTTTGCCAAAGGAGCCAAAGCCTGTACGCCGGGTACCATTCCGAGGCCTGCACGGAGGATCGGAACGATGGCGAACTTCTTACCGTCGATCATGGGAGTCATGGTCGTCTCAAGAGGAGTCTTTACCTCGACTTCCTTAAGCGGAAGGTCTCTTAAAGCTTCATAAGCCTCAAGTGTGGCAACTTCCTCAACGAGCTTTCTGAATTCATAGTTGCCCGTGTAAACGCTTCTCATAAGTGAGATCTTGTGCTTGATGAGCGGGTGCTCCATGATCTGAACGTTCTTAAAATCCTTGTACTGCATGTTCCGTCTCCTTTTTCTGATAGAAAAATAGTGGTAAAAGCAACCTCTTGAATATTTTAGTAGAATCAATTTTTAAGTCAACAAACCAGAAGGGTCTGTCCCTAAAAATATTACAGTCAAATGTCAGATTCGTTGCTTGAATTTTACATAAGAGTGCTATTATAAATTAAATTCCATAACATAACGGAGGGCTAGTTATGAGTAAATCCAGTCTTCAGGATGGAGCTGTCTACGACGCGAAATCACTGGGTGCCGGCCGTGTTATCGTGCTCGGATTCCAGCACATGTTCGCCATGTTCGGATCGACCGTCCTCGTCCCTGCTCTCACCGGTCTGTCGGTGTCAGCCACGCTTCTTTTCGCAGGTTTGGGAACAATCCTTTTCCACCTTCTCTCAAAGAGAAAGGTTCCTGCATTCTTAGGTTCATCCTTCGCATTCCTCGCAGGTTATTTTGCGATCGCACCTCACGGTGAGAAGGAACTTCTGCCTTACGCATGCTTCGGTGTTGCTCTGGCAGGTCTTGTCTATCTTATTTTGGCGGGACTCATCAAGATATTCGGCGTAAACCGAGTAATGAAGTTCTTCCCGCCCATCGTTACGGGCCCGATCATCATCGCTATCGGTCTCTGCCTTTCCGCTACAGCCATCAACAGCTGCTCCACTAACTGGATCGTAGCGATCGTAGCGATCCTCATCATCGTCATCTGCAACATCTGGGGCAAGGGCATGATAAAGATCATCCCTATCCTCCTCGGTGTCGTCGGTGCATGCGTGGTCTGCATCATACTTACGCTCGCTTCCGGTCAGGTCGTTGACGGTTACTATACGATCGGCGGCAACGCAAACTTCCAGCTGTTCTCTCAGGCCAGCATAGACAACATCAAAAATGCCGCTTGGATCGGTCTTCCCTTCCAGTATAAGGATACCGTCTTCAGCATCTTCACAAGCGGGAACCTTGATTCAGGACTTCTCATCACGGCAATCGTTACTATCGTTCCGATCTCCCTTGCAACGATCGTTGAGCACATCGGCGACATCTCAGCCATTTCCTCAACAGTCGGCAAGAACTACATCGAAGATCCGGGTCTCCACAGAACTCTCATGGGCGACGGTCTTGCAACGACACTCGCTTCGCTCTTCGGCGCTCCCGCTAACACAACATACGGTGAGAACACGGGCGTCCTTACACTCTCCAAGGTCTACGATCCTTTCGTTGTAAGGCTTGCAGCGATCTTTGCGGTCTGCTTCTCAGTTTCACCTAAGCTCGCAGCCTGCATCGCCGCGATCCCTACGCCTGTAGTAGGCGGTATCTCACTCGTTCTCTACGGAATGATCTCCGCCGTAGGTGTCAGAAACGTAGTTGAAAACAAGATCGACTTCAGCAAGGCAAGAAACGTCATCATCGCTGCCCTCATCCTCGTTCTTTCGATCGGTGTTACCTACAGCACCGCAGGCGCGATCGTCATTCCTTGCGGCAAGGTCGTCATCTCCCTCTCCGGTCTGGCGATCGGTTCCATCATCGGAATCCTCCTCAATGCGATCCTCCCCGGCAAAGATTACGTCTTCGAGGACAAAAAGGATGCAGCTCATTCCAAGGATTCGATCATAATGTCCGAACCCGTCACGAAGGAAAAGAAAGGCTGATCCTTTCACAATCCCAAAAACACTAAAGGGCTGCATCTGCAGCCCTTTTCTTTGCTCTATGATTAAATTGGATTACTTAAGCAACAATACCAACCCGATAAACTCAGCTGTTATCAGCGCAAACAGCCCTATAAGCGAGAAAGTAAGCTTCTTTGCATCAGTGAAAAAGGAAGGGTTGCCTGCATCGTATGCGGATTTCGCGTGAACCGGCTCTGCACCGCCCGCCATCAGGTCGGAATTGACCATGAACTTATGGCCGTCCCTGGTAAAGACGGATGGATCGTCTACCTCCTCTTCATCGTCAAAATCCTCTTCGGCCTCAAAGATCTTGGACTCATAGGTTTCAACGCCGGAAAACTTTCCGGTATTCTTCGGTTTTACCTCTCCCGAAAGGAGCGCCTCATCCTCAAAAGGATCAAGTGCATTCAGGGAACGAACGGTGAATTCGGGAGTAACGCCTTTGACGGGATCCTGGAATTCTTCTTCGTCATCATAGTGGACATTTATCTTAAGATCCTCATTCGGGGTCTTTCCCGGAACAGGAACTCCGCGTCCCGGCGAAAGCCTGCCGGGGCGTTCATATAGAGGCTTGAGACTGGTCTTCTTGGATTTCATAGGTGGAATTATAACAAAACCCGGCAGAAAAATCTCTGCCGGGTCTTAAATTCATTGGTTTTGTTCCAAAGATCAGATCTTGTTGTCGGAACCGAGAACTTCCTTGATCTTGTGAGCAACGATAGCCTTAACGTTAGCACGGCCGTCACCAAGATACTGACGGGGATCGAAGTGATCGGGATGCTCAACGAAGTGCTTACGGATGCCTGCTGTCATGCCGAGACGGAGGTCGGAGTCGATGTTGATCTT
>JAEEGJ010013033.1_pt1 | contig 20341 bp, 13 predicted proteins | sample 8958761 | NCBI WGS metagenome assembly JAEEGJ01 (sample SAMN16246546, study PRJNA631951) | gut metagenome | biome: gut microbiome; feature: rumen; material: RS-attached | host: Bos | place: Iran: Karaj | collected 2018-10 | reverse complement strand
TGTCCAAAATTCATCCGCGGACATGCCCAGATTCGGAATAAATGTGTACGCCTGCATATCCGTAGTGCACAGGGTCTTGTCAAAATCGTACATCATTGCGATTACCGGTTTTTTGGCTGCCATCGTCGTTTTCCTTTCTATACTTTCCACGTCCTTGCCAGCATGGCAAATTCTTCCAGACTCAGTGTTTCTGCCCGGCGCTTACCGTCGATACCGGCCCGGTCCAGCCAGGCTTTCACCTGGTCCCCGGTCAGGCCGCCCATATTTTTCAGGCTGTTGTTCAGCATTTTGCGGCGCACGGAAAATGCCGCAGCCACTACTTTGAAGAAGGTTTTTTCATCCGGCACTTCCACCGGGGGCTTGCTTCTTTTTTTACATACCAGCACGGCGCTGTCTACCTTGGGCGCCGGTAAAAACGAGCCGGCCTTCACGATAAAGGCAATCTTTGGTTCCGTGTAATACTGCATCGCCACGGAGATGGCGCCGTACTCACGGCCGCCCGGTCCGGCGGTCATCCGCTCCGCCACTTCTTTTTGCACCATTACCACCAGCCGCTCCAGCGGAAGCTTCTGCTCCAGCAGGTACATGATGATGGGCGTAGTAATGTAATACGGAAGATTCGCGCATACTTTGAAGGGAATCGCGGCGTCCGGCAGCCTTGCTTTATTTTGAGCCGGTTCCGTATTGTCAGCTACTGATACAGCAGCTTCAGCATCTTTGCTGTCTTCCTTAACGGACGCGATGATTTCCGGTATATTGACTTTCAAAATATCGCCCTGCACGATGCGGACGTTTTTATAAGCTCCGACCGTTTCCTGCAGCACCGGAATCAGTCGTTTGTCCAGTTCCACGGAAACAACCGATGCGCCGGTCATTGCCAGCGCCTGGGTCAGGGTGCCGATTCCGGGGCCGATTTCCAGTACCGTGTCTTCCGGAGTCAGTTCCGCCGCTTTGGCAATCCGGTTGACCACCGACTCTTCCACTAAAAAATTCTGTCCCAGATTTTTATCTGCTTTTAGATGAAATGCCTGCAGGATACGTGCTGTTACTTCCCTTCTGGCAATGATGGGCTGAATGTCTTCCATACATTCCTCGTTTCAAATAACCTATTGACTGCAAACTTTATATGATTAAAACTTGTTTAGGCTTCTCTGCCTATTTCCTTTTCCACTTTTTCCAGCGCGCGTTCAAACTCTACCCGGGTAACCCCGTAAGTGTTAAGCCGGCGCAGAAATGTTTTCGCGGTTCCGTAGCCGATACCTAATTCCGCCCCCAGCAGGTCCCGTTTGCGACTGGCCTCCGGACTGCCGGACAATCCGTTGTCCCGCAGGTCCGCCACATCAAACACCGGTTCCGGATTGTACTCGTGATGATGCACCTTGCTCAGGGCCAGCAAAATCGCTTCCGGTTTTGCCTGCTCGATGCCTACGTCATCGGGGACCCGGGCGTCTTTTTTGGGTACAAATGCCTGCCCCGCATCGGGAAAACGTTCTGTCAGAAACTTGCGGATCCGTTCCCCGGACCCGTCCGGATCGGTCAGGATGATAATGCCCCGCTTCTTGTACGCTGCTTCAATCTGTTGCAACGTTTGCGGACGCAGGGCAAAGCCGCCCGTCTCAATGGTATCGCACTCCAGCGCTCGCTTTACGGCCACCGTATCCATTTTTCCTTCTACTATGATGACTTCTTTTAACAAAATGAGCTCCTTGGGAAATGTCTGCGGTTTATTCCAAAATATAAATCTCTACGTCCCGGCGGCCCCACTGATAGCATTCATGCAGCGAGTCCATGAACAGGTCGATGCGGGTACCCACAATCGCGCCGCCCGTGTCTCCCGCTATGGCCATACCGTAGCCGGGAATGTACAGCTTGGTGTAATACGGAATCACCCGGGGATCTACCGCCACGATGCCGCGTTTGGGGTACAGGCCTATCGAAGTATTCCCGGAAGCGCCGCCGCCCCAGGTGTATGCGGTTGCCTCTCCGTAAAGAACTTTCTTATATTTCACATATCCATTGGGTGTCAGGATAGACTGGGCCACGCCCTGCCGAACCACAGCATTCACCGGTTCTGCTATGCGCCGGCGGTCCAGTTCGATTTTCTGCTCGTGACCGGCGCGGGTGATGTTTTCGAAAATAACCAGGTCCCTGCCTTTCACGCCTTCTTTTTCCACTTTTTTATCGCCAAAAGCCAGTTCCGGATCATCGATGAACTGGGTACCGAAAGGCACATCCACTTCTTCCCGGGACAGGAACGACTTCCGGGCCAGCACGTGGATGACCATACCGTCGGTAATTTTTGTTTCCGGCGGCGGATAGACTGTGCGACCTTCCATGTTGATCTTCATGTCTTTCAAAACATCGCCAACCGTTGCCTGATGGGTCGTAAACTCTTTGGCCACACCAAAGCGGTGCAGACGGACCGGTTTCTGTTTGGAAATTTCCTGCGGCGGCGACACTGCAGTTTTATTTTCGACAGTATTACCGGTTGAATTTTCGGTCGCAGTTACACCGGTAGCTTTTTCCGGTTTGGCTGCGTTTTCTTTTTCTGTTCCCGGCATTTGCGTTTTATCCGGTTCTGCTTTCTTCGGCTGAATCGCTGCGGATTGTTCTTCTTTAACGTCTTTTTCCGTCGTTGTCACAGGTTTTTCTGCCGGACTTTCTACAGGCGGAGCCGTTACATTCTTCTCTGTTTCATCTTTTTCTATAACTTTTACATCCGCAATGACCCTGTCACCGGTTACAATTTCCACATTTTTAGCCTGAGACTGGTCGTTAATAACCGCGTCCGCTACCAGTTGCTGCTTAGCCGCTTCCGCCTGGCTGGGGTCCAGATACACCTGCTCCTGGGGCATCACATATTTCGGGGTTGCCGGTGTTTCCTGTTTCTGTTCCGCAACCGCAGGCTTTTCAGTTTTGATTTCTTCTTTCACTGCCTTTTCCGGAGCAACCGCTGTTTCGTCGTTAACCGTTTCTGTTTTTGCAACAGCTTTAGACTCTTCAGCATGCTTAACAGTTTCCGTTGCTTTTTCTTCTACAACTTCTTTTTTCTCCGCAGCAGTAACTGTCGTATTATTTTGAGGATTCGCGTTATAAAACGCGTCCGCTTCCAGCTGCTTTTTCGCCGCTTCCACCTGGCTGGGATCCAGATACACCTGTTCCTGGGGCATCACATATTTCGGGGTTGCCGCCGCTTCTTCCGCAAACCCGGTTACAGGCAGCATAAAAGCGCTTACGGCAAATACAGCGCCTGTAAGCCCTTGCATCAGTTTCAGCATCGTTCTGTTTTTTATTTCTTTCTTCTTATTCATATATATTCCTCCAATAATGTATAATTTTATCATAAAAAGAGAGCCGGCGCAAACCCGCAGCCCTTGTCCCATGCCTGCTTCTGCGGACTGTCACACAACATATTGGGAAGGAATCATATTGCAACAACAAATGCTTTAATTTTTCACAGAAAGTTTTATAATTAGTAACCCTGCAAACACTGCCTGCGCGGCAGATGTGTCCGGGCCAAAACAAAAGTAAAAGGACTGCAGCAAAATCTGCTGCAGTCCTCATTTTTTTGAAACGCCTTATAAAACTTTTGCCTGTCCGGTATTACGGAAAATAATTCACACGGAATTACCCCGTCAAATCCTTTTTAAATCAGAAGGAAATCTTGTCAACAAAGGTCGGTTTGCCGTCTTTTACTTCAATGACCAGAGCCGGAACGATCGGGTTGTGCTTTTCATCGAAGCTCAGCTTGCCGCCGGCAACCGGCAGGTCTTTCGTCTTGGCCATGGCTTCGGCGATCTTGACGCCGTCTTCGCTGCCGGCGCGCTTGTAAGCGTCAGCCAGGATCAGAACGGTGTTGTAGCCCATCATGGAGAAGAAATCCGGATCTTTCTGATATTTTTCTTTGTACGCTTTGATGAACTTCTGGGTGGACGGATCGGTATCATCCGCGCTGTACGCGCTGCTGTAATAGGTCTTGTTCAGCGCGGCTTTGCCGGCGATTTCGATCAGCTTCGGGCTGTCCCAGCCGTCGCCGCCCATCATGGGAACTTCCAGGCCGATTTCACGGGCCTGTTTTACGATCTTGCCGACTTCTTCATAGTAACCGGGTACGTAGATCGCTTCCGGATTGGTTGCTTTGATCTTGGTCAGGCCGGCTTTGAAGTCCATGTCTTTTGCCAGATACGCTTCTTCCGCAACGATCTTGCCTTTGAAGTTCTGTTTAAACGCGTCAGCCAGGCCCTTGGAATAATCGCTGGAGTTGTCGCGGTAGATCGCAACGCTCTTAACTTTCAGCTTGTCCTGGGCGAAGGCTGCCATTACTTTGCCCTGGAACGGGTCGATGAAGCAGGCGCGGAAAATGAACTGACGTACTTTGCCTGCCTTGGCGTCAAACGTGACCGCGTCCGCAGTGGCCGTCGGCGCTACGGAAGGCAGTTTGTTGGACGTTACGATCGGTTCGGCAGCCATGGTGCAGCCGGTAGTAGCCGGCCCTACGAAGCCGATCAGCTTGTTCTGGGTAACGAGTTTCGTAGCCGCGTTGCCGGATTCGGAAGGCTCCGACTTGTTGTCGGCTTCTACGATACGCAGTTTTTTGCCGTTTACGCCGCCGGCTTTGTTGATTTCGTCAACCGCCATTTTGCAGCCGGACAGTGCGGACTGGCCGTAGCTTGCTACGTTGCCTGTCAACTCATAGTTAGCGCCGATCAGGGCTTCCGCCCCTTTGTTATCCGCCGCTTTTTTGTCGCCGCCGCCACCGCCGCAGCCTGCAGTCATCGCCGCCAACAGAATACCTGCTACTAATACGCCGGACATTTTTTTCGTGAATTTCATAATTTCCCCTCCTCGCCCTTATATAGCTACAATTTTCTTTTCGTCCTATCCCGCTGTACATTTGCAAAGGATTTGCTTTTATTTTTGTAACTATTTGGTTGGAATTATATAAAATACAAAAAATAGTGTCAATGTTTTTCTGTGTTTTATGTATACAATAGAGCTTTGCAGTTAAAAAAGTAACATTTTTATCAGTTTTTGTGGACGAACCGGCTGCAACGTTCCGTCACAACAGGAAAAAATGACTTTCCGACTGCCGTCGTCAGGTATTTGCCTTCATACGCTTACTATCTTCCACATTTTCATAAACATATCATAAACAAATTCGTTTGGTCTTCCGGTCTCATAATGATTTGCATTATTCAGTCACACGGATAATAACAAAAAGAGCGGCAGGTTCTATGCGGAACTTAGAACCTGCCACTCTTTCTTTCGTGCGGTATGGCTCAGTAGAATAAGCTTACACCGGCGGACCAGCCGAGCAGTGCACCCGCGATTGCGCATAAGGTCATGAACATTCTCTCACCTCCTTTCTTCTATAAATCTTACCCCTTGCCTTTACTTTTTGCTGCCTTAAATGCCGTAGGCAGTCCATACTCCCAGAGACCAGCCGAGCAGGGCGCCCGCGATCTTGCACATCATCAGGAACATATAATCACCACCTTTCTATTCAGGTCTCCTGCTTCCATCTTGTGTCACCCCTTTCCCTGGTCTTATCATACACCATCCGTTCCTGGTCCCCGGAGAGGGGGGTGGGTTAATTCACCTGTGACCCGTTTTCCCGGTAACAATATATCAATTTGTTGGTGCCGGACAGGACGGGGAGAAAAAATGAAAAGCTCCGGAAACGTGCAGACAGCACGTTTCCGGAGCTTTTTAATTTTTAACATCAATTCCCGGTAATCCTGCGGGACAGGCAAAGCATCCCCTACACCGTTTTTCTTTCCATGATCGCACGCAGCGTTTCGCCAATATTTTTAATGTCTTTCGGTTCACGGATAGTTATAATGTTCATTTGTGTGCCGCGTTCTTCTATGGCCTCATTTAATTTGTCCAACATAGCGGAACGCTCATACGTATTGGCAACCATTACCTTTGTAACCGCGATTCCGAATTGGTTGGCAATGCTTAACAGTTTGTGGTAAAAATTCTGTTCCATCCCTGCTCTCGCTTTACATTCAATGATGATGGACTTGAAGCCTTTAGTTAACACTCCATCCAATTCGTTAAGCACGTCTCCGCGTTCCCACCGGAATTCATACCCGCAGGCCACATCATCAAAGTATCCTGTTTTCAGTGCTTCATAATATGTGAATACTTCCAGGATTTCGCCGGCAGTAGTAAGCAGCTTTTTAATGCTTGGCGACGCGTACCGGAATGAAATATTACCGCTTTCATCTGTAACAAGGTTATTAATGTAATGATGTTCGTTCAGTTTTTTTAATACCCGCGGTGAGAACGTGTCGCCTTCTTTGGGCCTCCACCTGTTAACTTTTAAATTATTAAATCTCACAACATAAAAGTACGCTTTTTCGCCGGCATCCCACTCACGCCTCACGGTAAGATTGTGTTCAGCAAGGTATTTTTCAGGCTCGTCAGCTAATTTAAAAATCAACGGCCCTAAATCATAATCAGAGTGAATTTCCACTTCGCACCAGTCGGTAGTATCTGTCAGTACCTTGTACCGGTCGGAAATCATATTCAGGGAACACATTTCGTTGTAAAACTCTCTGGCTCCGTCAATGTATTTGGACGGGAAAGAATATGTATAGGTCCGGGAGACTTCCCCCGTATTTTCAGCAGCTGTTTTGTACACAATATCCTTTTCATCAGCGTACCTGCATAACTGATCACAGAGACGGTTCCAGTTTTTTACGCCGTTTCTCCAGTTCATGGCGCTTTTACCTGAAAAGTAAGCTCCCGTGTAAATATCCCAGAGTATTTCGTATTCTTCTGCAAATTCCGGCAGGTTATATTTTGTGCTGTAAGCGTTCATCAACGAAAACATGTCTTCTATACGCAGGTAGGTTTTGGCAAGCACATTACCGGTTTCCAGATACTTCAAATAATTGCAGCCGCTGCAGTTCATAAAATGCTTTTCACGGAAATTGAATTCAAAATAAGGCAGCTCTGTTTTAACTTTCTGCATAAAAACGGAATTCCACGTAGCGGCGGAAAACAGTTGCGTCGTGCCGTCAAAGAGGCTGTCTTCCGTTTTGTCAATTGAGCCCGCTAAAAAATCACAGGCTTCTGCTTCATCTGCACAAGCTTTTCCGGTAATCTTTTCAAACGCGGCGCTGCTCCGGATTTCATCAATGAGCCTGTGCATATCTTCTTCATTGCGTTCTTTGTCCGCCACCGCAGCATATGCAATAGCCAGGCTGATTTTACAGTTCAGAGCGCGCTTATTGAGGTAATTGGTTACAGATGCGAGTTTCCGCAGAAGCAAATCTTTCCGGGTATACTGATCATAATAATACAAATACGTAATGCTTTTTGGATTCAGTGCTGTCGCGCCGGCTGCATTCCTGAAAATAATGTCATTCCGGCCATTGTATAACCTGTCGTCTTCAAAAGCAAGCACCAGATCAGCCTGCGGCCTGAACGTCAATATAAATGGTATGTTTTGCACCAGCGTTTCATCTAATTCCTTATAATCCCGGTACATATTGCTTTCAATAACCGGGAACAGCCTGTGGCGTATTTTATCCAACCGGCTGCCTGTAGTACCGTTTCCCAGAATTTCTTCACCGGTTTCCGGCGTTGCTTCTTGTTGCAGCTTTTTCCTGAAATCTTTTTCTATTCGGTCATATTGCTGCGAATAAACTTTGTTCCCGTTTAAAATATTGCGTATACAGTAGCGGTAACGGTTAAAAGCGCATATTACCTCTGCAGATTCACCCCTGAGCAGTTTCTCTATAAACGGTATATCGCCACGCTGCAACGGCTGTTCCGCAATAACACGCTGCGCTTTTTCATAAAAGAAGCGGTGCAGTTCCAACGATATGCGGTCCAGTTCGTCTAACTCCTCATCTTTAGCGCCCGGCGTATCCCAGTTTTTATGTTGCCGTTCTGTATAATATTCTTCATTCAGCGGCATATTTTCCGTGCTGCGCACGATACAGGGGTGCGTACGGTTTATATTATCCTTCACACTGCCACGCCTTATGCAGTTTTCATAATCCGGTTTTCCGTCTCTCTTTACGGGCGCTTTCCATCCTTCTTTATCGCAGACTTTTTCCAGCACCCACCTTCTGTGTTCTAACTGAATCAGTTTCAGGTAATCCCGGTCCGGGGTTCCTGCATGCCTGTCAATTATTTTTTGGAACGCTGCGGCAGCCTCGTCAAGCTTTTTCAGTTTAATACCCATACTCCACAGTTTATAAGGTATGGAAAGGACGAACGCAATGGAGGATATATAGTTGTAGCCATTTTTATCCTTACGCATCTGTTCGTACAGTTCGCCATAATTCAGATTCAGCGTATTATTCCAGGACAAATGCGTATTAAATGCCATCCGGTCTAACAGAGGCGCGATACTGCCTGCTGTGACTGTATCGTACACATATACCGGATTACCGGTTACATCCGTTGCGGCACATTCTTTATCTGTAACAACATAATTGATAAAATTAAAATCAATTTCTTTTGCCTTCGGGGCATACTTATTTACATGCGCCGGATTCTCCTTTTTCATAACATCTGCGAACAACTGCGCCGTGTACTGGTTCAACGCATCTTCTGCAGCGTTTTGACTGCCTAACGCAATAAATACGTAATGCGGCATATTGTATTTTTTAATCAGTCCTTTAATTACATTTTCGTTATTCTTTTTACCGGCAAGGCTTAAACTTGCCTGTACAAAATTGACGGTTCCGTAACTTTCTTTTCCTGAATTGTCCAGACTGCCGTTAATGTTTACGAATTCTGCCGCCGCGGGCCGCGTTTTTAAATACTCTTTCCTTGCCTGCTCTGCGTTGTCCGCAACTACAGTTACCGTAATCTCGCGGCCAAATACCTGACAACACTGCAACGCAATTCCGATAAAACTCTGCGCAAACTCACCGTAACCCAATACCATTACGCGGATATTTTTTTCCCTGCCCTGAACATAAGCGTAAATAGGATTGTTATATAAAAGATTGTAAATAATAGCATCAGGATTTTTTTGTTTTTGCAGTTCCACGTTCACAATTTCAAACCGGCGGTATGGGCCTAAATATTTCCGTTTCACTGCCGGCTCAAGTAACACGATGGCTTTCCTCAGGTCGTCAGCCAGGAACTCGCAGCTGTCATAACGGTTCCCCGCATTATATTGCAGGCAGTTCTGCAAAATAACTGCCAGCCTTTCCCGTAATTCCGGGTTCTTATTGGTTTCTGCCGCGTTCAGTAACTCAGACGCAGCAAGTTTTTCCGGTATCTCTCCGAAAAGCGTGTCCGAATACAGATTACCCGTTCCCAACAGAGCACTGTACAGCATGGCGCCGATAGAATAAATATCTGAACGGTTTTCCCCTTTCCCTGTTGCCAGCTCCGGTGCAGAATAACCTGCTGTGCCGGTAGATTTAGGCATAGACCCGCCCAAACGATAAAGCGTATTGATATCAAATAACGAAATACTGCCGGGATTCAGTTCATGTCTGCCGGTATACGGAATCAGAAAATTGGACGGTTTGATATCCAGATGCAGCAATCTGGCAAAATGCAGCGCAGTAACAGCATCTGTCAGCGTGAGTATTGTAACCAGTATGTTATACAGCCGGTCATCCGAGGGACCGGTTATTTCGGAATGCACCTTTTTCAGATATTCGTCGAAAGTAACACCGGTCTTATCATCCGGCGTCCATATATATACGCTTTCATCTCCCTGATTGTCCGGACTTCCGTATAATATCTCAAATGGTGGGATAAAGTTATTTAAAATACTGTTCGCGTTGTTGCGGCCTTTCACTTCTTCCAGCGTTTCGTAGGCCCGCAGAAAATCTTTTTTTAATTCACTGACCGCATGCCTTTTATACTCTTCCGGCACCAGCTGGCAGTCTGTATTCCGCACCTGGCAATAATATCTGATTTCATTATTTCCGCCTTCCGTGATCTGAGGGTAGAATTCTTTCAGCCTTCCCTGTTTCCCGTTACTGACCGCAGTATAGCAGACAGAAGAGGCTCCCTCTCCGGCGTTCTTATTGCCGGTAATCGTCCAGACCGCCGCTTCCTTCGCATTTTTTCTGTAAAGGCGGATTGTTGCGCCTTCCGGCAGGTACATTCTGTTTCCTATCGCCATTATTTTTGACCGTAACCTCCTGTATAATCCAAGAACTTGCCATTTAAACGTAATCGCCATGATACTTTTACAGACCGCCACTGTCTGCTAACGCTGTTATTTAATACAGGCCGTGACAGCGTTTCTTCTGTGTATAAATTCCGTGTCTGCATTACGTTTATTATATTTTATTTTACAGGCATTCCTTAAGGGGGGTCAGATAAGCGCAAAATACCTGTACAGCATGAAAATCACAAACATGTCAAAAATATTTTTCGGACTGATCTTCTGATAACGCGCTTCCTCCAGGTCAGGATCCACACGGCCAACAAACTCCTCGTAAATCTTAGCCAGTGATTTCCCTTCACCTGCATATGTATGCGCGCCGGCCGCATGAATCGTTTCCGTGCCGTCCGCCATTTCGTTAATAAAATTCAGGTAGTGCAGAGCTATCAGCCGTGTCCTGGACATCCGTTCCGTACCTTTCAAAACCGCATCGTTGTGTGTATCTATTTTTAAACGGTTATCCAGGACGGTTAATATATGTACGAAATCATCGTCATTTCCTAATTTTTCATTCATGGAACGCAACGTTTCCCGGATGTTATGCATTTCAATTCCTATTTGTGCGCCCTCAATCAATGCCCCGTCACTTCCTAACGCAGGTTTAAGAATTTCCGACAGTCTTGCGTCGTCCGCTATCAAAACTAACAGCCTTTCACGCAGTTCTTTATATTTTTTTGTCGCTGTAATTTCCTCGTTTGCAACCGCGATACGGGAACCGCTCCGTACATCGTCCGGTATTATATAATGGGTTACGATATAATCGGCCAGCTGCGTTTCGTCCAAATGCATAATATCGGAATAGTAATTTCCCTTATAAATTCTGGTATTTTCGCCGCTTCCGTCAAACGCAGCGGCAGGCTTATTATCTATATTTTCCTTGTTGCGTTCTTCAACTTTCCGGATGCATTCTGCAATCAGCTTGTCGGCCCGTTTGATTTTATCGCCGGCTTCCAGGTCGTCCTTATTCAGGTAATACAAATAAATTATTTCTGCGAAATTTTTATAATTAATGCCTTCGCCGGACGGTTCCCGTTCTTCCGTGCCGGGTGTTAAAGTCAGGCTTCTCAGCAAATTATCAGCATAAAAATCAAAGAAAAGATTTTTCTCAATATCAAGATCCGCGTTATAATCGTCAACGGTTTTATCAGGATAAGCCCTCATGTTAAAGGCAAACGCAAACAGATATAAATCCCTGCGGGTTCCAAAATTCATCCAGAATTTTCCGTTTGCCAGACCGTCGGCAAGTTTCAGCAGGTTAAATTTTTCTTTTGCATCCTTGTTCAGTGTACTGAATGTTGTGTCATATAATTTAAATACCGTTTCGTCAAAAAGAGAGATCACGGCTTCACGATATCGTTTGTATTTGTCCGTAATCATTTTCAACCCGTCCAGTGTTTTTTCAATTACACTGTCACCTTTTACCTGCTTCACCAGGTCTATAACCTTACCCCGGTTCCGTTTAAAATCGCCGGTTTCATAATCTGTATGGCGCAAAAACTGTTTTACTATCGCGACGCGCACTGTTTCATCCCGGAAATCCGGATCGCATAAACGCTTTACAATCCTTTCCATATAGTTACTTGAAACCGGAAACTCTTTATATATCTTATGCAGTTTTTCCAACAGCAGCGTTTCCATCTGCTCCTGTTGGGGCAGGCGCCCGATTAACGCGCGGAGTTCTTCATCGGTCATATCTTCATTGCACCGTATCCCGCTTTCTGTTAACAGATCTAACAGATCCTGCTTTCTGTTACTATAGGCAGACATACCCCTCAACCGCTTCATTTCAATGAGTATCCGCTCTGCTTCCTGATAATAATGCGCGGTTTGGAACTCGTGTTTCATTTCGTTTACACGATCAATAGCTTCCCCTGTAAAACCGCCCGATTCCGGCTCATTGTGCAACATAACGAAACTCCTCCCTGTCAATGATAAGATTTGCCCATCCGGGACAACCTCTGAAACAACCGGCTGAAAATTCTGACTGTCAACTTAACAGACCGATAAGCAACAAAGTACCTCACACCTTTTCACTCGCCGAATCTGACATGCGCGCATATAAAAACTCTTGCGTCATATGCACAAAAAATGCATAAGCAACCAGTATCGTAAACATGATAAACTCACTGAAAATAAGCACGTCGTCAAATTGGTGGTTAAAGAAGTAATATAAAATATGCGCAAAAACATATACAATGCCGATCATACATGATTTTGCCCCATATGCCAGCAGTTCATTTCTGCAAGTCTGGCGGTATCTCCGGTCCAGGAGTTGGGCGATGGTAAGGGTTGCAAGCGCCAGCCCCAGTCCGTTGAAAAACAAAAAATGCGGGTAGGCCAGAACAGCCATTGAAGCTAAAGCCATAAACAAAATGTATAACAGCCTGAGCGTCCGTACTTTCTCTCCCCTGTAGTATTTCACTGTCTTGTCGTACATATTGTAAAGATATGCTCCGCTGAGAAGCGTGATAAAAAGAGGGAACGCAGGCATATAAGATCCATAAGGATTTAGATCTTTCCATGTGGTCGTCCACGGATTAAACGCAAATCGTTGTACCAAATAAGCAATAACCATGAATACAGCGGCAAAACAAGTCGCGTTCCTGTAAAAATGTTCTTCATATATGTCTTTCCTGAGGGCGATTTTCTTCAGAAACGGAGAGCGTCTCCTGTCGTCCATATATTCCGATATGAACAGGTCGAGAGCGCCCTTAACGTTACGGTCCATATTTGTCGAGCAGTAATTTAAGAAAGTTGACGCAATAAAATCGTGGGCAATTTCATATTCCAAACTGCTCCCCTCAGTATTTTTCCTTATCAGTTGTATCGCTTCCAGTTGTTGTATAACGTTCATCAGCTGCTCATGCCCTTCGCCGGCAAATAAGTCAGGAAACAGGTAATTCTCCAAATCCTGCGTTTTCAGCGAAAGCTGGCGGATTCTTGCCTGGCTCAGTAAATACAGTAACCTGGAAGCATGAAAATAGTTTTCGCATGATGCCAGTTGAGAATCATAATAGTGGTCTAATAATTCATTGTTATCTTTTTCTATAAAGGCATGCAATTCTTTTTCCGGATATAACAGTATTTTTTGATTGAATTCGGCCATATGGAATATGATTTGCTGTTCAATCAGGGGATCACGGATGTGCTTATGAAAAAGCAGCGAGCCTGCTTTTTCGCCAAATAATTTCCTGCATTTGCTTTCAAGAACAGAGACATTTGATTTTTCGCCATTCATCTGGCAGTTCATTTCATTTTGATTTTGACAGTATAACAATGTGGTGCCCATATTCTCCATGATAACACGGTCACCTGTATCAAAATGGAGTGTTTCATTGTTTTTGATACTGCAGTCTTCCCATACGTTTGTCTTTGCCGGCCGCAAAAGCGAAGAATCACCGGGATGCCTTTCATTTTTCTTTTCAATTACACTAAACATTTTTTTAAGTATGCCGCAGGGAACGACCGCCTGACCTTCGTCCACGGTCAAAAGATTATTCATGTCAAACCGTTTGAGAAAATCGGCCAGATACTCTTCCCGGAGTGAAACAATGATACCCGTATTTTTTTTGCACAGGTATCTTATAATTTCCTGAATTCGTTCCTGCTCTTTGCCGGATAAAAAGAAAAACCGCTCAAACTGGTCCAGAATGAAAACCACCTTTCCAACAGCGACCATTTCACCTATCTTTTGGTCGATATTGGTTCCGAGCAACGAAGCCATATGTCCGTCAAATTCGTGATAATTCCCGGAAAAATCAAAAATACTGTATTCGTCTTTATACGCCTGCTTGAAAAAATTCAAAATAATGGATTTACCCGAACCGCTCGGACCCGTAATACAAAGTGCCTGCTTCACCGTCTTCTGGGGGAATATAATTTCCTCGAGAACCTGATGCATATAACCTACTTCTTCATCTCTTGTAAGAATGTCATGCCGGTTATCCAAATTGCCTTCTTTAAGATTATACAGCCCCAAAAATTCAAAATCTTCTTTCCGGCAATACGGAACGGTGTTGCCTTTTTTTCTGTTAACGCACATAAAAATAATGAACGGTACGGCCAACAGCGTTACAGCCCAGATGGAAATCCGGGTAAACAGCGGTAAGTGCCGGATATGTACATCAAGAAACAACAATAACCACAATGCTATACATAATGCAACAATAACTACATATGCAAAAGGATTCAAACCGTAAATGTTATGATGCGGCTTTTTCATTCCGGCTGTATGCTTATCCATCTTTTCTTCCTCCGGTTTATACCCTATTCCTTGCCAAAGAACAGGTCCTGGCAACGCCTCAAACCTTCTTCGGCTTCCTGAATGCCTGCTTCGCTGGCAATACGGTAATAATCTGCAGCGTTGTGCAGATCATGCAACCGGTTCTCATAAAGCTTTGCCAAAGAAAACGCAGCCTGCGGGATTACAGTAGCTACTCTTTTATACTGATCGATGGCTTTTCCGACATCTCTTAACTCCATGGCATGCGCGTAGTTATAGACGGCCGGCGCATATCCTGCGTCCGCAGCCTTCTCGTACAAAGCAATAGCTGACTGGGGATCGCTTTTTGTCATAATTCCGTTCATTTTGTAATGACCCAGCGCGTTCTGCGCAGACGGATAATTCAGATCGGCCGCGGCCTGGTAATGTTTTATCGCATTTTCAAAATCCTGCGCGTCCTCTGCTAAATTTGCCAGCCGGCAAATAGCAGGAGCAAAATGCCCGTCTGCTGCTTTAGTATAACAATCGACAGCAAGCTGATGTAACACTTTCCTGGCGTCATCAGCATCCGCCGGTAAAATTGCCGGGTCTATTCCATAATCGTATACAAGCGATACGTCCTTTTCACATTGCTCGTAGACATCTCCCAGGTTATAGAGCGCACCGGGATAACCCGCTGCTGCCGATTTTTTATAGAAGGAAAACGCAGCCTGGCGATTGGCCGGAGATGATTCTGAGCCAAATTCGTAACGTAAACCTATAACATTCATTGCCGCAATATTTCCTTCTTTTGCCTCTTTCAGCAGTTGTTCATCGCTATTTAAAGGCTTGCTATGTAAGAAATTCGAAACAAGTTTTTCGAATGAGGCGTCAAAATATTCCTGATTCGCGGTAATGCCATTCATATTACGAAGATCATCTATATCCTCCGGCAACGTTTCCGGGAATGAAAAGTTTCGCATCATAATAGGAATTACGTTCTTTTTCAATTTCAGCGCACGCGCAATCTCCAGTCTTACCCAGTCATCAGGATTAACACACCTGTCCAAACCATGAGGCGGCAATACTACCAATACATCCGTGCACTCGGCGATTTTTTCAAACAGGGCTTTATTAAAAGCTCCGGAACGCAACGCCTCAACATCAAAGAACACTTTAAACCCGCGATCTGTAAGTTTATATTCCAGCAGGCGGGCTAAATCTTCGCCGCCAGCTCGGCGATAGCTGATAAAAATCTGGTATTTGTCCTGCATAGTTGATAGCAACCCCTTAATAATAGTTTATTAAACTACACTAAATTTTATTATATTATATCATAAGCAACCGTTATTATGCGAAAAACCAAAAAACCTGCCAAAAGGCAGCATCTCCAGCCTTTCCCTGACTTTTGGCATAAAAAAAGGGCTCTCCAAACGCCCCTTCCGGCTGCGGAAAGCCTATTTCAAAGAGCCCGGGCGATTCCCCCGCCCGGGCTCCCGATAATCTCCCTTTTTTATGATAAACAAATTCTTATGTTTTACCATAACCGCCGTTTTACCTCTTCACTTAACACCTCCGGGTATTTTCGCCGCACTTCATCCAGAAAACGGCGCCAGTATCTTTTCACCCTGCTCTTTGCAAGTACATCAAGGTAAAACGCAAGCGGCAGATAAACAGGGTTCCTGCCGCCGATATTGTCAACAATACGCACCCTGTATTCCGTCGCAGAAGTACGCTGCAGCATATAATTAACCGGTTCAACGCTGCTTGTTATAATTAACTCCTGAAACAGTTGCCCCCTGAGACCGGATAATACCTCTTCCATAAACGGAACGAGTTTCGTATCTCTTTCTGCTTCGCTAAAAAGCTGCTGGAGGGTTTTACTGGTATTCCCGTCAAAATCAGCAATGCGCTCAAACACATAGCCAGTCCCCAAATTGGTCTGTACCGTGCCATAATAAGCAGGAAGTAAATTGCTCACAAGGCCTCTCTTTTCACGGATGTTACGGTATTTCAATTCGCAGTCAATATCCAGGCGTGAATCCGGTGCGGGAAATACAATTTTGATGCATCGGCTTCCATCCGAAGGGTCAGTATAAACTTTTTTATGAGCGCCGGCGCCAATCAGCAAATCCTCTGTAAGGCAAACTATTTCATTCATCAGCTTTATTATTCTTATTTCATCTCAAACTTATAACGTACGTTCTTATCTGCTTCCTCATCAGAAATAAGATACGCACGTTTCATGTCCTGTTCAGCAAGAATCTTATTCTCATATGTTAACAAATAGATTTTCCCGTCGGTATAATTAAATTCTCTCTCACCGGTACGATCAACATGCGCAACACCTACATAATACACCCTGTCAGCAGGATTGTAGGCATAGGTTACCATTTGATATTTTTTATCACCTTTATACCTTAGACCTGTAAGCCTGTCATCTAAAAAACAATTATACTTTTCAAGATCCAACGATCTGGGTTTTTTAGGCAATATTCTGTTAAAACCGTCGGGCAGTTCAGGTACATCCATGTTCGATTTGGTTATTGTTTTGTCTTCCATTTTTTCAGGCGCGTTGTAAAAAATGGCATTGCTTTTTAACGGATGATTAACTTTAGAATCTACTCTTCCCGCAGATTTATACGTCCCATCTAAAAAAAATGTGTGTTTTTGTACTCTCCGGTAATAGCTTTTATCTTTTGCTATTCTTATGTAGGTTAATTCAATCTCGTTCCTGGCTTTCGTTCTTTTGAGCAGCCAAAAACCGCGGTCTTTGTTGCTGCTGTGAATTTTTGCAGAGGCCACATCCATTCCATATTCAACAAGCGTTCCTTCGGGGTTATGGTTGCTCGGCACAGTCCGGTTGCCCAATGAAACCCACACCGGATCAATCGAACGCCCAATTATCTTGTCCTGATTTACTGCCGCCTCTTTGTCCGGTAACCACATAGGAACAACCGAAGATCCTGCCTGTTTATCGTTTTTCCACTCATCAGCAAAAACAAAACTGCTGGTACAAAGCGCTATAACAAAAGTCATGAACACTATCAACGCCTTAAACTTTCTCATGGTCACGCTCTCCTTCTAAATTGAATTACTGGAAGCATTTCTGCCTTTTCACTGCTTTTTAGCTTTGCCTGCAATGCCGCAATCTCTTCATCGCTAAACTTTAATGCGGTTTTAAAGAAGTTAATTGCCGCCTCTTCCGGTTTAATACCATTTACATTTATTATTTTTGGCATAGGCCGTTTGTCCGAAGCATATTCCGGATGCGCAATATAATATATGACCGGATCGGCCTGGAACTTCTTTATCTGCTCATACTCGTAGCTTTGCGGTTTAATGTGATAATAGTTGCAGTAAGTCTGCATATAGTCTTTACGCAAGTCGTTAACTGTCGCGCCCGCCAGTGCTGAACAAAGCATGGAAAAGATACCTGCCCTGTCCCGGCCAAGGCGGCAATGCACCAAATAAGGGCCTTCATTCTGCAGCATAAAACGAAACGCTTCCGCCATTAAAGGCCAGTCCCTCGCCTGTAAGCCATTACCGTGCAAATGCCGGTTAAACAATTTGCCTTCCTTATAAAGTCCATAGCAGTACTTTTTTCTCGCGGCGGAACTTTTAAAAAACTCCTGCAGCTTGCTGTCATCGTCCGCCAGATCAATTTCAGCCCTGATACCGGCCTGACGCGCCAGTTTATCTGCATAACTGTGCCGCACTTTATTGCTTTTTATATCGACCGGATTGCTTGATCTGTAAACGGTCTTCGGCTTCATCCCGGTAGTGGTGATTTCCCTGAAATTGGCAAAGACCTCCGGCGATTCGTAATCTGACGGATTCCGCGATTCGCTTAAACCGGCCTTTACAACATCCAACCGGTTTTCTATGAATGGTCTCTTCTGCCCTGACGAATCTGCGGCAAAAGCGGTACCCTGAAGCACTACGGCAAGCAAGGCTACGCTGATAATTTGTTTAAACATGGTATCGCTCCAAAATAATAATTACTTTACCGTCAACATCTGTCAATTATTTTACGGAAGACCAGCCGTCCAATCTTGAACTTGTTCCTCTCCGCCGGGAAGACCAGCCGTCCAATCAGGTTCCGGTGGCGGTATTTGTCCCGTACCCTGTCCGGACCCGGATCCCGTACCCTGTCCGGACCCGGATACAACGGGTTTTCGTACAATCCCTTTATTGAGCAGGTCCTGATAAATCTTGTCCGTCAAATCCCCCTTCTGATATTTTACGCCTTCGGGCGGAAGATTGAATGTTTCCAAAACATTGCCGTAATAATCGCGCAATTCACAGTAAGTGGCACGAATCGTCATTGCGTCGGGATCAATAACTGTGTTTCTGTAATAGCGCAATGTCCTGTTTTTTGGATCTGCCTGGAGCAACATCAAAACACCCTTCTGCCCATCTGCTCTGGCAGAGGCAATTTCATAAAAATAGTAGGCATCGTCAAGTTTCTTTTGTCCGATATATTCGTATCTGGTTGGATCAGGATTAAAAGCAAAGGCCTGCCCTGCCAGCGTCATTGCCATTACTAATATAAATATGATTTTTTTCATCGTTCAGCCTCTTTCTCCCTACCACAATTTTTGCAAAATAATATCTTCATTGGTTCCAAGACCTGCGTTCGGTACTTCTTTGCTGCTCGCTCTTTTAAGCGTTCCGTCGCTAAAATACTCCAGTTTTTTTATAATCTTTGTCTCTCTGCTCCCTTGAGTATATTCTTTACACATGAGCACATAGTTATCAAGCTCTTTGTAATGGTAGCAAAGCCAAACTTTCGCAGTGTTCCCACTCTTTTGGACACTGCGTTCGTTATAAAAACATTCGATATTATTCACATTAGCAAAATTGGTCCATTGGGTCCGGTCTATTTCAAAAGCTGAACAAACGGGCGTTATTACACACGTTAATAAAATAAATACAGCCAAAAATATTTTTCTCATGAAATATCACCACTTTCTTATATAAATTTAAAAGCATGTACAAATTAAATTAAGTTAACACTGCTCCGGACAAAAATCAGCAAAATATTATTCTGCTCTGCGTTAGAAATTACGTTTAGGCTTCTCAATAGAAGTAACCAGCAAATTAGCATTTTGAATTATGAATTTTACCGGAATCAAATAACTTGCCTTGTGCCCGCCTGCAACTGTAAAATTGCATTTGGCAGTTTGTTTGACAAAAACGTTCTTTCCTTCAGTTTCAATCGTTGGATTATCCGATGACTCGACGGCAACCGGGGAAAAGCTTTTCAATGAATTGCCCTTTGCATAGCTTCGCATGCCGCTGTGAAACTTTTTAATTTCGCCATTTTGATCCGCGTCAGCAGAGAACACACCGGGGTTCATTTTTATGCTATCGCTTGTGCAGGCCTGCTGTAAAATTTCATTCATCATGGCCAAATTAACTCTTTCCGCTGTTGCTTTAAGATTCGCTCCCGGCTTTATCCCCTGATATAAGGAAATATTTCCGGGATTAGAAAAATCTTGTTTTTTATTGTACACGAAATCCAACAACGGATTTGTTAATTGAATATCATGAGTACCAATATTGACTTTCAATTTTCTGCTTGCGCCAATATCTTTACCGTCAAAAACAACTTTTGTTCCATCGGGCACAACAAAAGATACCTCGACGGCCTGGACCGCCGGCGGCTTAACAGGTTGAGAAACTTTTTTATCTCCCCCTGCAACATCAGGGCTCTTTTCACCCTTGCCTCCACTCAAAGCAAAAAATCCTCCGGCTGCTATAACTAAAACAGCTATAGCGGCTATAATCAGCATTTTATTTGATTTTTTCTGTTCAGGCGCGGGTACCGGGGGGGCCGGCTGGACCGGAGGCGTCGGTTGTACCGGGGGTGCGGGTTGCACCGGTTGTACCGGGGGTGCGGGCTGTACCGGTTGTACCGGGGGTGCGGGCTGTACCGGTTGTACCGGGGGTGCGGGCTGTACCGGTTGTACCGGGGG
>JAEEGJ010013029.1_pt1 | contig 20344 bp, 17 predicted proteins | sample 8958761 | NCBI WGS metagenome assembly JAEEGJ01 (sample SAMN16246546, study PRJNA631951) | gut metagenome | biome: gut microbiome; feature: rumen; material: RS-attached | host: Bos | place: Iran: Karaj | collected 2018-10 | reverse complement strand
TTTCTCCAATGCAGTCTATAATTAAATGTACAAAAGAGATTCAGCAGAATACTACAGACACAGAATTAATAAAGAAAAATCTTTTAAAGGCCCAGCTTTCTGAAGAATATATACTTTCCTTCCTGAATAATATTGTTGAACTTTATAAGCTTGAAAACGGAGAAACAGAGCTTACAGAAACACCTACTGACATTACAAATGCAACCCAGAATATTTATAATCTGATAAAAGACGCTGCTGAGCTTAAAAACATTACCGTCGAATATTCTTCTGAAATAACCTACCCTTACATCTACCAGGATATTTTCCATACCACAAATGTAGTTTTGAATATCATTATGAACGCCATTAAATATACACCGGCTGGCGGAACAATAAAATATTCTCTAAAGCAGCTTCCTGGCAATAATGAAAATGAATGTAAAATCGATTTTTACTGCGAAGATAACGGTATTGGTATTTCAAAGGATTTCCTGCCCTTTATTTACGAAAACTTTACCCGCGAAGATAATCAGATAAACAAAGAATCTCCAAGTTCAGGTTTGGGCTTGAACATTGCCAAAAAGCTTTTGATTCTTATGCACGGAACAATTGAAATTACAAGTGAACAGGGCAAAGGCACAATCGTCCACACCTCCCAGCCTCACCGCTACTGTAAAAAAGAAGAAATTAAAACAGACAATACGTTGATGTCCAATATCTAGAGCGAAAGCTTCTGTTGGATTATTGCGTTGAACTTATACTGCTTTCGCTTGTAGTTTTGCAGGCAAAACTACACACTTGTCTATACTCTTTCTAAACTGTATCATAATCATTATGAAAAACTATAAAACATTTTATTTAATTCGGGCTGCACTATTTGGGGTTGCAGCTTTATTTATCTTTGCTGGTTGTAAACCTGAATCAAAAATTACAGATACAAATACAGCTACAGACATAGATAGTACTGATTCAAAAGAATGGGCTGTCTATAATCCTAATCCAACTAAACGTGTACAGAATCTTGATTTTATCTTTAATAATCAAACTCTGGGAAAAACTACAATCGTTATAAAAAGAAGTGAATGGAACAAGCTTTGCGACAATTACCGCTATTTTTATAAAAACGAAAACTGTGTTCACGCAGAAAGCTATACTTACGAAAAAGATGGAAAAAACTGGACAATGAATAATGTTGGTTTCAGATTACGCGGAAATACAAGCCGTTTCTGCCCACAGGGAATTGACAACGGAAGAAAACAGGGACAACCAAACGTACAATGGAGCACAGAGTATTACATGTATGCAGAAAGACCTAATAACGATTACCGTCAGTCGCATTTTAAGGTTGATTTTGAAGAGTTTCTGACCGGTGATGATGAACAGAAAATGGCCGACTGTTTAAAAGGCATTGCCTTAAAACGAATGGATCATTCATGCGGACGCGAGATTTTCTGTTATGATATGTTTCATAAATATGGTGTTTGGACAGCTCCACGTGCAAGTCATACAAGGCTTGTCTTTAATTTTATTGAAGATGAAACAGACGGTTCGACAAAAACTATCGATTACGGCGTGTACGAAATGTTTGAAGAAGTAAACAAGCAGTCTTTAAAAGCCCGAGACAAAGACAACAGTCCTTATGAAAACGCCTGGAAAAATAATAAAGGAAACCTATGGAAATGTGCAGGTGCTGATTTAAAAAATACAGGGGGAATGGGTGTTGAAAATATCGTTATTAATTTTGATGAAAACGGCGAAAGAATTGGAAAAACATGGGATGCATATTCTATGGACTTAAAAACTAACAAAGGTGATTTTGCAAAAGCATCTGAAGAGTTTAAAGGTTTTATAGAAGAACTGAAAAACCTTCCTGACCCTAAGAATAATAATGATACAACTGCCATCAATAAAATCAAAGCTTTTTATGAAAAATGGTTTGATGTTGATTTGTTTATGAGAACCTATGCTGTAAACATTCTTTTCGGTATGGATGATGATTACTGGGGAAATGCAAACAACTATTATCTTTATTTTGATACAGGCTCTAAAGGAAGTGGAAAAGTTTATTTTATTCCATTTGATTATGATAATTCCCTTGGCTGTTCAATTTCCGATGGAGGCTTTAAACAAAATCCACTAAATTGGGGAAGAGGCAAAAATCGCCCGCTTATGGACAAGCTGCTTAAAGTGCCGGAATACAAAGCAAAGTTTTCAAAGCTCTTACTCCAGGTTTCTGCCGAAGACAGTTACTGGAACTTTGACGATTGCAGCAAACAGTTCTTATACTGGAAAAACCTTGTTTCTCCATATCTAAACAGCAATGATTTGGAAGGTCACATTGCCGTAAAAAAATGGAACGATTACACCTGGCAACCAAGCGGCTATTCGCTCACAGACAAAAATACCAATATTTTTGATGCCACAAGAGAATCTTTCAAGAAACACCTAAAATAAAGATCATAACCTGTCATTCTCGTGCTTTCACTGTGTCATTATCGGGCTTGACCATCTCCCAGGGCATAAAAAAACCGGAAAAGTGCTGGTTAGGCAGGCTTTTCCGGTTATATAAAATCTAAATCAGAAACAAGATGATTTATTAATCATCGTTTGTTTCATAATTACTAGGATTGTTGTACCAAACTCTGGTTTTATCTTTGTTGATCGCGTTACCCCAACCCCATTCTTCACTTCCATAGATATTAATACCTTCCCAGTCACCCCACTCTACTGGACCAACATCTTTACCAGCCCAAATATCTTCACCATGGTCAGGGTTATTATCTTTCCAACTTGTAAGGATTGAGTTTGAACCAAGAGTGAAATAGCCAGTTTGATTAACATTTATCTCTCCGCCAGCATCGAATTTAACGATAACCTTTGCATCATCATCACCAATCTTTAAGGTACCATCTACATTAATCCAATGCGAACCAGATCCAGTTACATAATATGGTAATTCAGTAATCATCCATTCTACAGTATTTCCCTGTTCAATAGTTCTACCAGTTTCAACCACAATCGCCTGATAAACATTCTTTATGTTTCCATCTGTAGAATCAGGATTATGGAAAATATTTGAAGTATCTACTGTATAATTTGCGCATACTCTGAGAGGGTAATCATTATTATAGAATTTATTTTCTGTAACATCAGATTCATTAGCAGACTCATTTATTATCAAAGCAGCACTAGGTCCCTCAGCATTATAATCATATTTATTATCCATAAAGATACAATTATTTACAGTTGTCGTTGCATTTAGGGTCAATCCTGCTCGCCAAGCATAACGGAATACCGCATAATTGATCTCCGATCCTTCTTCACCACCTATAGTTACACCAGCCCAGTCACCTTTTTGTGCATTTGTTGCTTTTCCTATAAACTCAGGAATTGCAATTCCTTTAGACTCATCACGATAAGATGTAAAATATACAGGGTTTTCAGCAGACCCATTAACTGTAATTGTACCATTGGTAGAAGTTGTAAGATGAGCATCCTTTCCTAATTTTATAATTGTACCATCAGGAATTGTAAGTGAATTATTAACTATAAGCCAGTCGTCTATATAATAAGTATAACAAGAGTTCCACACAGTAACATCTGTAATATACTCTCCATCGATTCGTATAATATTACTTACCTTAACACTATAAGGCTCTGACCATGCATCTACAGTTTTACCGCTCTTTATATTCTTGTTGGTTACTTTACACCAATAATAAGTTGTTACACCATCTATTTCTGGTTTTTCAGGTGTTGTAAATATATATACTGGTAAAACAGCTGTTGCTTCATCATCTTTACTAATTAATTGGGCATTTTCGCGTTTATCAGTTGAACCCTTGTACCATTGGAAAGATAATACATAAGTCAGAAGATCCAAGTCTTCCATTTCTGTTCTAACAGTCAGAGTTACTGGTGTGTTATAATGAACATCAAAAGAATATTTTTCTTCTTGAATAATAACTGGAGTTTCTGGAGTAGGTTCCTGTATTGTAACTTTGAAAGCACCCGACCATTCAGTTGTTGTTTTTGCATTCTTAACATTTACAACTTTACACCAGTAATATTCTACTTTTCCATCATCTTCAGCTTTTAACGAAGCAATATATGCATATGTAGGTAAAATTGCAGCGGTTATAGGCTCTGCCTCATTTCTATTTTCTGATGAACCTTTATACCACTGATAGGACAAGGTTCCCCCATCAGTGACAGTTGATTTAATCTTAAGTGTTACAGCTCCACCTAAACGTACAGTTACATCTGTTTCTGCTTCATACTCAATATACGGAGTGTCTGCTTCTGGTATTTCATCAATATCTTGTTTTATTTTTCCCAGCAGCTCTGCACAACCAGTCATTGCAAATACAACAAACATAATTGCAACCAATGTCATTACTTTTTTGAAAAGTTTCATACGAATCTCCTCCATTCTTGTATATAAAATAATTATAAATCCAAAAAACTCATTTGAAAAGTTTTTTATTTCTTTATTTCAACTTCATAAGACCATCTGCAAGAATCGGAAAAATCTGAATTGCGGGCAGCAACTTTTATTACAATCCTGCTTTCCGGCAAAAAGCCTGAATAGATGTACTCTGTTTTTGAGGCAGCAACAGTATTTAACACATTAAGCCTTGGAGCATGAAAATATAATTCATCACTTTTAAGGTTTATATCATAATAGGCTGCACCCTCTACTGCATTCCAGGAAATGATTATGGCAGATTTATCTTTATTAAAGCTTGCTTTTACATTGCCAGGTTTGGCTAATTCACCACTTGGAGGAATATCTTTCAGGGTTTTAAAACTAGTAGAAACATAATCACTCATAGTATACTGGTTCGTACCATTGAAACCTATGTAAAACATAGCTGCAATTTTTACCATATATTCTGTCTCATTTAAAAGATCATTTATTTTATAACTATTCGCTTCTGCACCAATGGTAGTCACGTGTCCATATTCCTCTTCTTTTGATTTCCACGTTATTTCATACATGGTGGCTTCAGTAACAGGATTCCATAAAATAACCGCACTGTCAGAAGTTATTGAAGAAACCCGCAGATTTTTTGGAGCTTCCTTATTTATAGTCTTAGATTGATTAACTGCATTCCAGGTAAAGGCGTAGCAAGCTGGAAAAAAGACAGAAACAGCAATCAAAAGAATAGCAAAGCAAAATCGACCAGATATATTTTTTCTTAAAGTCATCATCTCTACTCCACACAAATTGAAAAATAGTGACTATAGTATTTTGCCAGCCTTAATAAATATGTTGTATCTGGCGAAAAGCCTTCTATATCGGCACAAATATTGCGTGTTACTGCATAATCAAAATCCTGATCTTTTAATAAAGTAATATTTTCAGCCGAAGCCTGCCCTTCATCAGCCAAAAACAAAGGTAACCCGGATACAAGAAGGCTTCCATCTTCCAGAAAAATTGAAAGGGAAGTTTCCTGATTATAATTTCCGCAGTAAAATGACAGAATACCTTTTTCTGCCGTGCACTTGAACCACAAAGAATCTGAGGTCGAATAGAAATATTCTCTGATTCCATTTTCAAGCATAATTGCTTTATCTTTACTTATATTTTCTGCGGTGGGAACACAGCCACTTGCTTTTGCTGAAAACAAGCTGCAGTTGTCACCGCTAACTGCCTTTACCATAAAGGTATATTCTTTTTCGTTTGGAAGATAATTTTTTATAAAGGAATTCTCATTTGTTTCTGCAATTTTGATGAATTTTTCATTAAAACTACTCCAGAAACTATAAGTGTAATAAACCTCATAAGATTCTGCATTTTCAACCGTATCCCATGTGACTTTTAGAGAATTACGTTTATCTACGTCTGCAATAACCTTCAGATTTTTAGGATAGTCCAAAGTAATTTTAGAATCTTGTGCTGTCGTAATTGATTTTTCTTCTGATCCCTTAGAATAATATTTTGTACAAAAAGGCACATATCTTTCTGCAGTTGCAGTTACAATATACGTATACTCTGTTCCACTTTCACAGGTGTCATCTGTTATACAAAGAGGCGAATCTGATTCCCAATCAAAGATTCTTGTATCAAGTACAGAATCACGAATCATAGTTCTTGTAACATAATAACCTGTAGCCTCATCTGAAGGTGTCCAGCTGATTATTACACTTGTTTGCGGCGAAGCTTCAGAAAGGGTAAGAGTTACAAGAGGTTTTGTAAGTGCAGGTGCTGTATCTGTTTTGCAGGAAATCAATAAAACAAATTGAGCCAATATCAAAAAGACAGAAAAACCACCGAATACAAAAGCTGCAACTTTTTTTATTTGTAACACTTTTTTATTTTCTCCTTAATGAGAATTATAACATAGCTTTTCGTAAATGCAAGAACTATGCTTACGTCACTTCATGTAGCCATTTGCCGCTTACAATACGGATGGCGCCTATAACGGCTTTTACTAAAGATTCGCTGGTTATAAAAAGATAAATCATTGGGGCGGGAAGATGGAGTACGAAGGCGGCAATATAGCCCAACGGAATTGAAACACACCACAGGACAACAAGCTCGGCAACCGCAGAAAAAACGGTGTCTCCCCCTGCCCTGCATACGCCTACAACCCAATCCATGCAGAAGGAATTGAAGGGGTAAACAAAAATCAGAATCATAAGGATAGAAGTTGCAGTTTTTATTATTTCCGGCTCCACATTGAACAGGAACGGCAGAAGTTTTGAAAGTGGCAGCAGGAGTACACCAACACAGGCTCCAATCACAGGCATAAACCACATTGAGCGCAGTGCATAGGCGCGGGCTTCTTCCTGCTTTTTTTCGCCAATTCGTTTGCCAATAAGAACACCAATTCCGTTACCAAAGCCCATACAGAATACCCAGGTCAGCTGACTGATTGTTCCGGTAATGCTGTAGGCGGTAAAGGAATCGGTACCTGCGTGGGCAAAAATTGCGTTGTAAACCGAAGTCCCAATTCCCCAGAATGTTTCGTTTATAATCACAGGAATTGCAATTTTTATATACTTTAATACAAAGTTCCAGTCAAAGCCCAATAGCTCACGTAATTTTCCGCAAACCTCATAATCGTGCGAATACGACCAGATTAAAAGAATTAAAAGCTCAACAAGGCGAGAAAAAATCGTTGCGATTGCGGCGCCTTTTACTCCAAGTCCCGCAATAAAAATGAGCAGATAATTTGCACCAGCATTTGTAAGCAGCGAAACAGAAGTACAGACAAGCGGCAGCTTTACGCGTTCCGTGCAGCGCAAAGATAGAGTGATGGAAAAGCTTATAGCCGTGGGAATATAACTCAAACAGACAATGCGCAGATAATCTCCGCCAACCTTTACAACCTGCGGATCCGGAGAGTACAGGCCAATCATTTTATATGGAATAAAAAGTCCGAGCAAAGTAAAAACCACAGCTGCAAAAGCGGCAATCAGCGTCATTAAGCCAAAGGATTTTCTGATTCCGTTTATATCCTTTTTACCCCAGAACTGCGCAATAAAAACTCCGCCGCCGGAAGTAATGCCAAAAAGTAGCATATTGAGAATAAAAAATATCTGATTTCCAAGTCCTACCGCAGCAATTTCTACACTTCCAAGACGGCCAATCATAACCGTGTCGAGCATGTTTACAAAGTTTTGCAAAAGACTCTGCATGGAAACAGGAATTGCAATTGCAACAAGAGAGGAATAAAATCCTTTGAGTTTCATTTAAGCCTACCGGGTTGCTTTCATCATCTTTTTATGAGCATACATGGCATTGTCTGCACGATTGAATACATCAGAAACAGATTTATCTATATCTTCATCATAAAGGGCATAACCAATCGCAGCAGAAACGCGCTCCCACGGCTCCAGCTCTTCATTATTAGAGCCTTTTTCAATCTGAAAATTGAACTCCTGAACTAAAGCTTCAACATTCTGATAATCAGCACGCTCAAGAATTACAACAAACTCATCACCGCCAAAGCGGAAAACCGGAGAATGCTCAAAAACATGACAGACAATATAGCACAGTTTTCTGATTGCGTCATCACCATGCTCATGCCCGTAAGTATCATTCATGTTTTTAAGGAAGTTCAAATCAATCATTGCAAAACCGAACTCTTTGTTTCCGTCCATAAGCTTCCATTCCAGACGCTTAAGTTCATTATCATAGGCAGTTTTATTTCGAACACCGGTAAGAGAATCTTTATTTGCAAGCGTATTCATTTTATCTGCAAGCTTTCTTGTATCTACCAGTTCTGCAGAAGTTTTTCTGAGATTCTGCATGTATTTTTCCAGTTCAACAATCATGGAAGCAAACTGGCGCGATAAAGAAGAGATTTCATCCCTGCCCTTTGAGTTTTCTTCAATTCTCTTTACTATTTCAGGATTCTTTTCTGCAGTATACTCGCGAATATCTGCTTCAAGATTAATTATTTTTTTTATGTAAAGAATATTGATTAAATAAAACATAAAAGCCAGACAGATAATCAAAACAATAATTATACCAATTGCCTGATTTAATGTATTTGTAAGAACTGTTTTATATACAGAGTTTACGTTAATTTCTGCTGCTATAAGACCAAGTTTATTACCGTCTATGATGAGAGGTGAATAATAGGCATAGGTATAACCCCAGTCATTATCCCATACCTGGAAATCATACTGGCGTTCACCGCTGAACCAGGTATTCCATTCAACAGGATATTTATCATAAGAATTGTAATAATAATCACCAAGATAAAGATTCTCCCCTTCATCAGCCATTGCTCCAGCCGCATTTTTGTGAGACCTTTCTCCGTCAATCATATAATACATGAGGTAATCGTTTTCGTTTGGCACAAGATAATAAGTATATGGAAGATTAAAAGATTTTCTTGCATTCTCAAAAGTCAAAGTCCAGTATTCATGATAATAAATAAACCAGGCTTTTTTTTCTTCCTCGTTAAGCGAATCAAAATCTATTTTAGAATCATCTGCATATCTGTCTTTTTCAGACTGTGATAATAAAGTAAGAAAGTTTTTTTGTGCGGTCCGATATTCATTAAAATCATAAGGAATATCAATTTCACTGTAATGTTCCATAAAGTATTTCTGGTAATTTGCAAAATCTTCACCAGAATCCTTAATCAAACCTTCCAGATAATCAACAATATTACACAGACTTTCAAGACACTGGGTTTTATACAAACGCATTTGAGTCATATAAGTGTTTATCCCGCTAAAACCAACTGTAATAACTGTAAAGAAGGCAAAAATGCTCAGAATCTTTAAGAGCAGACTATGTTTTGTCTTAGGTTTTTCGTCTTTATCCATATTATTTCATTTTAAACCATAATTGAAAGAAAACAACCCTTTTTTATTGGTTTCTTATTGTCCGTTCAATTAATTTAAAAAGCTATCAAGATATTCACACCCAGAAAAAAATAAACAAAATGCAGCTAAAAAAAGAACAGTATTAAAACTTTACAACCTTAGGAGCTGCAGTGAAGCTGGAAATTGTAGCTGTAGCGTTCTTGAAATACAAAACTTCGGTATTGTCATCATCGGCAGAATACATTCGGCCAAGTTCAGGATAATGAGCAAGCATATCTGCTTTAGCTTCGCGCCTGTCATCACGAACAAGTTCACCGGCAAGTCTAAGCCACTGTCCGCTGGCACCGTCAAAGCAGCAGATTTCTACACGTGGATTCTTCTGAATCTGTTTTGAAACTTCCTTGCTTTTTCCAGTCTGAATGTAAAGCTTGCCTTCAAAAATGTTTATTGTACCGAAAGGTCTGTTTCTTGGCTGACCGTCTTCTACAGTTGCAAGATAATAAGTTCCACATTTTTTAATAAAATCATAAATCTCGTTCATAAATCACCTCAACAAAAATTATAATACACTAATTGATTATTGTCACATTTTTATTTTCTTCGCCATTAAGACTATACCAGTCAATTTTTCTGGTAATGAACATAAGCAAAGCGATTACGGCGAAAAGACCAATACTTCCAATTAACAAAGCATAATCTTCGGCCTGCAAGGTTCCGTAAAGGAATACATAGGAAACAAGCTGCACACCGCTCAGAAGCAGGCCCCATTTTTTGTTCTTAAAGATTGCCATTGAATACAAAAGTGTTGCAACACAAACAGTAATAGAACAGATAAGGTAAGCCAGATCAAACGAAATGTGCTCGGAAATTGAAAGCAAAAGCAGATAGAAAATTACATCGGCAAGTCCAATCAGACAATACTGAACCGGGTGTATTCTTGTTTTAGAAAAGATTTCCGAAATCAGCAAAGCAAGGAAAGGAATCAGCAGGAACAAAAGCGCATATTTTACACTCCGCTCTGTTTTTTTATACGAATCAACCGGAATCATAAACGAAATATCAACTGAATCTGCATAATATTCGGTTTTTGCAAGCCAGCTTTTTGGATAAACCGTACTCAACCCCGCAATATTCCAGGTTGCAGTAAAGCCGTTATCGGAAAGCTCACGTTCTGTCGGGAGCCAGCCGCCGGAAAAGCTTGGAGATTTCCAGTCGGATTTCATATTGAATATATTTTCCTGAGCAATCGGTCTGAGCTTTATGTTTTGTCCGCCCTGAAAGTCAATACTTCCGCTGAGGACAAATGGTGAAGCAGAATTGCTGGCAGCCCCATTAGTTCCAGCAGTTTTTGATAAAGTCAGCGGATAGCACACCGAAGTCATGAATGGCGAAATTGAATCATACTTGATTGGCGAAACCTGCAATTGCTCTCCATTCATTTTTAAGTTAGGCTGCTTTGTAAGATTTTTTGTATTCGAAAAGCCCAGAATTAAAACTGCATCCTTTTTTATTACATCTGCTTCTGAAATATTAAAGTAAGAAAAATCAAAATCGGAAAAATCTGCCTTAAGCTCAATCTGACCGTTAAAAACCGGAACCTTAAAAATCCCGCGAGACAAATAATAAGGCTTTACGGTGATATCCATATCAAGAAGATCGGGCGCAAAAATTACATGTTCTATATCAAACTCCGTATGCTTGTTACCCTTAGTATCGTAAACATCACGGTATTTTTTGTAAGGAATTGCAACTACAAGACCTTGTATTTCTGCCTGGCCGCCAAGAGGCTCTGTAATTGAACGGATTGCCTCCTGCTGATAGCGGTTTCTGTCGCCTACAAGATTTTTAATTAAACTGACCGGTACTAAAAACAGCAGAATTAAAATTGCAATCAAAAAGATTTTTTGTGTTGAGTTCGAAATGTTAAGTTTCTTCATATATAAATCTCCATAATATAACAAACAATTTATAGTAAAAAAGGTTTGAAAAATCTCGTTAGAAGTATAATTTTTGCAAGTCTATGATATAATAAAAGTATGAAAACAATTACACTCGGTTCAACCGGAATTACAACTCCTCAGAACGCTTTTGGTGCGCTTCCTGTTCAGCGTGTAGACATGAAGACTGCCGTAGAAATATTGCGCAGAGCTTATGATGGCGGAATGACTTTTTTTGATACCGCCCGCGCCTACTCCGACAGCGAAGAAAAAATGGGAGAAGCTTTTGGCACTCCTTCTTTGCGTGAAAAAATCTTTATTGCTACAAAATCAACAGCCGAAACTCCCGAAAAGCTCAAGGCGGATCTGGAAACTTCGCTGCGTAATTTGCGCACAGATTATATTGATATTTACCAGCTTCATTGTGTAAAGCAATGTTACCGCCCTGGTGATGGAACTGGTCTTTACGAAACACTTCTTGAAGCTAAAAAACAGGGAAAAATCCGACACATTGGAATTACAGCCCACAAAATTGGTATTGGCGAAGAAATTGCAGAAAGTGGACTTTACGAAACACTTCAGTTTCCTTTTTCTTACCTTGCTACTGACCGCGATATTGCACTTGTAGAAACCTGCCGCAAAAACAACATTGGTTTTATTGCAATGAAAGGATTATCAGGTGGACTGCTTACAAATGCGCGTGCCTGTATGGCCTTTATGAGCCAGTATCCGGTTTTACCAATCTGGGGAATCCAGAAGATGAGTGAGCTAGAAGAGTGGCTGGAGTTTTTTAAATATGATAATGGTACTGGAGAGGATGGCACTGGAACCTCTGGCTGTAAAACTCTTATGACTCCGGAAATCAAAGCCCTTATAGAAAAAGACCGTGCCGAATTGCTTGGTGAGTTCTGCCGTGGCTGCGGTTACTGTATGCCATGTACAATGGAAATTACAATAAACCAGTGTGCCCGCATGAGTCAGATGATCAGGCGAGCTCCTTCTCAAAACTGGCTTACACCATACTGGCAGGAAGAAATGCTTAAAATTGAAAAATGCATTGATTGTGGTGCGTGCTTAAAACGCTGCCCGTATGAATTGAACATTCCAACTTTGCTGAGAAAAAATCTTGCTGACTACAAAGAGATTCTTGCGGGAAAGGTGCAGGTCTAAAATCTTACTCCAGCATATGCCGAAATAATGTGGTCATAAGTATACTGACCGCGCGGCATAAACTTGTACGAAGCTCCTACAATCGGGAAAATTGTTGACTCTTCGCCATAAAGGAAAATGTATTCAAATGCAATTCTAAAGCCATGGCCCCAGGCAGATGATTTATTTGTATCGTTTATTTCTTCTGTTTTATAGAAGGTTGTTTTTGAACCGAATACATACGCAACAGAAATATTGAATCCACCAAGATTCGGAAAAACCTTTACTCCGCCAAAGAAGGAATAGTCAAGGCTGTTATAATGGTCGGAACCGTCCCACAAAAACTCGCAGAAGCAGTCTGTTCCAACAATAAACTTTATAGGCTCTGTGATATTGAACACCATATCTCCATTTAAACCAAGAATTATTCTTTTGAAAGATGGAGTTATAAGTATATCTGATTTTGGAGCATCAACTGTAGAACTGTGGATTGGGATTCCGGTAGCAACAGCAACATCCCAATTAAAAAGCTTTTCCTGTGCAAAAGCAAAAACTCCACAAAAAATCAAAATAAAAGCAAGTGCTATTTTCTTCATAAAAACTCCAGATTATTTATAAACAACGTGGAAGGTTTGGAAAACAAGTTTAATATCAGGTGTAAACTCAAAGCCAAGCACGGCACCTTCATCTGTAAGATATTCCTGCTGCTTTTCGCGCCAGGTTTCAAGGTTTTCGTCCTCACCTTCCTGCTTTGCCATTTCCCAGGTGATTTCGTTAAATGGAAGAACTGCAACAGAATCAATTTCAATAACGCACTGAGGCTTGCCTGCACGGTCCACGACAATGTAAAGCTCTCCAGAAATTGGAAGCGGTTCCTGGTCTATTGCATAGGTTGCCCAGCTTGTAAAGAAAGCAGTTTTTTTACCAGCAATTACAAGAGCCATAAGCTCATCGCCAACAAAGCCTTTTGCTTCAAAGTTCAAATCGCCGGCACACTTATCGTCCTGGTCGCGACCTGTTTCTTTAAGAAATGTATACCAATATTCATCCAGTTCTGTCATTTTTCCCACCCCACGCTGTTCTTACTCTATTTTCGGAATAAAAGGATTATTCTTAAGTTTTGTGAATACACCTCTGTCTGCCCCGAAAGGCACAATTGAAGGCTGATTAAAATCAGGGTTTATGATGATTTCACATTCAAGGCAATGCAAAACAAAGGCATCATATTCTTCCTGCGGGATTTTTGGATAAAGATAGGGGCCTTTGCGAATCCAATATTTTGTAAGAACAGGATCATAAAGGAACCAGTTTTTTTCTTCGCGAACTTTTAATTCTGCAATAAGATTATAAATTGAGCGGGTGATTGCAGCTTCAACTGCAAAAGGAAGCCCTATTGTGTTTTTGGCAACTTTATCATTCACGCTAACTTTATCACTTGCGGCAGCTTTATCTTCCCGCACGGCAAGAAGATAAATTGAATCTGTCCAGGGTAGCGGCGGCTGAATTACAAGGCAATCTGTTAAAGCCCAGTCAACTTTTTCACTTATCCAGGGACGCCACATACCGGTGCTTTCAGAAAAAGCCAGAGCTGCAGAAACCGCATCACTTTTTGAAGAAAAAACGAAAACCTTACGAGCTAGCAGCGACTTTTCATCACCATCCACAGAAGAAAGCAAAAGCGATACAGCCTTTTCCAGCCGATAATGTCTGCCTTTATCTTCGCAAATAAAACCACCAACCTGAGCTCGGTTCAAAGTATTTTTCAAAAAAGTAAAAGCATTTCCCGCATCCCAGCCAAGAATTGCCCGCCCGTTTTCCTGAAACATATCGGTGAGCCGCACACCCTTCTTAGTATATAGAAAACAATTTCTCGCCCGAGTCACAGCCCCAAAGCGTTTAAATATTTCTTCGTACAAAGCATTCATTTTCATTAGATGTGATTATAGCAGATAAATAGATATTCGGGTCAAGTGCCCGAATATGACAAAAAAAAGCCGGTGCAATATGGTAGGAGTGCACCGGCTAAAAGTTCTAAAGTCTAAGATTTTAATTTGGAGGTAACCTTATGAAAACCAATTCCAGAACTTTTTGTTTTGAGGAGTTATTTTTTATGCGCTTTCTTTCGCTTAGATACAACATCAAAGATTACGGCTGCCAGAAGTACAAGACCCTTTACAGCACGCTGCCAGTTCTGGTCAATACCAAGAATTGACATACCATTGTTCAAAACACCCATGAAGATAGCACCAACTACAGCACCTGTAACTGTACCGGTTCCACCATAAGCAGAGGCGCCACCAATAAAGCAGGAAGCGATTGCATCCATTTCGTAGTTCTGTCCGGCTGTTGGCTGAGCTGAATTAAGACGTGCAACTGTAACAAGAGCGGCAACAGCAGCAAGGAAGCCCATGTTTGTGTAAGCAAAGAACATTACGTGGTTTGTGTTTACACCAGAAAGACGAGCAGCTTTTTCGTTACCACCAATTGCATACAGGTAGCGGCCAGGAACAGTATTCTTTGTAAAGTAACCGTAAAGTGCAACTATCACTGCAAGAAGAATAAGAACTACAGGAAGACCACGGTTTCTTGCAAGGAACTGTCCAATGAAAACTATTGCAGCACAAAGAACAACAATCTTGATTATAAAGCTTAATTTTGAATCTACTGTATAACCTTTTTTAATCTTGTTTATTCTTCCAAAAACTTCTGCCAATACATAGCAAACACATACAATTGCAATAAGAATCATAGTAAGAATAAAGGTTCCGCTTTCATCACCAGAACGGGAAATAAAGCTTTCAAAAAGATTCAAATATTTGTCCGGGAACGGAGCAATCGGTTTACCGTCAAGAACGATAGTTGCAACACCACGCCACAAAAGCATACCGGCCAGAGTTGTAATAAACGGCGGAATGTGAATGTAAGCAATGAAGAAACCATGGAATGCACCAATCAAAACACCTACTAAGAGACAAAGCAGAATTGCAGGTAAAATCGGGATATTCCAGTTTACAATAAATACACCTGCCAGAGCTCCAACAAGAGCTACAACAGAACCAACAGACAAATCGATGTTACCACCAGTAAGGATACAAAGAAGCATACCGGTTGCAAGAATAACTACGTATGAGTTCTGTCTGATAATGTTTGTAATGTTTGCAGGGTTGAACAAAGAACCATGTCCTGTGGCTACTATAAGAATCTGGAAGAGAATCGATACGCCAACAAGGACAAGCAGCATAGTATTGTCTTTTAAGGTTTTCTTAATATTTAATTTGGATTCAGACATTTTTTTCTCCTATTTATTTGCTAGAGTTTATGATTTCGGTCATGATTTTTTCCTGAGTGGCGGTCTTACCATCCATTTCGGCAACCATTCGACCTTCGTTCATAACATAGATACGGTCACACATACCAAGAATCTCCGGCATTTCTGACGATATCATTATTACAGATTTTCCTTCTGCTACCATCTGATTGATGATACAGTAGATTTCATACTTGGCACCAACATCAATACCGCGAGTTGGCTCGTCAAGAATAAGAATGTCTGGTTCGGCAAAAAGCCATTTTCCAAGAAGAACCTTCTGCATGTTTCCACCAGAAAGATTTCCTACATCCTCATCTACGGAAGCACACTTTGTATGCATTTCCTTAGCCATCTGTATTGAATAAGATTTTTCTTTATCAAAATCTATTACATAATGCTTTGAGATTTTTTCAGGCTTGGCAGCTGTTGTATTCTTAGAAATTGATTCTGTAAGAATAAGACCGTTGCCTTTTCTGTCTTCTGTAACATAAGCAAAACCAGCTTTGATTGCCGTTTTTACATCAGGCAGTTCAATTTCTTTTCCATTAAGGAAAAGCTGTCCGCGGATGTTTGCACCATAAGAACGTCCGAAAATACTCATAGCAAGTTCTGTTCTTCCGGCACCCATAAGTCCCGAAATACCAAGAACCTCACCTTTTCGAAGATTGAAATTAACGTTATCGCAAACCTTAATTCCGTCAAAAACAGGATGATCTACACACCAGTTTTTAACTTCAAAACAAACATCTCCTACATGACTTTCACGCTTAGGGAATCGGTCTGTAAGACTTCTACCAACCATAGCAGAGATGATTGTATCTTCAGAGAATGGTTCATTTGTTTTATGTAAAGTTGTAATAGATTCACCATCACGAATTACTGTAATGGCATCTGCAACGTATGAAAGCTCGTTTATTTTGTGGGAGATGATGATAGAAGTCATTCCCTGTTTTTTAAACTCAAGAAGTAAATCAAGAAGATGCTTTGATTCTGTATCATTAAGAGATGCTGTAGGTTCATCAAGGATAAGAAGCTTAACTTTCTTTCCAAGTGCTTTTGCAATTTCTACAAGCTGCTGTTTTCCTACACCAATATCCTTTATTAAAGTTTTTGAAGATTCTTTCAGACCTACTTTATTTAAAAGTTCGTCTGCTTTATCAAAAGTTTCTGACCAGTTTATTCTGGCCTTACTTCCTCTTTCGTTTCCGAGGAACATATTTTCACCAATTGAAAGAAGCGGAACAAGAGCCAGCTCCTGGTGAATAATTACAATACCTTTTCCTTCACTGTCCCTGATATTCTGGAACTTACAAACTTCACCGTCATAAATAATATCGCCGTCATAAGTACCATAAGGATAGATACCGCTTAACACATTCATTAAGGTTGATTTTCCGGCTCCGTTTTCACCACAAAGGGCATGAATCTCGCCTTCTTCAACCTGAAGGTTTACATTGCTAAGGGCTTTTACAGTGCCGAAAACCTTGGTTATATTTTTCATTTCCAATAATGTTTTTGCCATTGGAATCCTCTTTTGCTTGATTTTTGAATTAAAAAAAAGGGCTGTCTCCAGCGTAAAAACAGCCCTTTTATCAAAGTCAGTTCAAACTATTTCAACTGAGCTTCTGTGTAGTATCCTGTATCGATAAGGAGAGCTTTGTAGTTGTTAATATCGCCGTATACTGGATCACAAAGGAATGAAGGGATAACTCCAGTTCCGTTGTCATAAGTCTTGCGGTCGTTGATTGGAGGCTCTGAACCTTTACAGATAGCGTCAACCATTTCTACAACCTTAGAAGCCAATGTACGTGTATCTTTGAAAATAGACATAGCCTGAACACCCTTAATCATGTTCTTAACAGCTACGATATCGCAGTCCTGTCCAGTGATGATTGGGAAGTTGTCAGCTGTATATCCAGCAGAAAGAAGAGCGTTTGTTACACCGTTTGCTGTTGAGTCATTTGAACAGTAAACTGCATCAAGCTGCTTGCCTTTTGGACCATATCCGTTAGATGTGATGAGGTTTTCCATTCTCTTCTGAGCCTCTTCTGTAGACCAGTTCAATGTAGCACACTGAGCTTTTGCAGTCTGTCCAGAAGGACATACGATAGCGCCTTTGTCGAGGTAAGGTTTAAGAACGTCCATAGCACCACCAAAGAAGAAGTTGATGTTATTGTCACCTGGGTCACCAGTAAAGAATTCCATGTAAACTGGGTTAGAAGCTGAGCGGCTCTTAAGTCCGAGTTTTTCTACAAGGTAGTCACCCTGAATTGTTCCAACTTTGTAGTTATCAAATGTAGCATAGTAAGAAACTGCGTTTGTATTCATGATAAGACGGTCATAAGCAATAACCTTAATGTTCTTTTTCTTAGCTTCATCAAGAGGATTCTTGAGAGCTGAACCGTCAATAGAAGCGATTACGAGTACTTTACAGCCACTTGTAATCATATTTTCAATCTGAGATACCTGTGTAGGAATATCATTTGCAGCATACTGCAAATCTACTTTGTAACCAGCCTTTTCAAGCTGACTCTTCATGTTAGAACCATCCTGGTTCCATCTCTGTAAGTCTTTTGTAGGCATAGAAACGCCAACTTTTGTTCCACCAGATGCACTTGAACATCCAATCATAGTAAGTGCCATAGCACCTGCTAACAAAACTGTTAAAATTTTTTTCATAAGAAAACTCCTATTTTTTTTATGAAGAGACACAAGCCCCTTTTCGATTATCAGTATACACGGAGGAAGGCTATTGTTACCGTCAATCTTCTTAATTATTTTGCTATCTTATTGAATTTTCTTATAAGTAAAACGTTTTATGATTTTTTAAGATTAGGATTTTTTTGCTGTTTTTTTTGTGCTAATTAATGACAAAATATTCTGGAATAATTACTTAGAGTGAATAATTTTCAAGCCCTTCATCCCGGTAATAATACTGATTTTCATCACCCGGTTCACTTTTCTTGCCAAACTGCATAATATCTTCAGTTGTCAAAGAATCGTAACTATCATCTTCCCAAAGATAAAGATAAAGCCTTAAAGGATATTCACGTTTGTTGCGTATATCAAAATAAACCGATTTTGCTTTTTCTAAAGCGTATTGCTTTATTTCATCCTCGCAGGCATTAATTACAACAGTATAATAAATCAGCGGAGAAGATTTTAGATATTCGGAAAAACTATTAAAATGAGTAAGCTCACTTAAAAAAGGTTCTGTTGTATTAACATATTTATAATCATAGGCATTGAACCAATTATTTATCAGTTCACTATAAGCGTTTTCTACATCATTCTTATAATAAATGTCATTATAATTTGTAAGGAATACTTTTCCCCAACCAAACTTGGATTTTGAATACCCATGCTTTGTCAGCACCTGCCTTTCGCCAAATAATGAGCATTTCATGTATGCCGAAGTACTTTTTTCTTCACTAGAATCTTCAATTTTAGAATTGACAAGCTCAAAGTCACCTTCAAAATGATCATTCATATAAGCACAAATCTCTTCCGGAGTCATGGGAATCATAGTTTCAGGATCATATTTACAGCTGAAAAAAGCAAGAAAGAAGAGAAGCATAACTGAATGAATAATTACCTTTGAAAAAAGTCTGTTACTCGGATTTTTCAACTTCATAATCATATCTGTATCCGTTATATTCTTTTTTGTAAACATCTATTGCGGCTTTGAAGGTACAATTTTCTTTGTAATCTTCATTAAGCTCATTAACTAGATAAAAATCGCCATCAAGCAAGAGTTTTGAATGCTGTAAATCTACAAGTGAACATTTTAGCTTATCTTCTGTAGTTACGTACTTGTTCAAGTTTTTTTCCGTTACAATAATATCTGCCTGAGCCTTAGCTTCGGAATTAACAAGTTGATTAACATACTGCTCAAAAGCAAGCTCATCAATATTCTGCTTATGCTCAATCCATTCACCATCAATCTCATCCGAAGTCCAGAAAACTGAAGAATAATCCATAAATCTATGAGAATTATCAATTACAACTTGGCAATCTGTAAAATACTTTTTAAAAAGCTCTTCGTAATAAAGGGTTTCCTCTTCTTCAAAAAAAATACTCAGATAATTCGAGGAAATATGACAGGTATAGGAATCAATCTTCTGGTCTGTAACCTGAATACGGACATTTACTTCCTGATTTTCAAGTTTTTGGGACTTAAAAAGCACGTGGGCTTCGTTTTCGGAAGCATTCTTCTTTAAGGAAACAAATGTATATTCACCACCAAAGTTTTCTATAAGATAACCGCTGGCAATTTCTATATATTCCTGATTCGAAACATTCATTACACAGGAAGAAAAGAGAAAAGCTATAAAACTTAGAAAAAGTATGATTATCTTCTTCATAATAATTCTTTACCAAAGTGATAGCAGTTTTGCCCTATGCAAACCCTTAGGCGTCTATTTCTGCCGCAAGATGATGAACAATAAAATCTCTTCGTTCCGGTGTATTTTTTCCCATATAAAACTTTAAAACTTCCGGTACATTCTTAAGGCTCTGAATAGAAACAGGGGTAAGATGCATTCCCTTATCTTCAGATTCACCTTCCTTACGTGGGAAAATAAACTGACCAAACTCCGACGGGCTGATTTCTCCAAGTCCTTTGAATCGTGTAACCTCTGCCGAAGCACCCATTTTCTTAAGCTCTTTGTCGCGG
>JAEEGJ010013028.1_pt1 | contig 20346 bp, 18 predicted proteins | sample 8958761 | NCBI WGS metagenome assembly JAEEGJ01 (sample SAMN16246546, study PRJNA631951) | gut metagenome | biome: gut microbiome; feature: rumen; material: RS-attached | host: Bos | place: Iran: Karaj | collected 2018-10 | reverse complement strand
ATATTTCTTTGCAAAGTAATTAGGACAACGGCCATTTTTGTATTCTTGGTAAATCTTCTTTTTCTGTTTAAACGTCAATTTCATATAAAAACCCCCGAAGTTTGTTCAACTTCGGGGGTTCACTTCATTTTGCACCCCTCCCGTAAAAGCATGCCGCTTTCTATGACTTAGAAATCCTCATCGTCCTGACCATCGCAATCTTCAGAAACCCTGTTGACGAATTCAAGGGCGGTAAGCATCCTGTCCTCAACGTTTTTCTCGTTCAATACCACGGCGGTGCGGTCAAGCACCGCGTCAGATTCAACGCTGTTTTCAATAGCCGCTTCAAGCTTTGCGGAACAGAGCTGTTCTTCTATGAAGCACTCGAGAAAGCGGAGGTTATAGAATTCGTCGCAGTATCTGGCCGAGAGGATCGCCAATGCGTCCAAAAGATCGTCCCTGCTGACGTTGTCCTTATTGGCCGGATCAAGAAAATAGGCCAGTTTCCGGTCCCACCCATAATCGCCGGGCAGTTCATCCCATTTCATGGCGAAAGCCTCCTTGAAATCGTGTTTTAAGCAAAAAGACAATTTAGATTATACAGTTTTTGCCGGCCGATTCTGCCGGTTTTGAGGACAATTCGCGGCAGTAATGCCAAGAAGTCTGCATTTCTATTATAAATATTAAAAATTTTTATTGACGAATATGGAAAGCCGTAGTAAAATTTTTGATTGCTATAAGTAGAATTATGCCTTGACATAGGGTATGCCGTTTTTACGGCGAGAGACCATTTTTCCCCTAAGGCACTTCGAAGGCTGTTTGCTTATGCTAATAACCTCATTACCAGGAGGATGGTCTATTAATGGCAACAAAGCAAGGTATGTGCAGGAACTGCGGTTCCCTTGTTGTTTTCGATGACAGAGACGACATGTGCGAGTGCATTTTCTGCAACTGCGTATTTCCTGCCGAAGAGGCGGTAGCGCTTCTCGAAAACAGTGAAGGACACGAGTTCAAGAACGAGAAGTTCGAGGCAAAGGAAGGCGGAAAGCACTACTATTCCAACCCGGTCATGCCCGATACCGTTCAGAAGGCGGTACAGCGCGAGGCAGTTTCATCCAAGGGAGACGACTTAAAGCTCAAGCCCAGTGAATTCGAGGTTTCGCCCAACGACGTCAAGGCTCCGAAGAATATTGTCATCGGTATGTCGGCAGGCGTTGTCGGACTGATCCTCATCGTCTTACTGATCTCATATCCGCTCTATCTGTCCAGGACGAAGCTCAGACAGTCCATCGAAGCTGACATCAAGACGGCTTTTGACGGCGTGGCTTCAGCACAGAACGAGCAGGATTCATTCGAGAGGCAGTACATCATTTACGGTCTGACCTGCCAGAATATCAAGCTGGTACTTTCGGCAGACATCGACAAGACGACCGCAAACAACTATTACGCAAAGTATTGCGAGCTCCGCACTTCCAAGAGGGAAGGCAACACTTCCGGAGAAGTGAAGATGGATATCTTTACGCCCGGAACCATTTACCACATCAACAGTGCGGGTGTGACGGACGAAGTGCAGGAGACCGTGGTCATCACGGAGTCGACGGCTGCTTCTGAGACTACGAAATAACTATTTCGCGAGGTGATTTTTAATGACAGATTTTGATAAGGCCCTGGCGGCCGCAAAGAAACTCGCAGACAAGAACGGAAGCATGATCACCGAGGCTGACCTCGAATCGCTTACCGACAGTTACAAGCTTGAACCCGATGAGATGATCACTCTGCGTGCGGAACTCGACAATTCCGGCGTAAAGATCAACGATCCCGATCTTGATAATGATGACACGGGCGACGAGGAAGGCGGCGAGGACGTCAACGTCGTAGATGACTCCGTCAAGATGTACCTGAAGGAGATCGGTAAGATCGAGCTCCTCAATGCAGATCAGGAGCGTGATATCGCACAGAGAATGGCTGACGGCGACGAGGAAGCAAAGGAGATGCTCATCAACTCCAACCTGAGACTCGTTGTTTCAATTGCCAAGAAATACATGAACAGAGGCCTTTCGCTGCTCGACCTGATCCAGGAAGGCAACATCGGTCTCATCAAGGCTGTAGATAAGTTCGATTACACAAAGGGATTCAAGTTCTCCACATATGCGACATGGTGGATCCGTCAGGCCATCACCAGGGCCATCGCCGACCAGGCGCGTACGATCCGTATCCCTGTTCACATGGTAGAGACGATCAACAAGCTTACAAGAGTCCAGAGACAGCTTGTCCAGGATCTCGGAAGAGAGCCTACTACCGAAGAGCTTGCAAAGGAGATGGGCATGGAGCCCGCAAAGATCCGCGAGATCCAGAAGATCTCACAGGATCCTATCTCCATCGACAAGCCTGTCGGCGAGGAAGAGGACAGCCATCTTGTTGACTTCATTTCAAACGACGAGCTCGCAGCACCTGAAGAGGAAGTTGCAAGGATCCTTCTCAAGGAAGACCTCATCAAGGCGCTCAACTCTCTTACCGAGCGTGAGCGCAAGGTAATCGAGCTGCGTTTCGGCCTCAAGGACGGCATTCCCATGACGCTCGAGCAGGTCGGCAAGAAGCTCGGAGTTACCCGTGAGCGTATCAGACAGATCGAAGCAAAAGCGATTAGAAAGCTTTCCCGCGCTTCTTCTTCCAAGAAGCTGGAAGGATACACCGACTAAGATTTTTCAAGGCTGCCGCTTTGAAGGCGGCATGGGGTTCTGATGCCGGATCGCAGGAGATATTCGTTTTTTAAGGGACTTTTTCCGGGAGACGTTTTGAATTTTTCAAAGCGTTCTCACTATGTCAGGGAAATCATGCTCGAGCGCGTCTATCCGTCCAGGGTAATACTGCCGATGAAGATGCATTACGGCGTTCCCGCGGTTCCCTGTGTCCGCGTCGGCGACAACGTTCTCGCCGGACAGTGCGTGGGGATCCCCGAGAAGGGAACTTTCTCGGTTCCCGTCCATACGGGCATTTCCGGAACGGTTACCGACATCAAGCCCATCACGCTTCCCAACGGAATCAGCACACGCGCGGTAGTCATCAAGAACGACAACAAGCGCGCAAGGCTTGAGTCGCTCAAGCCCAGGTCGATAATGAAGCTTTCGGCAACCGAGGCGATAAACATCATCACGGATGCGGGCGTCTGCGGCATGGGAGGCGAAGGCATCCCGACCGGCGCAAAGCTCAGAAGGGCTAAGAAAGAGGGCGTAAGAGACTTTCTCGTCAACTGCCTTCAGAGCGAACCCTATTCGACTTCCGACCTGACGGCCATAACCGAATATCCCGATTACGTCGTCAACGGCGCAGCGGCCTGTTCGAGGGCCATCGGCGCGAAAAGGTGTTTTTTCCTCATTTCCGAACAGCGTAAGGAACAGCGCGAGGCTCTCGAAAATTCGATCGACCGTCTCAAGGACAAGTTCAAGGACCTGACTTTCGACATTAAGCTCTTCAGGGAGAGATTCCCCCAGGGCTATTACAGGCTTGTCGCAAAAGCCCTTTACGGAAAGAGGCTTGACGCGAGGGACACGCTGGAGCGTACCTGCGGAGCAGTCCTTTTCAACTGCTCGACGATGCTCGCATGCTGGGAAGCTTTGTCTGACAACATCCCCATGATGAGCCGCATCGTTTCAATAACCGGCGACGCATCAGGCATACACAACATCCTCGTTCCGATCGGCACGCCGGTATCTGAGCTCATAAGCAGCGTAAGCGACTTCAAGGCAAGCGGCGGACGCATAATCTGGGGCAACTGCCTTACGGGCATTGAGATCAGTGATCCCGAAAACACGCCGATTATCAAGCTTACTTCAGCGGTTTCCATCATCAGGAGACAGGTCGTTCCGAAGACGCCATGCATTCACTGCGGCCTTTGTTCCGAGTGCTGCCCGATGGGACTTTCGCCGAATACCATTTACGAGATGCTCAACCAGGGCCTTACCCAGAAGGCTTCCGAAGAAGGCGCAAGAGACTGCATCGCATGCGGATCGTGCTCTTACATCTGTCCTGCGGGCATAGATCTTACGGCAAAGATCGCAATGTTTGCCGGAGAAGGAAGAGTCATTGAAGTCAACTCGCTCCTCTACAACAGCGGACACACCGCCACGGAAGGCGAACTTATCTACGATTCGGGCGAAGCGGCAGGCGGTTCGCTCCTCGAGGAATACGGCGGACATATCGAAGAAGACGGCAGGGATGAGGAAGGCAGGATCGTACTGCCTTTCGACGGAGGCAAGAAGGTATGAGCAAAGAAGAGAGCGTAAGGCTTGCGCCGTTCATACATACCGAGAAAAACGCGCCGTACATCTACCTGACGCTGATAGCGGCGATGGTTCCCTGCGCGATATACGGAGCGTTTTATTACGGTCTGAGGGCGATCATCCTCATCTTGTTCTGCATGATCTCATTTACTTTATCCGACCTGCTCTGCACGCGTCTTGCGGGAAGAGGCGGCAAGGGTGAATATTTCGATCTCAGTTCCGCGGCTTCAGGCCTGATGCTGGCATTGACGCTGCCGCCTGACACGTCGCTCATCACTGCTCTTACGGCGGTCCTTTTCGGTTCGATAGTTACAAAGCAGATATTCGGAGGCCCGGGATCCAACCTGGTCAATCCGGCTGCAGCGGGAAGGCTTTTCATCAGCCTGGTAATGCCTTCTTCCGTATTGGGATATGCCGAAGGCGGATCGCAGGGCTGGTTCATACTCCGCACGCTCTTTTTCGGAGCAAAGGGCGGAGAGTTCCACGATTACACGAACTGCAGCTTCCCTGAACTCATTACGGGCAATTTCCCGGGCAGTATCGGTGCGGCATGCGCGACATGCGTTCTTCTCGGAGGGTTCTTCCTGATTACCAGAGGCTCGATCAGGACATATGCTCCTATCGCTTATCTTGTTACGCTTACCGTATTCTTCCCGCTGTCCAATCTCCTCAATAGGGGAACGGACTTCGGTTATGAAGGATATGTGGCTTTCATGCTGTCTTCGGGCGTCATATTCGTCGCAGTATACATGCTGGGCGATCTGACGACGATGCCTTCCAGATTCACGGCGGGCTTCTTTGCAGGAATGGTCTGTGCTCTCCTGACGCTTGTAATGCGCGCTTTCGTCAGGCCTGACACGGCGCTCCTCGCCCCCGTTCTTTCAGTCAATTTCATGTCTTTCGTTATCGACTTCCTTATGAAGACGATCTCGCGCAGGAACCTCAGGTCAAGGGAGGTGGATGTCAGATGATGACTCACAGCCAGATAAAGGTTTTTGTCACAGAGGCATTGCTGCTTGCGATCCTCAGTGCGGTCCTGATCGTCGGAGGCTTCCTCTGGTCAAACGACAGGGCGGACAGAAGACTCCAGCTCGAATACAAGCAGAAGTTCGGAACGGTCCTTCCCGCGGAATCCTATACGCCTCTTACGGGAAAAGTCCTCTACGACTTCCCTGAGATAAACTCGGTCTACAGGGGATACGACAAGGACGGAACTCCGGTCGGATACGTTTTCGACATGACCGTCGTACTGCCTTCTGACAAGAATACCAAGCTGGATTTCAGGATCGGCATCGACTACGAAACGTCCAGGGTCACGGGCCTCATGTGCGAAGACGGGAAGGTCGACAGAAAGCTCAAATACCTTGAATCAACGCTTCAGGGCAAGCAGATCCCGATCGCTTTCCGCCGGGCGGACACCACGGTTTCGGACAACGAGACCTATGCGCCCGTCGAAGGCCTGAGAGACGGAGTTTACTATGCCCAGAGGCTTATCGATGACCGAAGCAAGTTCGTCGATTACGTCGAAATGGAAGTTAAGGGAGGAAGGATCACCCGCGTTAACTGGGACGCTTTCAACCTCGACATGACGACTGAAGACAGAAGTTACGCGTCGCTTTCGGGTGCATATGAGATAAGCGGACTCGACTGGGCGGTGCAGTCCTATAACATCTGCCATGCTCTCCTCAAGTTCCAGGATCCCGACCGTCTCGCCATGAAGTCAGACGGAACCACGAGCATAATCGACGGCGTAACATGCAGCATCCAGTGCTTCGTTGACCTTTCAAAGGAGTGCATCAACAATTCGCGCGCAGGTTACACGAAGGATAAATACCTCTCTGCCCTAAACAGGATCTATGCGGAGACAATGGGATCGACCGCAGATGCGGACGGCGTCAGAAACAAGGCCGGCTATATCGCTTTCTCCTTTGAAAAGACCCCTGAGCTCTACACGATCTACGACGAATCCGGAACCGCCCGCGGCTTCAGGACCGTAAGAGAGATCGAATCCGACATGAACAAGGGTACTTTCTCCAACAAGCTTACGCCGACTCCGACTCCTGCGCCTGAAGTTACGCCCGATCCGAAGAGCGATCCGAGAAATGCCGACAGAGGTGCTGAAGACGGCTACGCAAAAGGCAGCAACGAGAACGAGCAGACTTTGTCCGAGAGCATCGACGATCTCCCGATGTCCGAAGTCGCGACATACATATATCCGCCGTCGGATTCATATACCGAGGCGCGTCTCGCGATAAGGGCATTCAATACGGGATACAAATTCCTTAAGGCATATCTGAACTGGCGAGTGTGATCTATGGGTTTATTCAGCAACAAGTACAACACGCCGTTCGATAACGAGGACATGCGCCGCGTCAGGCATGTAGGCAAGCCCCGTGCTACCCACATCAAGGCAGCAGGCTACATGACGACCAGATCCGCGCTGTTCATGGGATATACCCTTATATCGCTTTGCCTTCTCTATTCCATCGGCAAGGTTGCCTTCTGGTGGCCGATCGCCTGCGCTGCAGTTGTGCTGCTCATATGGTCGGTCACGCTCAGGTTCTTCATACGCCCGAAGCTTTCAACCCTGGCGTTTGTTTTCACCGCATTGTTGTTCACTGCGGCATCGGAGGCGTCTTTCAGGATGGGCTGGTGCAGCGCCGCATCAGGCGCGCTCTTCATTCCGATGGCGATCGGAATAATGTCATTGTCGCGTTTTAAGTCGGACGATGAAGACGAATTTTCCGTTCCGTTCTTTACTGATGAAGTATTCAAGCCCTTTGCCCTTGCGGCTCTGGCTTCCGCTTTCGGGTTCTTTGCATCCGGATTGTTTGAAAAGAGGTATATCTTTACTGCGCTTCTGGCCGGAACGGCTTTCCTGATAGTCTTTTCATGGGGTCTTTCCAAGGTCTCCGGAACGCCCAGGCTCTTTACCTCAAGGAGCCTTACCGAATTCTGGGACATCCCGGTCGCGGATTTCCAGGAGATAAGAAGATATGTCTTTGCGAGATCGGCATTCGCGATAATAATGGTGGTCATTGCGAGTCTTCTTTTCGCACTCTGGGTACTGGTCGGAGGCACTTATGCGAGGATGATCTCCGTGCCGGCCGCCGCCATTGTTCAAACGATAATATCCATGTCGCTCCTGTCTTTCTCAAGGGGAGGCATAAGGAAATCGGTATTCGGCCTCCGCTATTTCGTCAGCGAGACCGCGATCGGCGCACAGTTCCTTGCGGTATTCTTCCTGGCACACCAGGATCATGTCCCGTCATTCTTCAGCATCGCGGTGGCGGTTATCCTCGCTATCCTCACGGATACCATGCTTACGGCGTTGCTTTCGGTCATCAGAAGGCGCCAGATCTTCGTCACGAAATCCAGATATCTGGACGGTCTGCCGTTCTATCTGGTGCTCACATCCCTCATTTGCATGATCGTCGAGACATGTCTTTATAGTCTCGCGGGATTGTGATATAATCACTCTCGCGCCAAAGAGCGTCAATTGATTGTGTAGCTCAGCTGGATAGAGCGTTCGCCTCCTAAGCGAAAGGCCAGCGGTTCGAATCCGCTCACGATCACCAATGAAGACAGGGCTTTCGGGATTTTCCGAAGCCCTTTTTTCATGCCCTGAGAGTGGTTGAAGATGGTTGAAGATTCCGCAAAAGTCCGAGTTTATTAGGTGTCTGTTTTTCAGACAGATGCTCGTTCCTGTTAGAAATATCTAATAAATTCAGTGCTTTAATGACACTCCTTTATTTTGTGTGATATTGGTTTATCATACTAATATTAGTATTCAAAAAGACCCCATAGAAAAGAGGTGCGGATAATGAAGAACAGGGTTGCAAAGCTTTTAAGCATTTTCCTGGCAATCGCATTGCTGGTTGGAGCATCGCCTGTCAGATTGGCTGTTTATGCTGAAGAAGATGATCAAGCAACAGAGACCAAGACCGAAAACGCCGAAGGTGATAATGACAAGGGCAGTGGTGAAGATAAGACACCGACACCGAAAGCTGCACCTGAAACTCAAGAGGACAAAACGGAAGCAGACAAATCCACTCCGACTCCTGAGCCTGATGATCAGAAGGAATCACAGGCACCGACAACTAATGGCGACAAAGAAAGTGATCCGGATAAGACTCCTACTCAAGAACCTCAAACTACTGATAAGCCCGAACCTGAACCCGGAAACGGGGAGGGTGGAGAGACAGACATTTCTGAGACAACGCCGGCGCCTGAAACTCATAAGATCCCGGGCAAAGCAGGTTCCACAACTGGTGGTTACAATCTGGAATTAGACCCGAACTGCTCTGAATTAGCGGGGAGAGTATACACTAATGTTACTACGTTTAAATTGCCTTCTGTTGAACGTGCGGGCTATCATTTTTATGGTTGGGCGGAATCTCCCGATGGTGCTGTTAAATACAGAGAAGGCCAAACTATCACGCTGACAGGCAATCTGACATTGTATGCGATTTGGGATACAGAATACTTATTGACACTGAACTTAAATTATGAAGAAGCAACAGAAAGGAAACTATATACCAACGGTAAAAAAGTGATATTGCCTTCTGCAAATCGTTCAGATTACTTTTTTTTGGGCTGGGCGGAATCCGCGAATGGCGAAGTTGAATACTATGCTGGCGACGAGATCACTCTTACAAGTAATCTGATACTGTATGCGATTTGGGATACAGAAACGCCATACGTATTGACACTGAACTTAAATTACGAAGGAGCAACAGAAAGGAAACTATATACCAACGGTAAAAAAGTGAAATTGCCTTCTGCAAATCGTTCAAACTTCTCTTTTGTGGGCTGGGCGGAATCCTCGAATGGTGAAGTAAAATACAGTGCAGGCCAAACTATCACGCTTACAGGTAATCTGACGTTGTATTCGATTTGGGGTTTCACTGTTACTGTAAAAAACGGAACAGGCAGCGGTTCTTATGCCGAAGGTGCGAGCGTAACGGTAACTGCTAACACTCCTGAAACGGGTAATAAGTTTGAAGGATGGGCCTGTTCTGACGAATTGACCTTTACCAGTGGCAATGCGACCACTTCGACGGCGACGTTTATCATGCCCGCATACGATGTAACGTTGACAGCAGTGTTTACAGATATGATGGCGCATTACTACTCACTGTCTCCTTCAGAATACACTTTAAACGGCAGTGGCTATACGGACATTACCTGCACACTTACGTCGTTTAAGCTTGGATATGCTAAAATTAGTGCAAGTGAATATGTAGAAGTAGATGGTATTGGTTTTTACATGAATGCCGGAACATTAAGTGACGGCAATAGTCACAGTATTTCTTTTCTGGTAGATGATCGATACCATTTTGGCCCTGAAAAACGAAAAGATCAAGGAAATTACCATGTCAGCCAGGGTGAAACCTTTGTCATGTCAATCTATGTCGATCCAAATGATTATGCCAATGCAGTGCCTGGTACATATACTGGTACATTTACCTATGATAGTGAATGGAGTAACGGAGGTCCTAGTATCCCAGGCGCATCCGGCTCAATTAAGCTTACATTAGTAGTCCCTAAATTCGGAGAACATGTTGTTGCTGTAAACAACGGAACAGGCAGCGGTTCTTATGCCGAAGGTGCGAGCGTAACGATAACTGCTAACACTCCTGAAGCGGGCAAGCAGTTTAAGGAATGGGCCGGTACTGACGGATTGAAATTTACCAGCGGCAATGCGACAAGTCCTACGGTAACTTTTACCATGCCTGATAAGAATGTAGTAGTTACGGCTACATATAAAGATACTGAGCACACCATTAAGGTTAACAATGGAAGTGCAGATCCTGCGAAGGCAACGGCCGGAACGGTAATCAAACTGACAGCGGATGCTGCACCATCCGGCAAAGTGTTTGATAAGTGGGTAGTCAATGCCGGATCTGTTCCTTTGTCTAATGTTTCATCATCTACAGCAACTTTTACGATGCCTGATGAGAATGTGGAAGTTACAGCTACTTATAAAGATGTTCCTGCCGGAAGTTATGTTATTAAGGTTAATAACGGCAACGGAAATACAACATCTTTAATATCCGCTCCCGGATTAGTGGTAAATGTTAAAGCGAGTGATGCTCCTGCCGGAACGGAATTCGAAAAGTGGGAAGTTGTATCCGGAACAGTCATTTTCGCAAACGCTTCATCCGCAGCGACTATCTTTGTTATGCCTGCAGAGAATGTGGAAATTACCGCCAGATACAAATCCAGTCTGTCAGTTAAGGGCAAAACGGCTACTGTAAAGTACAGTAAGGTTAAAAAGAAGAACCAGACATTAGCTGTATCAAAGGTACTTACATTTGTTGATAAAGGACAGGGAAAACTAACTTATGCCAAAGTTTCCGGAAACAGTAAGATATTGATCAATAAAACTACCGGAACAATAACAGTAAAGAAAAAGTTGAAGAAGAAAACATATACTGTCAAGGTAAAGGTCATGGCATCAGGTGACAACAGCTGCAATCCGTCAGGATGGAAGACTGTGACTTTCAAGATCAAGGTTAAATAATCAGAAAAGAGGCTGTCTCAATCCCAATGAGACAGCCTTCTTTTTACTCTTTTACAAGTGTCAGTCCGTCGATCGAATCTAGGCGGAATATCTTCTGCAAAGTATTCTTCGGCGTCGTGACCTCCACTAGGATCCAGTTTTCATCAGCATCGATGATCACATTCTTTCCTTTTTTGGTGTTTCCGTATGTAATGACATCAGAATCCCAGCAGTCTTCCTTGAACGATATCTTTACGCTCTGGCCGACATAGTCTGAAGCGATCTTTGCAAGCGACTCCTTGGATATCGCAAAAGACGTTCCCTTAGTTTGAGCAAGTGCATCCTCGAGTCTTTTAATGCGCTTCTTCAGGCCGGACTGAGAGCAAAATGCAATGAAGCCGAAAAGCCCAAACACAAAACCTATATATCCGAATGTTTCCATGTCAGTCCTCCTTAATGATCTCGAATGAGAGGATTGATGATACGGGGATCAGCTTTTCGATCGTCTCACCCTTTTTGGTCACGGAAGAGATCTTCATCCAGTTGCCCTCAAAATCCTCAACGGTAACGGGGCGGTCAAAGAGATCGATATCCTCCTGATCCTCGCAGTAACTGAGCTTCACCTTTTTGCCCCTGATGCTCTCAAGAATTTTGCTGACGGTTTTAGAGGGAGCAGCGGCAACAACATTGCCCTGATCTTCCTGATCGTCCTTGAGAAGATAATCGCAGCTCACTCCGAGGATCGTTGCTATGTCAGGTATCTTATCTATGTCGGGCATTACGGTGCCTGCTTCCCATCTGCTGACGGTCTGTCTTGTTACCGAAAGTTTTTCCGCAAATTCGATCTGGGTCATCCCCATATCCTTCCGTTTTGCGGCTATCTTATATCCCATGTTATTCATTCTCATTCCTCCTGATGTTGTCATGAGCAGCGCTGTTTTCTGTGCCGATTTTACGAAAAAAGCTCTGCAAGGGCAAGAAATTCTCCTGTTCAAAATGTAACACGGCGGTTTACATTACCCGTATTTCGGGCAAAAAAACAGGGGTTATCCACAAAAATGAGACAACCCCTTTTTGTTGATTTGGAAGTGTGCTCGATATGGTTTCTTTTTGAAAGTGGTTGAAGATTGGTTGAAGATTGGATGTTTTCAGCCGTGTTATAATCCTTCTGAAGGATAAACTTTAGTATAGATAATTGGCAGCAAAAGGAACTATCAGGCGGCTGAGTTTGGTTGAACGATGCACCAGTTTTGGAGTATCATTCAGGATTTGAGAAATATGGTTTTGTAAAAATGGAATCAGAAATGGAATTAATTCAGGAGGTAGCGTTGGACATCAAATATACAGATAAACATAATTTTATTGCAAGTGTAATGATGGCCTTGGTTTATTTCTGGATATGAACTGAAAGCAGGTAAATGCTTAAATGGATAATAATTCAACAATAAAAAGGTTCGATTGGATAGATATTGCTAAAGGAATAGGTATGCTGTTGGTCATTATCGCCCATTGCAGTATTGGCAGGTATGGCGACATTATTTTTTCTTTTCATATGCCGTTGTTCTTTATCTGCAGCGGGTTTACGTTGCGAGTGTCTCAAACGGTGGAGGATTTTAAAAAGAAAACGAAGCGAGGTTTTCTCTATTTGATGGGCAATGCATTTGGCATTTTCCTTGTGCAGAACATTTTGGAGATCGTTTTTTCCACGGAAGAAAGGTCAACGTCCGGGAATATTCTGGGCTTTCTGTCTGAATTCCTTTTAGAATTCATCGGAGGCAGCGGAACAGGAATTACGTTTGGTTCAAAAACCTTTGCGGGTGTTGGAATTGTTTGGTTTCTGATGGCTTTGTTCTGGGGCAGGACCATCTTTGATTTTCTGCAGCTAAAATGCAAAAGAAAGGTGGTCTTTTTTCTCTCAATTGTCATAATCTCAGTTGTCGGATATGTTTTGGGGAATATTCAATGGCTTCCAATGTCGATTGATATTGCTTTCGTGATTCAGCCGTTCTTTCTTTTCGGTTATGTTCTGAAAGAGGTCGATTTGGAGAAACGTCTTTTGCTTGTTTGTGCCGGTTCCTTGATCGGTTGGCTAACATTTCTTATTTTTCTCGGAATTGTGCAAGAAGTGGTTTTAGAATTGGTGTACAGGAGCTACCCTCTTTATCCGCTGTGTATCGCCTGCGCCATGTTGGGCTCGATGTTTATAATAGGTTTAGGCATAGTGATGAACAAATATCTCAAAGTTCCATCGATCCCATTAAAGATTCTTGGAAAGCACTCTATATTAATGATTTGGGTGCACGGCTTGGACAAATGTGTTCCGTTTATCAAAAAAATTACCAACGCGACGGGAAACGGTTATGTAAACGCCATGATACGGGTGCTTGTTGACTGTTCGATATTTGTAATGGTCTTACTGTTGAGAAAACTATTTCGGAATTGGAAAATGAGCCATGTCCCTATTGAATCAAAATGCAACCAAACCAAAGTGTAATTATATGTGCAAAATGCAGAACATGTGATCTTGGTTACAATTATTAAAGGGTGTATTACGGGCTTGGGATATTCTACGCATTTTTAGTGAAATCCAAAGCGAAAACTAAAATCTTAATTAATTTGTTTACATAGCGGTTATTCGAAAGTAGTTCTTTTGTCCAAACTTTCCCGTAAATAAAACCACTGCGATAACGCCGTAAACTCAAACGTAAACAAATCAGCTCGAAAAGTTTACGAAAATCTTTACTTGTCCCAAAAGTAAACTCAACCGTAAACTTTTTGGACAAGAATGTTTACGCTTGAGTTTACTTGCACATTTCAACACCGGACTGAAGCCTGCTAACGGTACCTTACCGCTAAAAAAGAGGCTGCCTTGAATGAAGACAGCCACTTTCCAGGTTATAGATCCGGGAGATAAGGATCTTATCAGTTCTTGGTGAACTTTGTTGCAAGTGCATCGTGCATACGGTTATCGGTCCATCTGACGCTGTCTTCGTAGAATTCGATCACTCCGTAGCCGTTTGTATAGATAATTCTTTCGTCTCTGCCGGTATTGGTGTATTTGAAGAATCTCTTTGTGCAGCCGCTGTAATTTATCTTGCCTGTTTTTGCATCTATCTTGCCGGTTATGAACCAGTATTCGTACTGGGGAAGATTACTTGCAGTATCCAGATCATGAACGATCTCGATCCTCGCGGTATCGTCATTTTTGATATCTACACGGATCCTCCAGTTTGAGCGGGTATATCTGCTTGTCCCGTAAGTGTAGTACTTTTTAGCCGGAACGGTCTTCTTGGAAGACTTCTTCTTGCTCTTTTTGGCGGTCTTCTTGACAACCTTCTTGATCTTCTTTGTGGTCTTTTTGAATGCAACCGGAATCTTTTTGACTGATGTTTGCTTTGTGGCGGATGCTTCTGTTTCAGAAGAACCGCCGAAATCGAAAGAGACATTTTCGATCTGCATTACCGGTGCAGCTTCTTTTGCATCACCTTCAGGTTCAGCCTCAACGAGGGAGGGGTTTATATAGGCGGTGGGAAGGAGCTTGGCCTGTACGGGTCTGGCTGCTGCAAAGCCTGCAGCAACTGCAAGAGCTGAGGCAAACAATGTGCCTGTTGCAAATACTACGATAGAATTCTTGTTCATTGATTTTTCCTCTTTGTGTGTGTTTTTTTGATCGACAGCCATATTTAATCATCGGCAAAGCGCTAAGACTATGAGCAATACAGGCCCTTTTCGTTGCATAAACAACAGACCCGGGACAAAGTGTCGCAAAAACAGAAAAAAGCTGACGTGCAGGAGCCTGCCACATGCCGAATATCTGTTTTCAAGCAAAAATATATCGAAAATCAATAAAAAAATATTGCATAACGGAAGAATAGGTGCTATCATGGCTGCGGGTAAGGAGGAAGAAAAATATGAAAAACATACCGACAAAAAAGATCAGATCAATAGCAGTATCACTGGCACTCGGAGCGTCACTTCTCCTCAGCGGCTGCTCGGCATTTCAGCTTTTAGGCGAAAGGGCACCGGATCTTCCGGCTAATGCTCAGTCATTTGAGAAGACCGAGACTGACAGCACGGGAGTGATCATGGAAATTAACGGAAGAACTTATGCGCCTTTCGGAACACTCAGCGGAAAGCTTGGCAACGGTTCTTTGGGCGAATGCCTGGGTTACGTAGGTAGCGATAAGAACGACAGGATCTATACTCTCAGCGAGGAGCCGTACGGCAATTATCTGGTAACGAAAAACGTCAACGGGATAATGGAGCAGCCCATGTTCTGGCGTGACCGCGCGACATACGGAGAAGACATTTTCACACCCGGATACATCGTTTCAAAAGATGATGTTTACTGGGGACACTCCGGCTGTTACAGCGAGATGAAAGAGTTCAGGATCGAGATCACTTTCGAAGCTGACGATGTAATAGAATTGTCCATGGATTACAAGGGAAACGGCATGGATCTGGGTGGCTGCGGCGTGAGGAACGCGGTCGGCGGACTTAAAAATCCTGATGGCAAGCTGCCGATCAAAAGAGGAGAAGTGCTTGACCTTGCCATAACCGAACTGTCGCTGCACGGTAAGCTTGATAAAGATAAACCGTTCGATGCGGAATGCAGGTTCTTTGTCGAAAGCATTGACGGCCAAATACATGAAATGGATTACGTTTATAAAAAGACCGTTAAACTGGGCGATAAAGACAGGCTGACACTGACGGGCAACGCGAAAGACGGCTATAAGATCGGCTGACAGGGGCATCAAAAGTGCCGGTGTAATGTGATTATTTATTGATATATACGGATGTCTCTGATACATTAGCATAAGCGACCGAGGTCGACATCCGGAGGTAGATCATGAAGTTAATCAAAAAACTGGTAATCGCAATAATTGGTGCGGCTTTTATGCTGTCTTCCGCTGCAACGGTACTGGCAGACGAGACAGTTCCTTCAACTGCACAGCCCACGATCGATGTCTCTAAATTAAGCTTTGACACCGTTTACGGCAACCAGCTGCCTCAGTACCTCAACCACGAGTATACGTTCAACGGCGAAAAGATCCCGCTCGTTGAATCGAATTACTACTTCATAATGACATTTGTCCAGCTCTGCCAGTATGCTTCTTACGGTTATTTCCCGGCAACGGCTGACGGATATATCGATCTTTCCGCTACCTTCGGCAACAAGGGCGAGACATATGCAGACTACTTCGTCGAGCAGTCCGAGCTTTATCTGCAGCGCATCTGCATATACAAGGCACGCGCAATAGAGGCTGGCCTCAAGCTTGACGACAGGGATAAGCAGGCGGTCGAGCTCGAGATCTCGCAAAGAGAAGACCAGCAGGCAAAACCTGCGGGCGTGTCGCTCGAGAAGATCTTAAAGCTCTATTTCGGACCTGACTGCAACGAGCAGGCTTACCGCGCGATCCTTGAGAATGCGGCACTTGCAAGCAAGTATCAGCAGAAGTATCTTGCTGAATATAAGGTCCCTGAAGATCAGAAGAACATCCCGAATATCACATATGCTCTTTTCTCAGCTCCCGCAGCTTCCGCGTCGGCTGACGACAAGAAGAAGGCTGAGACCTCCGCAAGGGAGATGCTCGGAAAGTGCAAGAGCATTGACGATCTGAAGAAGCTCGGTGCAGATGCAAAGAGCTCCGGTGTATGCCGTGACGCAGGCACACTGCCCGTACAGAAGGGCAAGATGGTTCCCGCTTTCGAGAAGTGGGCATACGGCTCTGAGCGTAAAGAAGGAGAGATGGATGTCATCTACTCCGACGAATACGGCTATTTCTGCGTTGGCTACAACGGCCTCGTTGAACTTGATGACAGCGAGAAGAAGGACATGGCTTCCAACGCTCTCAATGCCGAGATCGATGCTGCAGTCAAGGCCGGACAGTACACACTCAAGACCAATAAGGCTTTCCCGTCACCCAAGCCTTATGCTCCCGCAACTGACAAGAGCAGCAATACCGGTAATGTTCTGCTTATAGTTTTCGCATGCATCGGCGGTGCGGCGATCATCATCATCGTCATCGTCCTTGTCATGAATACCGTCAAGGCACGTAAGCCCAAGAAGGCAGTCGTCAAGAGCGGTTCATCGAAAAAGAAATCTAACAAGAAGAGACGCTAACAGGTGTTGGTACATCCGATAGCGCCCGTATTTGATGACAGATCGGGGATCCTGATCCTCGGCAGCTTCCCTTCGGTCAGATCCAGGGAAGCTAATTTCTTTTACGGGCATCCGCAAAACCGGTTCTGGAAAGTCACATCTGCAGTTTTCGAAGAAGAAACTCCCGATACGGTCGAGAAGAAGAAAGCTTTTCTGCTGCGCAATCACATCGCGGTCTGGGATGTTATCCGTTCGTGCGACATCGAGGGATCATCCGATTTTTCAATCAGAAATGTAGTCCCGAATGACCTCAGCCTGATACTGGATAAAGCTCCGATACGTGCGATTTACGTTAACGGAAAGACGGCTTACAGATACTACAGGAAATATACAGAGAAGATGACCGGAAGACCTGCCGTGTGCCTGCCTTCGACGAGCCCTGCGAATGCCTCCTGGACGCTCGAAAAGCTTATCGGCGAGTGGAAATGCATCAGAGATGAAAGGATATGAACATGGGAAATAAGTTTCTTGCACTGATGGCAGACCTAGATGAGAACACGCAAGCGGTAATGTCCGGTTGGTATAAGACGCTGCAGGATGCGGGATTTAAGGGCGTTCAGACCCCGGATCTCCCGTATCACATCACGATGGCGATCCTTCCTTTGGATATGGAAAAGGAAGCCGTTGAGAGGATGCGCAAGGTCGCTTCGGAGTTCACGGAGTTCCCGGTGCATCTTAGCCATCTCGGAATGTTCGAAGGCGGAAGCGTTCTTTTCGCAGCACCGGAAAGAGATGCCGCCCTCAACGCGCTCCACGAAGCTCTGGAATTTGATGTTCCGCAGCCTCATCCGTGGACTCCCCATGCAACGATATTGATCGATGAGCCGCAGGTCATTCAGTCTGCGCTCCCTTTGGTCGTGAAGTCATTCTTCGCATTGACCGGCAAGGTCACAAGGCTTCATCTGTGCGAGTTCCAGCCCAAAAGAGAGATCGCCGCTTTCGATCTGAAAAATACGATTTAAGAGTTATTTAAGAAATACACAAGGAACATCTAAAGCTTTCATATACTCCGTAAGTTAAAGTTAAGCCATCAAGATCAGGAAGGTGACTTAAAGTGACTGGCGGAATGAAGAGCAATTATGGAAAATTTCTCCTGCTCTGGGCAGGCGAATTCATCTCGTGCATAGGCGGCGGTCTTACGAGCTTCGGCCTTGGTCTTTATATTTTCCAGAAAACAGGAAGCGCTGCTGATATGGCGCTGCTTACGCTCCTGGGATTCCTTCCGGGCCTTATCCTCAAAGTTCCTGCAGGAGTTCTTGCCGACAAGTACGACAGGCGTCTTCTCATGATGATCGGTGACGGCTTGTCCGGTCTCGGCGTACTGTTCATCCTTATCTGCATGTTAAGGGGAGAAGCAGCGCTCTGGCAGATCTATCTGGGAACGACCATAAGCTCTGTTTTCTCGGCGCTTCTCGAACCGTCCTACACGGCTACGATCACTGACCTTCTTACAAAGGAGCAGTATTCCAAGGCAAACGGCCTCGTGTCGATCGCGGGCAGCTCAAGATATCTTTTCTCGCCCGTCATAGCGGGATTCCTCCTCACGGTAAGCGACATCAGGCTTATCCTCATCATCGACATCTGCACGTTCTTCCTCACGGTCGTTGTCGCAGCTGTCGTAAGACGCGGCATCAAGGTAAGCGTACGCAATGAGTCAGAACCGTTCATGAAGAGCATGAAGGCCGGCTGGAATGCCGTTGCGGGAAACAAGGGCATCCTGATCCTCATTGTTGTATCTTCGTTCATCACTTTGTTCATGGGTGTTTTCCAGGTGTTGGGAGAGACGTTCATACTGTCATTTTCCGACGCGAAGACTCTCGGAATATTTGAGACTGTCGCAGCTTCCGGCATGCTCGTAACGGGCGTGGTCCTTGGCATCAAGGGCATCAAAAAGCACTTTGTAAGAGCACTCTGGATGGGCCTTGCGTTTTCCGGAATCGGCATGGCAATGTTCGCGGTCACACAGAACCTGATCGTCATCTGCATCTTCGGATTCATGTTCTTCGCAGCGCTCCCGTTTGCTAACAACAGCCTCGACTATCTGGTCAGGACCAACATCCCTGACGAGCTTCAGGGGCGCGCATGGGGATTCATAGGCTTCATCTCACAGCTCGGTTATGTGGCGGCTTACGGCCTTTGCGGAGTTACTGCGGATGCAGTCGGCAAGGCAACCGGCAAAGGAGTCGGAACGGGCTCGGCGCTGACGATAATCTTTTCGGGTGTATGCCTCGCAGTTGTTGCGCTCATCATGTCAAAGATCAGGAAGATAAGGGAGCTTGAGAACAGCAATATGGAGGCAAAGATATGCATAGATTCAGCAGAGGCATAAAAAGGCAGAGGTAACAATGAAAAAGGAGCAGTAACTTTATGGTTGCTGCTCCTTTTGAATTTACCGGGTTCTGTTATTCTTCAGCGGGCTGAGGGCTTTGTTCAACTGCCTCAGAATTCTTATATTCGTGCCATGCCTTTTGGAACTTGAAAGTGTAGATTATTGCATATACGGCGATGGCCAGTACGATAATGCCGCCGGGCTTGCCGGTCATATAGAACAGGACCGCAACATCTAAAACGGCGTAAACGCCGAGGATGATGGCAGCGACACGGCTTTGGAGAAGATGGATGAGAAGAGAGATAACGATGAGGAAAACCGCATCATAGATAACGTTATAGTTTTTCTCTTTTACGATGTTCAATATCGCGGAGCCGATGGCAACGGCATATCCCAAAGTGGCACATGCAAAGATGTTCGCTCGTATCTTCTTCATCGGCGGGGTCTTAAGGAATTCTGTTCTCGTCATAACTGTCCCTCCCTGATAAGTGAACAATAACGGGGCGTTCATAACACACCTTTGATTATATCATCTAAGGCATAGTGATAGAATGGAAACGGCAAAACTATACGGCATGACCGGGGTATTATATGAGACTTGAAAGACTGAGCGAAAGGGTCTGGGTATTACCTTATGAAGAGAGAAGGGACCGCCCGAATCTTTGCTACATAAAAGGTGACAACTGGAGCATTGCCGTGGATGCCGGTCATTCGGCAGACCACGGCAAGGAGTTTTATAAAGCCATTGAGGAAGAAGGGTTTCCGCTCCCAAAGCTTACCGTGCTGACACACTGGCATTGGGATCACACGTTCGGAATGCATGCCGTCAGCGGACTTACGCTGGCGAACGTAAAGACCAACCGGCATCTTGAAGAATGCATCAGAAAGCTCGAAAAAGTAGGCTCTGAGGCATTTCTGAATCTTGACCAAAGCATCCGTTATGAATATGAGGACGGCAAGCCCATAATTGTAAAGCTTGCCGACATGACCTTCAGCGGTGAGGCCATGCTCGACCTTGGCAACTGTCCGGTAAAGGTTTTCGAGGCCGAAGCACCGCATACCGATGACTCTTCGCTGATCTATGTTCCCG
>JAEEGJ010013027.1_pt1 | contig 20348 bp, 15 predicted proteins | sample 8958761 | NCBI WGS metagenome assembly JAEEGJ01 (sample SAMN16246546, study PRJNA631951) | gut metagenome | biome: gut microbiome; feature: rumen; material: RS-attached | host: Bos | place: Iran: Karaj | collected 2018-10 | reverse complement strand
CGTCAGCCCCGTTTCTTACATAGCCCTTTAGATGAAGAGTCTGTGTTTCTGCATCATAGTATGATTCGTCTTTTCCCTGCACTTCAAAGGAATAAACTGTTGATGCTCTTGCTGTTAAAGAAATGTTGTCTGGCAGAATATTACCAGCATTGCTTGCAATGAAGGCAAGAGATAAAATAAATGCAGTAATGGTTTTACGTGTGTTTTTCATTGAATAGTCCTCCTTTAGGTCAATACATGGTTTAACTTCCGTTAAGATTTTGAGTACAGTAATTGAAAAAAGTCTTTTCTTCTTGTATCTGGCATTGCTTAATACTCCGTGAAAAATTGAATTGCTTAGACAGCAAAAGATACAGGCAATCCTGATACATGAAAAACAGTCTTTACTTATAATAACGCAATTTTTTTATAGAGTGTAACAGGATTTTTATTTTTTTTTGATTGGGAAAAATAATTTCTAATCGGTTAATTAACAGGTGATAAATCAAATGGCAGAACTTAAACAACAAATAGTGTGATTTGATGCTTTAACCAAGTTATGGAGGTGATATATGGATTCATAACAGGAACGAGATACAAGAAACTACCCGATTTTTGCTGTTTTGTTGGCATAAATTGCTATTTCCACTTTAAAGCCTTTACAAATCAATATAAATATTGTATATTATGAGTAAAGTGAACAATATTAAGCACTGATTTGTGGGATATTTTGTCCTATATCATTAAGGGAGAAAAGTATTTGAAAAAACATGTGTGATGAGGAGTGATTAATTTGAAAAGCTTTAAAAGAGTATTAAGCTGTGCTATATCTGCTATAATGATCTCAGCAAGTATGCCTGCGGCTACAGTTGTTATAGCTGCTGATCAGCAGATACTAGGAAACATTGGCGGTTATGACTACGAGATGTGGAATCAGGACGGCCAGGGGCAGGCATCAATGGAACCAAGCGCAGGTTCATTTACCTGCTCATGGAGCAACATTGAAAACTTCCTTGCACGTATGGGCAAGAAATTCGACAGCAATAAGAAAAACTACAGGGATATAGGAAATATCACACTTTCATATGATGTTGAATACACACCAAGAGGAAATTCGTATATGTGTGTATACGGCTGGACAAGGAATCCTCTTATGGAATACTATATAGTTGAAGGCTGGGGCGACTGGAGACCACCCGGAAACGGTGGCGATAAAAAGGGAACGGTTTCTCTTAACGGAAATACATACGATATCTTCAAGACAATGCGTTACAACCAGCCGTCAATTGAAGGTACAGCTACTTTTCCGCAGTACTGGAGCGTCAGACAGACAAGCGGATCATCAAACAATCAGACAAACTATATGAAGGGTACTGTCAGCGTATCAAAGCATTTTGATGCATGGGCTAAGGCCGGTCTTGATATGACAGGTACTCTTTATGAGGTATCACTTAACATCGAGGGCTACAGATCAAACGGTTCAGCAAATGTAAAGAGTGTTTCTTTAATTCCAGTTCCGGATCCTATGCCCGAAGATGATAATGACAACGAAGGTCAGCAGGACGGATCTGATAACGGCGGCGATAATTCAGGCGAAGAAAACGTCATAACTTATGAGGGCGCAGGCAGCACTGAGGGCGTAGCAGTTCACCAGAACCTTAACTATAAGTATGAAAAGGGCGGCGACGGATTCAAGGATTACATGGGACCGTACTTCCGCCTCGGGGTTGCTGTACCGGGCAATGAAATTAACAAATCAGTGGCTCAGGAGTTCATCAAGAAGAATTATAACTCGATCACCTGTATGAACGAAATGAAGCCTGATTCTATCGTTAAGAGCGTAAACGGTGATGAAGTAGAGATCAGCTTTTACGGCGCAAATAATATCCTTAAGTTTGCTGAGGAGAACGGCATCGGTGTTCGTGGTCATACGTTTGTATGGTATAGCCAGACACCTAATTACCTCTTTCAGGACAATCGCGAATATGTCTCCAAGGATCGTATGAACAAGCGTCTTGAGAGCCTGATAAAGAATACATTTACACAGCTCAAGTCCGATTATCCTGATCTTCAGGTTCACTCATACGACGTATGCAGCGAGCTCTTCGTTAACGACGGCGGAGGAATGAGACCTGCAATCAACTCCAACTGGACAAGAGTGTACGGCGAAGATAACCCGGAGTTCGTTGTAAATGCATTCAAGTATGCAAGAGAGTATGCTCCTGAGGACTGCAAGCTTTACCTTAGTGATTATAACGAGTATATAAGTGCAAAGACGGACGACCTTATAAATATGGCCAAGACAGTTATGAAGGAAGGCGACTATATCGACGGTATCGGAATGGAGGCTTACATTGATTCAAGATATCCTTCGGCAAGTGAGTTTGAAACAGCCATAGAGAAGTTTGAGTCGCTCGGGCTTGATATTCAGCTCACAGAGCTTAATATCTCGAATAGTACCGGTACTTACGATCAGCTTTATCCTCAGATCTTTGAGGTAGCTATGAAACACGCTAAGAACATCTCCTGCGTGACCTTCTCGGGAACTACAGACGAGGTTATCTGGAGATACGACAACAGTTTATCACTTCCGTTCAGTAACTATCAGCCTAAGCCATTCTACAAAGACATTATAGCTCTTGCTGATAAGATAGCTCCTCCAACAGTTACAACAACTGATACCACAACCACCGCCACAACAACAACTACTACCACCACAACAACCAAAACAACCACTACTACAACTACAACATCTTCTGCTGCAACAACAGCTCCTGCTGACCTTAAGGAACTTCTTGATTCAAAGGTCGAAAAATGGGGAGATGCAAACGGCGACGGCAATATCGATATGGGTGATGCTGTGATAATAATGCAGTCTCTCGCTAACCCAAACAAATATAAGCTTTCAGATCAGGGCATGTATAATGCAGACGTTTATGAGGCAGGCGGCGGTATTACAACAAACGACGCAGCTGCTATACAGAAGTACCTCTTAGGACTTATCAAGTCACTTCCTGAGAGCTATTCATCAAGCATTAATACAGTTCAGACTGCAACTACTACTAAGGATACAACAACCACAACTAAAACAGAGATTACTACAACAACCAGTTATATTAACTTAAGAGCTCACCAGAACCTTGACTATAGATACGAAAAAGGCGGCAACGGCTTCAAGGATTACATGGGACCGTATTTCCGCCTGGGTACTGTTGTAAGCTCCATGGAGATTGCTAACTCACAGGCTCAGCATTTTATCAAGAAAAATTACAACTCTATCACCTGTGAATATGAAATGTTGCCTGATTCTATCGTTAAGAGCGTAAACGGTGATGAAGTAGAGATCAGCCTTTACGGCGCAAGTAATATGCTTAAGTTCGCTGAGGAGAACGGAATCGGTGTTCGCGGTCGTACATTTGTATGGTACAGCCAGACACCTGCTTACCTCTTTCAGGACAATCGCCAATACATTTCCAAGGATCGTATGAACAAGCGTCTTGAGAGCATGATAAAGAACACTTTCGCTCAGATCAAGTCTGATTATCCTGACTTACAGCTCCATTCTTATGACGTATGTACCGAGCTCTTCGTTAACGACGGCGGCGGAATGAGACCTGCAACCAACTGTAACTGGACAAGAGTGTACGGCGAAGATAACCCGGAGTTCGTTGTAAACGCATTCAAGTATGCAAGGCAGTATGCTCCTGAGGATTGTAAGCTTTACCTAAACGATTTTAACGAGTACATGAGTGCAAAGACGGATGATCTTATAAATATGGCCAAGACAATCATGAAGGAAGGAGACTACATCGACGGTATCGGAATGGAGGCTCATCTTGATTCAAGGTATCCTTCGGCAAGTGAGTTTGAAACAGCTATAGAGAAGTTTGAGTCACTCGGACTTGACATTCAGATTACAGAGCTTGACATTACGAACAGCACTGGTACTAACGGTAAGCTTTATCCTCAGATCTTTGAGGTAGCTATGAGGCACGCTAAGAACATCTCCTGCGTAACCCTCTGGGGTACAACAGATGAGAGAAGCTGGAGATGTCGTGAAAACGGTGGTTCACCCCTTCCGTTCAGCAACTATCAGCCTAAGTCATTCTACAATGATATTATAACTCTTGCTAAAAAGGTAGGTCCAGGGTCTATAACTTCGACTACAACTACAATCGCTACAACCACAACAACTAAAACATCTACAACAACTGTTGCTGTAAATAACGGTGATCAGCAGGACGTTTTGACATGAGTCAGTTCAGCGTTCTTAATGCTGACTGCTTTTGAACAGACAGTAATGACGGCTTCGATATGAACAACACAGGCGTTAGATCCACACTCGCGTTTAATCTCAGTGAGAATATAATAAGTGCCGGTCACAGTATCAGTGACCGGCACGTCAATTAAGATTTCTCCAAATTTAATATCCCATGAAAGGCAGTCGGTAATAATCGTCTGCCTTTTTAAATCGCTTTCTCAGTATAATGATCTAACTGCTGTTGATTATAGAGATAATTAATGTTGACAGTAAAATTTAATTATTGTACGTTTCATAGGCGGACTAAAAAAAAATCGGCGAATGAAAGCAAAGGCAGATACTTGTACGTATCTGCCATCTACTTAATGTATGATTACTTAACTCTTGTAAGAGTATCTGTTTTCTTTGAGTCTGTAATCGTGAGAGTGTCACCGTTAATGGTGTAATCTCCCGACAAAGCACTTCCATCGCTGTTGAATATCGCGGAAGAACCAGAAATATTGAGTTTCTTATCGTCAATAGTGTATGTAAATATGTTGTTGAAGATCAGCTCACTGTGAGAGCCTTCAAAATTCAGCGTAATATCAAGAGGCTTGCCGTTCTTTTCGGCCTCTTCTTTCATGCTTTCAGCAAAATTGTCGTAAAGCTTACCGCCTTCTAAAGTATATTCTCCATAATAGCCTTCGTTATTGCCTAGTTTCTTCATAACCAGAATCTTCTCGCCCATAACATCGACTGTAACGGTATCGCCCTCTTCCTTAACGTAATCGTTGGAAATTACTGAACCGCCTACGCTGAAGCCCTCGTCCTCAAAATGGAACATTGATGAGGAGTCCTCATACATAGAACCATTTCCGTTTTCATGGAAAATAAGTCCTGCGCTTTCGACTTCCTGATTGTCAACTCCACTGAGTGCCCACTTACCAACAATGCTGGCAGCTTTATTCTTACCCTCGGACTTGCTTCCGCATGATACAAAAGCACATACCGCTAGTGAACAAACAGCAATTGACGTTACAATTTTCTTCATAAAAAGACCTCCAATAGGATCGTTATTAATCCAAACATCTATAGTTTACGCAGAAGCTTTCTATTTTTCGGGGTGTTTCCGAATTTTTTGCAGAAAAGCCAGTTACTGCGACATGATACATTATATCACGGTGTATGAACTATTTCAAGTATAATCCCCAAAAGTCGCCGAAATGCAGTCTTTATGCAGTCTTTATTCATTGTTTTACGACCAAAAGCAGTCATTATGAACATATAACAAGAAGCTCATTCTTGACTTTACTATATATTAATGATAAAATAAGGTCATAAAGTTCTGCGAAATACTACAGATACGGAGGTAATAATGAAAGCCTTAAAAATACTAACAGCTGCGATGATACTTCTTGCTTCTGTTCCATTTTCGGCATATGCAGGCGACAGTCTAAAAATGGACTTCAACAACGATGGTATCATTGATATATTCGACATGATAAGAGCCAGAAAAAGCGGTGCTTCTACAGAGGATCTCCGCACGCTCGGAAGCTATCTTCTCGGTAATGAGATGGATGCCTTCTCAGATAGCGACTACGAACTCATATGGAGTGATGAGTTCAACGGCAATAAGCTTGACGAGAGCAAATGGTCATACGAGCTCGGTAACTGGAAGCTCGATGACAGTGGGAACTACATAACAAACGGCTGGGGAAATAATGAGCAGGAGTTCTATACCTCTCAAAATACTGAGGTAAAGGACGGTATCCTCACAATTGCTGGTCGTAAGGAAAGCTGGACAGACGAAAAACAAGGCAGCTACGATTACACCTCAGCGAGAATTAATACTCAGCATAAATTTTCTGTTTGCGGTGGTAGGATAGAAGTACGCGCAAGATGTGATTCGGGCAAATCCCTGTGGCCTGCCATATGGATGCTTCCTGAAGACAACGCTTATGGCGGATGGGCTTCATCTGGCGAAATAGACATCATGGAAGGCTGGGGAAGCACTCCCGAAAAGATTTGCGGAACTATCCACTTCGGTGGTGCTTGGCCTGCTAACACATATCTTACTAATGACTATATCTTCAAAAACGGCGACGGTACACAAAACTGGCACACTTACAGTATTGAATGGGAACGTGGCGAAATACGCTGGTACGTGGACGATATACTATACAGCACCCAATCTGAATGGTACTCTGAGGGGTTCAGCTTCCCTGCCCCATTCGATCAGAGCTTTTATGTTATACTCAATCTTGCGATAGGTGGTCACTTTGACGGAATCGACGGTATCTACGCCGATCCTGCTACATTTGAAAACGGCGAGAAACACTTTGACATCGACTACGTAAGAGTCTACGAAAAAAAGGACTCTGATTTCAAGCCATCGGAAATGACTTCACTTTCACTGGATAATTACATCGAAGGTGCTGAAGCTTCCGTGCTCAACAAGGAAGGCTGTACCATCGTAAGTATAATGAATGCAGGAGAGCTTGAATACGCAGTAATGGGACTCCTGCGTTCAAGAGAGGTCAAGTCTGGTGAAAAGCATACCCTTTCATTCGATGTTAGCTCCACTGTTCCAAGAAACATGGTGGTCACAGCTGAGGATAGTTCCTACACACGCTATCTAAACGAAAAAGTGGAAATCACTTCAGAAAAGAAGCATTTCAGCTTCGATGTCACTTTTACAGCTGATATGCTTGCAGATATTAAGTTCCAGTTAGGAAATATCGACAATGCAGTTGCACTTGGAACACATGAAGTAACTCTTTATAATATCAGCTGGGATTAACAAAAGACTTATTCTAAGATCCGTAATTATTCAATTAGCCACGAAGCATGCTTCGTGGCTTGTTAATTCTATCAATACTAATGCTAGCAGAAATTATCGCAATCGTTCAGGTAGTTTCAAAACTTTCATATTTTTCGATATAACATCATCATAATCACCGCGTTTATCACTTTCATTTAATGAATCGAACCACATCTGTTGAATAACCGATAATTTACCACCATATTGTATACGTCTTATTTTTTCATTTTCTAGTTCTTGTTTTAATGCATCAACAGAAGTTCTTCCTTTAAACCACGGCAACAAGTATTCTTCGATTGCCTGGATAATATTTCTAAAGCTTACTGCAGCAACTGTTTCATTGGAATAATCCCACCAAACATCTTTGTCACAGATTAGCTTGCCCAGTCTATTGCCAAGATCAAATGATAGGAAATCATGTGGAATATAGAGAGGAATCAATGCATAATTAGCTGTTAGTGTCTTTGAACCATAATGCTCTTTTTGAAGGTCAAAATATTCTAATACATTTATATCATTCAAGCGAATATAACTATTACTCTTATATTTCAGAAAACCTTTTTCTTTGAAAAAAATATCTAATTCATTCTTCTGGATTTTAAATGCTTTTTCAGCCAAATCTCTATCTATCAGTTTCATTTCATCATCAGAGCGAATAGCTCCGGCAACACAACCTTGTAGTTCAAAGTTACGTATCATTTTTTATGCACCTACATCCTCAATTTTTAATTAAAACATTATAGCATAAAGCTATCAAAATGTCAACAAAAAAGCCATAGCATTTCTGACTATTAATTCAGAATTACTATGGCTTGCTTTTAAATCTGTTAGCAATATCCAATTATATACTTTTTTGCTTTTAATCTTTCCTGAAAAGCTCTCTGAGAACCATTCCACCGCCTGCAGCAACCATACCGAACATAACAATGAATACGTAAGCATTTGTGGAACGCCATCTTAAGTGTGTAGTCAGCATTACGCTGAGAAGTACGATTACTATTCCTATGGAAAGAACTACCCAGCCAAATATCTTCCTGTCCATAAGGAAAAGCATTGCTATTCCAGCAATTATCGGAAGCATTATCAGTCCATTAGGAAGTCCTATACTGCCTATCCTGAAGAAATATCCTCCTAATCCCCATGAACTCTCAACCACGATATTCTGAAATATCATGAACAAGCCTCCACCAAGGAGCAGAAGTCCTATGAAAAAGGTCAGCAGTCGATTACCTTCACTTTTGGATGAGGAACGAGCTCCGTTTCTTGTCTCAAGAAGATCCTTGTACATTTTGTCAAGCTCTTTGTCTTTTGTGTTTTTCGGCATATTACCGCCCCCCTATATCAAATTTACAAGGATATTATACATGAAATTACTGTCATTGTCAAGTATATCGCTGAAAAAATCATCATTTTTTCATTTTTGCATTTTCCATTTCACATTATGTAACTACATGCACTTTTTAAGTACATTCGTACTCTGCTCTGCTAAGTTATATGAAATTAACACCGAACTATTGACAGAAGCTTTTAAATAAAGTATAATATAAACTGAAAATGATTATCAAATTCAAATACCAGGAGTTTATGATATGCATTTCTTTAGAAAAGCTTTAATTATTTCGGCAGCTGCGATAATCGCGGCTGCTTCTTTGAGCAGCTGTACTGAGAGTCGCAACAATAGCAACGGCAAGCTTAGTATAGTCTGCACTGACTTTTCCGAATATGATTGGGTAAAAAACATCATTGGCAGTGCAGACAGTGCCAATATCACATATCTTCTCAGCAACGGCGTGGATATTCACAACTACCAGCCAAGTACTCAGGATATGCTCACTATATCAAACTGCGACGTTTTCATTTACTCAGGCGGAGAGTCCGAAACATGGGCAGATGACGCTATAAAAAATACCCGAAACAATGACATAAAGGTATTAAGACTTTTTGATACTCTCGGCCAGAATCTTAAAGAGGAAGAGACCAAAGAGGGGATGGAGCAAGATGAGGATGATAAGCATGATGACGGTATCGAATATGATGAGCACATATGGCTATCATTAAAAAATGCGAGATTCCTTTGCAGCAGCATTTGTAACATTCTTTGTGAAGCTGACCCATCAAACGAGGGAACTTACCGTTCAAATCTTGATAAATACGAGGGAAAACTTAAAAAGCTTGACGAAGAATACACCCAAATGGCTGACAGTTCCGCAGAAAGAACTATCATTGTAGGTGACCGTTTCCCTTTCCGCTATCTTGTTGATGACTATAATATCGACTATTATGCAGCCTTTGCAGGATGCTCCGCTGAGACAAACGCAAGTTTTGAAACCATTGCGACCCTAGCGGGTAAGCTGGACGAGCTAAAGCTAGGAACGGTTTTCATACTTGAAAATTCCGACGATTCTATCGCAAGATCAATAATTGACAACTCAAAAAGCAGAAACGCCAATATCGAAAAACTCAACTCTTTGCAATCCATAAATAAAAAGGACGTTGACAGTGGCGTTACATATATATCGTTAATGGAAGAAAACCTGGAAACTCTTAAGAAGGTGCTATAATAAATGGGTGCATTGCTTAAATGCGAAAACGTTTCTCTTGGCTATGAGGGCGACGTTATCACTAAGGACCTGAATTTTACCGTAAACAGCGGTGATTATCTCTGTATAGTCGGCGAGAATGGCTCAGGAAAAAGTACGCTTATAAAAGCTTTGCTTGGTCTGAGAGCTCCGCTTGACGGAAAGGTAGAGCTATGCGGAGAGGTGGGCAAGAACGAGATAGGCTATCTGCCGCAACAAACTATGGTACAGAGAGACTTCCCTGCATCTGTTCGTGAAATAGTGCTTTCAGGCTGCATGAACCGATGTGGTCTGCGCCCTTTTTATAATAAGGAGGAAAAGAAACTTGCTCACGACATGATGAGGCGACTGGAAATAGAGCCTCTCACTAAACGCTGCTACCGTGAACTCTCTGGTGGTCAGCAGCAAAGAGTACTTCTTGCCAGAGCACTCTGTGCAGCAAGAAAAATGATCCTTTTGGATGAGCCTGTAACTGGGCTCGACCCGAAGGCTACAAATGAGATGTATGAGCTTATCGACAGCCTGAACAAAAAGGATAGAATCACTGTTATAATGGTATCTCACGATATGAACGCGGCTGTGAGATACGCCTCGCATATACTCCACATCGGCCGAAAGCAGTTGTTTTTCGGAACAAAAGAAGACTACATGACCAGTAAGATAGGTCAGGCATTCATCTCTGTAATGGGAGGTGAGGATAATGAGTGACACGTTTTTAAAGTTGCATGATGCATTTCAGCTCCCTGTAGTAAGATACGCCCTTATTGTGGGACTTCTTATTGCTTTATGTTCATCTTTACTTGGAGTCACCCTTGTAATGAAGCGATTTTCATTCATCGGCGACGGACTTTCACACGTTGCATTCGGAGCAATGGCTGTTGCAACCGTGATGGGAATAACTAATAATATGCTCATTATCATGCCTGTCACTATTATTTCAGCAGTTCTGCTGCTTAGAACTGGAAACAATACAAAGATAAAGGGTGACGCAGCAGTTGCAATGATATCGGTCGGAGCACTTGCTCTCGGATATATGCTCATGAATATCGCTGCTCGGAACGGTAACGGCAGAACTTCCGGAAACGTTACAGCTGATGTTTGCAGCACACTTTTCGGATCGACGGCTATACTGACTCTGAAGCCAGCGGACGTGTGGATATGCATTGTCATGTCAATTGTAGTTGTTTCAGTATTCCTTGTATTTTATAATAAAATATTCGCCGTTACCTTTGATGAAAGCTTTGCTAAGGCTACGGGAATACGATCGGATATGTACAATCTGCTCATTGCAGTAGTCATTGCAGTAATCATCGTTATCGCAATGAATTTCGTTGGCTCACTGCTGATATCAGCTCTCATAATCTTCCCTGCACTTTCAGCAATGAGGGTTTTCAAGAGCTTTCGAAGTGTTATTATCTGTTCAGTAGTTATATCCCTGATTTGTGCGTTTTTCGGCATTATAATCTCTATATTAGCCGAAACGCCAGTAGGTTCGACTATAGTCTCAGCAGATATCACCGTATTCTTCATATTCTGCATCATTTCTGCTGTTTTAAAACGCGGCAAATAAATTTTCTTTGTAAAAAACGTCAAAACACTTTCACTTTTAAATGTGAAAGTGTTTTCTTTATAATAAATTGCCATCTACCTTGACAAATCAACATGAAATGTGCTATTATTATTAACGTATACATTAATTTTAATAAAGGAGGTTGCGCTATGGAAACCATTAATGAGATTGCAGCACGTATCAGAGAACTGCGCGAAGTGTGCGACTATACACAGGAAAAACTTGCTCAGGAGCTAGGACTTACTGTCGAGCAATATGCAGGTTATGAACAAAACGGGGATTTTCCAATAAGCGTTATCTATGAGATTGCCAATAAATTTGGTGTTGATTTTAATGAGCTCGTCACAGGCGAACCCAGCCGTATTGATACATTCCAAGTCGTCCGCCGCGGTAAGGGTAGAAGCATAAGCCGTTTTCCAGGTTACCGCTTCAAGGATCTTGCTTTTCGCTATGCTGATAAGGTTATGCAGCCTCTTTTAGTCACTCTTGAACCATCCGACGAACCAGCTAAGCTAGTCAGCCATTCAGGTCAGGAATTCAACCTTGTTCTGAAAGGCACAGTTGCCGTTGTTTTTGAGGATCAGGAGATAATTCTCAATGAAGGTGACTCAATTTACTTCAATCCAACATATCTTCACGGACAGCGTTGCGTTGGCGATTCAAAGGCAAGATTCCTTACTATGATCGCTGAATAATAAGCCTCTTTCGGCTAATAAAAAGGAGTTCTTAATATCATGCTTTTAGACCGATATCTCCCTCGTATAGAATTTGATTCATATGAGGATTTCAAGGAAAACTACCGTGTAAACGTTCCTGAAGACTTTAATTTTGGCTGGGATATAGTTGACGAATGGGCAAAACAGGAGCCCGAGAAAAAAGCTCTCGTATGGCTCAGCCATGACAAACAGGAAAAGACATTTACATTTACAGATATATCGAAGCTTTCAAACCAGACATGCCATTATTTCCGCAGTCTCGGTCTGAAAAAAGGCGATGTGGTACTTCTTATACTGCGCCGCCGTTGGGAATACTGGGTAATAGCCACAGCTCTCCATAAGCTGGGAGTTATACTTATCCCCGGAAATCTGCTTTTCACAACACACGACATCGCTTACCGCGGCAATATGGCTGAGATATCAGCTATCATTGCATGCGACGACGAATACATAAGAGGTCAGATAGACGCAGCTGCTCCCGAGATTAAAACTCTCCGCAAGAAGATTGCTGTTGCTGAACCACGTGATGGTTGGGACTACTTCGAGGACGAGATTGCAAAATATCCTGATACTTTTGAACGCCCCACTGATGATCAGGCTACAAAGGCTTCCGATACTATGCTTATCTACTTCACATCTGGCTCAACAGGTATGCCAAAGATGGTATGCCACAACTACGCACACCCTCTTGGTCATATCGTTACTGCCAAATACTGGCATCAGGTACAGGAGAACAAACTTCATATGTCCATATCCGACTCAGGCTGGGCTAAGTTCGGCTGGGGCAAGATATATGGACAGTGGATATGCGGTGCTATACAATTCGCATATGATTTCACTGGCAGATTCGACGCTAAAGACATCCTAGAAGTAATAAGCCATTACAAACTCACTACATTCTGTGCTCCACCTACTATGTACAGATTCATGCTTCAGGAAGATATGACAAAGTACGATCTATCCTCAATACAGAACTTCTGTAATGCCGGTGAGCCCCTTAACCCAGAGGTATTTAACCGTATATATGAACTCACAGGCAAGAAAATGCGCGAAGGCTTCGGTCAGACAGAGGGAACTGTGCTGATTGCGAACTTCCCATGGATAGACCCGAAACCAGGCTCAACGGGTAAGCCTTCACCACTCTATAATATACACCTATTGCGTCCTGATGGATCGGAGGCAGATGATGGTGAAGAGGGCAGTATTATGGTATGTGGTATTGACAAGGAACATCCTACAGGACTTTTCTGCGGCTACTACAAGAACCCGGAACTCACAAAAGCCGTTCTCGGCGGCAAGAATTACGACACGGGCGACGTTGCATGGCGTGATTCCAAAGGATATTACTGGTTCGTCGGAAGAAATGATGACGTTATCAAGTGCTCTGGATACCGTATCGGACCATTTGAGGTAGAGAGTGCTCTTCTTACTCATCCTGCTGTTGTTGAATCAGCTATCACAGGAGCTCCCGACCCGATAAGAGGTCAGGTAGTAAAAGCTACTGTCGTACTTGCAGAAGGTTATACTCCGTCACCTGAACTTACTAAGGAGCTTCAGGATCACGTAAAACGTGAAACAGCCCCTTACAAATACCCTCGTGTAATAGAATATGTTAAGGAGCTCCCCAAAACTCTCGGTGGTAAAATCAAGCGTGCTCAGATACGTCACCAAGACGAAGAAAACTCCGCTAAATGACAAAACTTAAAGCCCGAACCCTAAATGTTCGGGCTTTTTTGAAAAAAATATGAATTTTTTTTAAATTTCTGGTAAAGCACCCCGTTTTTGATGTGCGGGATACGTATGCTATAAATAATATTGGGGGGTGGCAAATATGACTTCTGATGTACATCAAATCATATCCCAGGTCTACAGGGCAAAAAAGGACAGCCACGCTGCAGATGAGCTTATATCTGCTTACATGCCCTTTATTAAGTCTGAAACTTCAAAGTTTCTTAACCGTCCACCCGATCAGAGCGATGACGAACTCAGTATTGCTATGTTCGCATTCTATGAAGCCATAAAAAATTATTCGAGATTACGCGGCTCTTTTTTGAAATTTGCCGCTTTACAAATAAAGAATCGCCTGATAGATAATTACCGTAAAGAAAAGAGAAATAAAGGTCAAATATCGCTGGACGTTAGTGAAGATGATAAAACAGACCTGAAAGAAACAATACGAGACGAACACGATGATTACGCAGAAAACGAACTAAGAGATGCAACAAAACAGGAAATCGAAGAGCTTTCAGCACAAATGAAGGATTTTGGTGTGACTATGGACGATGTAGCGGATAATTCACCGCGGCAGCGCCGGACACTTGAGATTTGCCAGAAAGCTGTTTATTACGCAAGAAACAATCCTGAGATCCTCGATGACTTTCTGAGAACAAAACGAGTTCCCCTCGCAAGAATTGCAGAGGGTGCAAACGTAGAAAGAAAGTCTCTTGAAAGGCACCGTCGCTATCTTGTTGCCGTACTGCTAATATGCACCAACGGATACGAGATAATGCGCGGTCATATAATGCAAGTATTAAAAGGTGGTGAAAAAAAATGAAATACATTGTTATGGAATGTCACAAAGGATATGCTGTACTAATGGACGAGGAATCACGTTATATGAAAGCTGCAAATCTAAGATATGTCGTGGGACAGACTGTCACATCTCCCGTGCTTATGGAATACGGCACAGAGGAAGAAAGACGGATAAGCTTCTACGTTACAAGATTTGCCGCAGCTGCTGCGTGTCTCGCACTTGCAGTTTCAGCAGGTTCATTCTATTATACACGTAATTTCAAAACTCACTCTACTGTCTTGATATCTGCTAAAACAAATATACGAATGGATCTCAATAAAAAAGGAGAAGTTCTTCACCTAAGTGGTGGCGATGACACAGCTGACAAGCTGCTCAAGGATTACAACGGCAAGGGCAAGGATAAACTTACCGCCGCAAACGAGATACTTGATATTGAAAGGTCGCAGGGTCTCAACACCGAAGAGGAAATTATAAATATCTTCATAAAGGTTGAAGCCGATGAATACAATATCTTCAAAGAAGAATTTGAAAATGGCATAACGGATGCAAAGGTAAACGTCTACGAATTTGGTGTACCTAAGCCTCACGAGCCTGCAAAGCCTGATGCTCACAAGCCAGATGCGGCAAAGCCCAAAGATGAAAATGGACCTGAACCTCCAAAGGCGCATGAGGATAACGGAAATGTTTCGGAAGCACCAAAGCCTCCCCAGGAAGAGGTGAAGGCTCCTGAACCTCCGAAACCTGATAACGGCGCAGCTCCTGTTACACCGTTACAGCCTGATACTCCAAAGAAGCCTGAGGCACATGATGCTCACGTAGTTCCTGAACCTGAACCGGTAAAGCCCGAGGTCAAGAATGACGAAAAGGCTACTCCAAAGTCTGACGAGAAAGCAGAACCACCTAAGCCAGCTGAACCTGATAACAAGTCTGAACCTGTCAACGATAATCACTTTGTTCTCAGGAACAACAATGGCATTATTGAAATAACACGCGATGCAGTTGAAAAGTTAAAACCGCTTCTCCCCGCTCCTGCACCTCATGTGCAGGATGCGGTAGATATAGAAGAATATCGGGACGCACTGCCCGAGAATGAGCAACCAAATTCGTCTTTAAACGAATCAAAGGAAGCTCTTCAGGTTAATCCTGAGAATCCCGAAGCACTTTCTCTTAACATAACAGAAGAAATAGAAATCGAAAGTGTCAAGGATACATCGCCTGCATCCAGAGTTATGCAGAGCGAAGCGAAAAAGGATGCTCCACCGGAAGCACTGTCCGTATCAGAAGTATCCAATTCTACAAACAAAACCTCTGTTTCCCCCGTTTCCCTTCCCTAAGAAAACATGAATTACTATACGCAGAAAAGACATTGCAGTGCAATGTCTTTTCTGTTTATACAGCGAAATAAAGCCTGATATAAATCCATTCAAAAAAAATTTTGGATTTTTTCCAAAAAAATTCATAATTACCCCACTTTTATAAAACGTACTCCGTAAACTGTTAACATAAAGCAAATAAAGCTTATATCTCCCACAGTGGAGAAATTGAAGAAAAAGGAGTAATTACCAATGAAAAGCAAAAAGAACATTCTTGCTGCAATAGCTGCTATGTCAGTAATGGCTTCAGCTATGAGCCTCAACGCTTTTGCTGCTGAGGATGCAGAGACAACTGAAGAAGCAGTTGCTATCACAGCTGTTGCTGAGGACGTTGAAGAAGAAGATGCTGCTGAGGAAGCAGTAGAAGTTGAAGCACCAGAGCTCGTAGTTCCCGATGCAGAACTCGACGAAACAGAGAAGCCTGTACCTCCGGAGCCTCCTGTAATCCTCGATGTAACAGAGTTCATCGACCAGATCCGTACATTCATTGATGCTAACAGCATTGATATTCTTACAGATACTATCCTTGAGAACTGGGATCAGATCGAAAAGGTTGATGTACACTTCCACGCTAACGAGAAGCCTGAGCCACCTGTAGCTCCTGAGGATATTGAAAAGCCTGAGGTTGACGAAGAGGCAGAGGCTGAAGAAGCAGAGGATGCAGAGGATATCGAGAAGCCTACAAAGCCACTCGGCCCTGTACACCTTGAACTCACAGATCTCTTCATGCAGTTCCGTGATAAGGTAGATCTCAGCAAGATTGATTTCATTGATGAAGATACAATGGAGAAGATCCTCAACGCTAAGGATATTCACGCTGACGTTCACTTTGTAAATCCGAACAAGCCTGAGCCACCTGTAGCACCTGAGGATGGCGAGCTTCCTACACCTCCGGCACCTCCTGTAGCACCTGAGGATGGCGAGCTTCCTACACCTCCAGCACCTCCAGTTCCTCCTGAGGGACCTGTTCATGAACACCTTGGTCCTAAGGAGAGAGAAGCTCTTAAGGCTGCTGAGGCAGAGGCTGAAGAATCAACTGAGGCTGTAGCTGAGGAAACAACTGAAGCTGTAGCTGAGGAAACAACTGAGGCTGACGCTGAATAATCAAGTTAATACTTTAGATCTGCCCTTGCCTGCAAAGGTTTTCCCCGAAGGGCAGATCTCCAAACAATCCAATCCCAATCCCCTTATCCTCTTTTACCCCCTTTTACCCGTTTGATATCTGCACATCTCGGTAAAAGCGCGATATCAAGATTGAACAAGATAAAAGGATGCGCCGCAAAGTTCCCTTTTTTGCGGCGCTTTTTTTTGCATATTAACACATTTTGAGCATATACAAAAAACACTGCTTTTTCCCCCCGAACCTTGCTATTTTCAAAATAATATGATATAATAAGATTATTCAATAACTTTGCCTATCCGTAGGCGTAATCAAAGGAGAATTTCCAATGAAAGTAAGGTTTCATCTTCCAGATTTTGCAAGGCTTTTCAAATTCAACTCCGTTTTTCTAACAATGCTTGAAAATAGTCCTGAACTTTTCCGCGAAGGAGTAGAGATTGCTTCAATTTACGGAATTTTCCCACCGTCATTATGGAACGGTGGTCGTGTTATGCACGGTATGTGCCAGAAGGACTTCGTTAGAGGAGTTACAAAGTACTTCAACGGAAAAGGAATACCGCTACGCTTCACTTTTACCAATCCTATGATTGAAAAGAAACATCTAAGTGACGAGTTTTGCAATATGGTAATGCATATCGCAGATAACGGCATGAATGAATGTATCGTCATGTCTCCTATTCTCGAGGACTACATAAGAAAAAACTATCCAAATTTCAAGCTTACCAGTTCCACCTGCAAGAGAATAACTGAACCAGAAAAGCTTTACGAAGAAGTTGAAAGGGACTATCATATAGTAGTTATCGACTATGATCTCAACAACAAGTTCGATATCCTCGAAAAGATACCTGATAAATCAAAATGTGAGATACTTGTAAACGCTTGCTGTAATCCTGGATGTGCAAATCGTTCACTCCACTATCAGACCATAGGTCTCGAGCAGATTGCTTATGCAAATCACGTAAAAAAATACCCTAATGCTCCTTTCGACTCTAATAAATTCGCAAAGGAACACCCCGAAGCAAAGGCAGTATTTGAATGCAAATGCGAGCACAGGAGTCTTTTCGACATAAAATCGCTCAGTTCGCATATTACTCCCGACGATATATGGAACAAATATGTTCCAATGGGCTTCAATCAGTTCAAAATTGAAGGCAGAACTTTCGATATGTTCAATTTAATGGAGCATTACCTGTATTACATGGTTAAGCCAGAGTGCGTTGATCAGGCAAGGCTTATCTTCCTGAGAAACCTCAGCCTCAACGGAGCTATAATCGTTCCAGACCAGGAAATGCCAAGATAAAGCCAAAAACCGTAAGCAAAGCTTACGGTTTTTGTGATTTATCTTGCTTTTTTCTTTTTATGTACAACTAATGCGATGATAATACCTACCAGCAATACTAGTCCTGCACAACCACCGTAAATAGCTCTTTTCCAGTATACCGTGAGTTCCTTTTTGCCGTACTCTATGGTTGTATAGCTGAAACCTGTTGCACGAAAGGCAGCATCAACATTGTCTGCAATGACCTTATGACCTTCTGCATTTGGATGAATATCAAACTTGCCTATATTCGTAAGGTTATCAGCCTTTCCCTTGAAACTTGATGCCACATCTATGACTTTATAGCCGTACAGTGAATTCTCTGAGATCATGCTATTCAGCTTTCCGATCTTTTCTTCAGAAAAATCAGTTATCATACGGAACTTGCTCAGCGATTCCAAAGGATCATAAAGCGTCTGCACAAATACCGTTCCGTCCGTCCTCTGAGAAAGCTCCTCTGATATTATCCTGATATTCTTCTCAAACTGCACAAGGGCTTCATCTACGTCCTTATCCATATTCATGAGCGAAGAAGCAGCACTGAAAATATCTATGTCCCGGGCATTAAAGTCACCTTTTTCAGTTATTCCCATACTTTTCAGAGCTTCCAGCATTATGTCAAGCATATCATTTCCGCCTATCGAAATGACCACTGCATCGCTGCCTCTTAGATCTTCATCAAGCTCACCGCTTTGTATCAAATCAATAAGGTCTCCGGATGTAGCTCCTGAAACTGCTTTGTTCACCATTTCGTGCTGACACTCACCGTCCAGTTCAGCTTCATATTTTTCTTTCAGAATATTCGCATAGGACGAGCATCTGTAAAGATCAGTCGACGAATAGCCTTCAAGTCCGTATCCTGCAGCAATAGAGTCACCAAGAAACATCATTTTCGGCGGCACTTCGGTATAATATGTGACGTCTATTTTGGGAGTCACCGTCATTTTACATGAAACAAGGCTCAATACCATCGCTACAGTGCCTAAAAAAGCTGCTGCTTTTTTCATTTTAAAGACCTCTTTTCTGAAAAACGCAATATAATACTCTTTCTCATATCTAATACCTTCATATTGTATCAGATATACCCCTAAATGTCAACATGGAACATACAGCTTTAGTTATATGATTGACTTTTATATTCTATTTTGGTATAATACTTACATAAGCTCAATCTCGTAATTCAGATTTATCAAGGTAAAATGTAATTTTCAACATATTTGGCTAGACAATTTCAAAAAATTATGGTATAATCATTGTTGTAGTATTAAAAGACGGAGGTGATGCTATGGATCTTCAAGCACTTGCTGACAGCTTTGAGTCAATGACCTGTATAATGTCTGTTGAAGTCTTTCCAGATGGTAGCTACGGCAATATTCGTATCGTTACAGGTAATAAGCCTTATGTAAACTCCATCGAAAACTCCAACAGTATCTGCTTTTCAGAAATGTTGGACAATAAATTCGTGCCTAATTCACCTTACGAAAGATATATCCCGAAGGATTTGAATTTTGAAAGCGCTTGCTATGCTGCAGCGGTACTAAAAAAGACTTTCCATACATATGTTCATCCCGAAAGATACAGCTTCTGGGTTGATATGTATATGATGCCGATAGTATCAGACAAACCTAATGTATATTACTGCACATATTCGCAGGAACTCACTCCAGAAACTAACACAAAACGCATGTCCAATCTGGACTCATTAGTATCAGCTTCTGTACTTGAGACCTGCTTTAAACTCAGAGGTACGGATGATTTCAAACACACAATGGACGACGTTATCTCTGATATCCGCGAAATGTGCGGAGCAGAGGTGTGTTGCATATTCCTAACTGATTTCAGTGAGAGGAAGTATTCCGTGCTATGTGACTCGTCAGCTCCTGATCTCGGACTTCTCCCTGTAGAAGATTACCTCAAAAGTCATTATTCTGACTTTTTCAGCATTGTCGAAACATGGAAGGACACTATCTCAGGAAGTACCTGCCTTATAATTCAGAATGAAAACGATATGGAGGTTCTTCACGAGAGAAATCCAATATGGTGTGATTCAATGAAGGATTCTGGTATAAGGAGCATAGTTCTCTATCCCCTTTTTTACA
>JAEEGJ010013026.1_pt1 | contig 20355 bp, 15 predicted proteins | sample 8958761 | NCBI WGS metagenome assembly JAEEGJ01 (sample SAMN16246546, study PRJNA631951) | gut metagenome | biome: gut microbiome; feature: rumen; material: RS-attached | host: Bos | place: Iran: Karaj | collected 2018-10 | reverse complement strand
TCTTGAGCTGCTTCGTGATGCGGGCTTCGTATTCGTCCTTCCACTTCCAAATGCGTTCCACGAGGGCGTCGCGGCCAATGTCGTGGCGAGTCTTGTGTTCGTCCTGGAAAAGTCTCTTTTCGACGACTGCCTGCGTGGCAATGCCGGCGTGGTCCGTGCCCGGAATCCAGAGCGTGTCGCGGCCAGTCTTACGACGATAGCGGACGAGAATGTCCTGCAGCGTGTCGTTCAGAGCGTGGCCGAGGTGCAGAGCACCCGTAACGTTCGGAGGCGGAATGACGACGGAGAACGGTTCACCCTTTCCGCTCGGGGCAAAATCATTATTCTTGTTCCATTGGTCGTGCCAACGGTCTTCTACAATTTTCGGATTATAACGAGTTTCCATTTCCATAGTGGGCACAAAGATAGAAAAGTAGGAAGTAGGAAGTAGGAAGTAGGAAGGAAAATGTAGCGGGAAATGCTATGAAAAATGCAGGATGGGAAGGGCTTCGCGTCATCCTGAGTGAAACGAAGGATCCAGTGAAGTCTTGGAAAATAGGGTAGGAGGGGGAAAGCTTTCCCCTCGCTCGCACTGCGTTGCTCGCTACCCCTTCGAGCAGGCGCTCAATCGCCGCGCCCCGCAACGCCCTGGGCTTGTAATTGTTATAGTCTTTTTATGGGTTAAGCTGTTTCTTTCATATTTGTTTATATTCAAGTATAAAGGGCTTGTCTATTATATGGATTAATGATAGAAATGGAACTATATGAACAAATAAAACGCTATTTCCTTGTTATTGCAGAATTGCATAAAATGGGGTATGAACTCATTAGAGTGTGTCCATGCTTATCTCCGAATGGAATGGCATGGAGATGCGCAACCACTGTCAAGAAATTTACGTTAAAAAATTGCGGAGCCATTTACCATGGACCAGCGCATACTGCGGCGAACAACCATAATGGTAGTTTTCATTTTGGTGCGTGCGAAAATATAAATCCCCACGAAATAGCCGTTAAATTTCTTGAATATTATCCGCATCTTGCAAAATGGGGAAAGGGAAATGATTTGGATTATGTTATATGGTTCCTTAAGGCGACAGAATTGGCTCAACAAGGCTATTTTTTCTATGCGTTTTCAGACATGAGTAGTTGCTTCAATAACAAGCATAAAATGCTGCTGCTGAACAATCCTCCTGAAAACATTTTTCTGCCATTTCCGCCTGCTGGGGAAATCGAGACGTAGAGAAATAATTATTTCAAAAATCCGTATTGATAGACTTGAGGACGGAGCTTTTCAGATAGGGCTTTGTAGGCGGATTCGAAAGCGGCGAAGCTGACAGGAACGGAGCTGCCAGATTCATTTTGTGCTTTCAATGCTTGGCGGATTTGATACCAGCCGACATCGGGGCGGTTGAGTTTTAGTTCTTCGCGGATTTTATGGTTGAAGGATTGCTTAAAGTAAGCTGCCCAAATTTTCTTGCCTTCGTCTAGGACAGCCTGCGCTTCGGCGCTGAAAATTTTGCCATTCATGTATTGAACCATGAAATCACTTTCAAAGCGGTCGCTTGCTCCTACATCTTCTTCAGAGAAGGGGATGAAGTGATTGACGATATTCCATTTTTTGCCGTTCCATTCAAGGTCATTGGCGCTGGCGGTGAGATTCTTTCCATGGAAAAGCATATAAATCAAACAATCGTCTATAAACTCTTGCAATAGTTCACCATTGGGTTGTAAAAATTGGTCGTTATGGTTAATCCATGTATGATCTATGAGATGCCGGACACTATACACAATTGCTAACCGGCTCAAGTTATCTTCATTTACATAGAATCCATGGCCACCACTATAGCCAGAAGAAAAAAGCGACGTATCGTTGGCTTGTTGCATATCATTACTATTTACTCGCATATAACCGATAGCGCCGTTGCTCCAAAATTTACATCTCAAATCAGTCGTCCTTGTTGCAGGCGATATAGCATTTTTTAAAGGTATTATTTCAGTTGCATTCGGTTCAGGTCTATCAATCCAAGTGGCTAGATATTGTTCATTTGGGGCGTTATAAAATTTCTTTTCACCAACGGCTTTTGAATTTCTATTAAAAATTTCACAACTGACTTCTGTAGGAAAATCTATGACCTTATTAGTAGTTTTCCAAATGAGGAAACCTATAGGAAAATTTCCATTTAACCCGTCAAATGATTTTGAATGAACAACAAAACCGCCTAAATATTTTGCATGCCAATTTTTTCGAAAGATTTCCAAAGTCTGAGAGTTAACATATTTCAACGTACTAAACATCGCTAAAGTCGCATTAGGAATTTCTTTAGCTATTCGGGCAACAAATTGAGTGAAAAGCTCATTACTCGCTTTTCCAAACGGTTTCATTCCCAATTGTCCAAAACGAGTCTTGTTGATACCTGTTTTCGCAGTATTTTCTTTTGAAATCGCATTAAATGCACTTCCAACTTCCCCATACGGCGGATTTATCAGCACCAATAATTTTTTCTTTCCTTCATTTGCATCGCGAATGACGTTCTGTAAAGTCTGTGGAATTTTATTTGTGAGACTATAATCGATTTCCCCGTTGTCGGTGATGTCATCATTCAAATAATCGTACTGAAAACGCTCGGCTGATACGCAAATTTTCGCGGCCTTCATGATATTCACGTCTTCTTGATCGAGGGTGCTCATGAACAGATGACGGTGGTTGGAATGTTTGGCTTCGAGATTCCCGACACCGCAGCACATATCCCACACGTAGTAGTCCTTCTGCCAGTTTGCTCCAAGCGTCTTTTCCAATAAGTCGTAAGCCTTGTCGACCACATTGAGCGGTGTGTAATACGCTCCTTTGAAAGTTCGTTCGTCAACGGGAATTAGGCTGTCGCGGCGTTCTAACAAGTAACTGCGGAATTCCTCTTTGGGTGGTCTATCGTAAATAGCCCAAAATTGGCTGTAACCATCCATACTTGCAATTTCGTAAGTCTTTCCGTTCAACAGAAATATGGGCTTGTTTCCCTTGTGTAACAGTTCTGCGGACAAATGTTCGTGCGTACTGACTTTGCCATCGCTCATCACATCGGCGTAGAAAAATTCAGCGTAGTTTTCGGGTTCCGCATTTACAATTTCTTTGCCGATTGTCTCAACCCATTTGTCAAAAACTTGCTTGAGGTTGTCGGGTGTTATTTGCGTGCGGATGATTTCTCCGTTCTCAATCGCATTCCGCAAAGTGTCGATAAATTCTTTCTCGTGCGTCTCGATGTTGAAACTTACAAAATGAGTTCCGATGTATTGCGAAACAATATCTAGGGCACCCTGCGTCACATCGCTTGCGGATTTGCCCCACTTGATGTGAACGTTCTTGTCTTGCAAAAGAGGAAGCGCAACGTCGGTTTTCATAATGGCTGCTTTGACACTATCGACCACGCAAAGGAATGGTGGAATGTGTTCGCCATCCTTGAGGGCTCGGTGGATGTAAAAAAGCAACTGCGTGAACATCTCGTAGAGAGATTTCTTGGAGCCGAACTTTGCTTCGAACCAAACTTCGCGTGTTTGAATATCGATTAAGTTTCGCTGAACCTGCTTAAGGTGCAGTGCCTTAATGTATTCTGCCTTCACATCTTCTTCGGACGAGGCTTTTTGTAGTCTTTCGAAAAGGCTCATAAGGGCTCCTTCTAGCCCTTATGCAGTGCTGTCAATCCACGAAAAAAGCGTGGTGTCGAATGCACTTACTTGTTTCGAGGCTCTGGTAAACCTATTCCCAATAAGCACAAACGACCCACGCCCATTGCTGGACGTGAGTGTTCACCTTATTCTCGGGAATTTTTGAAATTTACCAGATTTCGAAACAGAGAATAAGAGCTAACTCTACGTTAAACTCGGTACCCAATTCCTTGCGGTCTTGGGCTATGTCAGTGGGAAATATATAAATATGCGAAATAGAGATTGCTTCGCTACGCTCGCAATGACGTGAAAAAAGAGGCTTTGGGTTAAGCTAGGCAAAACACAAGGTGTGGAGCCTGATATTGTCAATGTAAAATTTCGTTACGCCCCTTGCCAATATTAGTACATAATCTACATTTCTGCTGCGGTTCCTTATAGTGTAGGCTCCGGAAGGCATTTGATAATTATCAAATGTTTTTCTTTTTTTCAAGGAGTTCCTATGCCAGAAAACCAAAATGTCGAATACAAATCGTCGTGGCGAGATGAATATCTCAAGTGGATATGTGGTTTTGCCAATGCGCAGGGTGGCAAACTGTATATCGGCATCGATGATAATGGGAAAGTTTGCGGTGTGCTGAATGCCAAAAACTCATGGAAGATATCCCAAATAAAATCCAAACATGTCTTGGCATTGTTACCGAAATAAATAAACGAGAACGGGGTGGCTTGGAATACATCGAAGTCGTCGTTAATCCGAGTTCCTTCCCTGTAAGTTATCACGGGGAATTTCATTATAGGAGCGGAGCGACTAAACAACAGTTGACGGGAATAGCTCTTTCTGATTTTATCATGAGGAAAATGGGTATTCGTTGGGAAGATGCTGTTGTCGAGGGCATCGGTGTCGATGATTTGGATGCCGAAAGTTTCAAGATTTTTAGGCGCGAGGCGCTTAAGAGCAACCGTATGAGTCCCGAAGATTTGGACATTTCCAATGAGGAAATGTTGGAAAAATTTCATCTTATGTCTGACGGGAAACTTAAACGTTCGGCCGTGATGCTTTTCTATAGCGATCCTAGCGTAATCCAAAATGGCAGTTATGTGAAGATTGGCCGGTTTACCAATGCCGTTGACTTGCAGTATCAAGATACGATTGAAGATTCTCTTATTAAAATTGCCGATAAGGTTATCGATTTAATATTCTTGAAATATCTCAAGGCTAAAATTACATATGAGCACGATCGTCGTGTGGAAACATATCCTTATGCCCGTGTCGCCATCCGTGAGGCTGTTTATAATGCGATAGTCCATAACTGCTACATGTTCGGGACGCCTATTCAAATCCGTGTGGAAAATGAAGCAATTATCATAAGCAACCAATGTTTTTTACCGGAAGGGTGGACTGTCGAAACGCTTATGAAAGCGCATCAATCAAAACCCTATAACCCCAATATTGCAAATGTTTTTTATCGTGCCGGGTATATTGAAAACTGGGGACGTGGTGTTGAAAAAATTTGCGACGCATGCAAAGAACTCGGGGCTGAATTGCCTAGATATGAGATTCTTGGAAATGGAGTGCGAGTTTTCTTTAAAGCCCTGAAATGAGCCTTAATTGATGAAAAAACGCCTGATGTCGGTATAAATGTCGGTATAAATGTCGGTATAAACGAGCAGAAAGTAATTAAAATGATTTCAGAAAACTCCAATATATCTGCGAAAGAGGTAGCTGAAAAATTAGCGATAACCATAAGACAAGCGGAACGTATATTCGCTCAGCTAAAACAGAAAAAACTCATTGAAAGAAAAGGAGCTCGAAAAAATGGTTATTGGCAAATTGTGAAGAAAGCTTAATGGGTTTTGATAAGCAAAAAAGTCGCCCACAGCGCGGACGACTTTTATTTTCAGGATTTGTTTGTCGAGTCGATTTGAACTGCTATTACTTCGCGACTTTCTTTATGTAGCTGGACTTCAGATCCTTGAGGTAATAGGTTCCGTGCGGAATTTGCAAGGCCTTGAAGGAACCTTCCGCGGACTGCGGGGTAGCTTCGAAGGACTTCACCAACACGCCTGTAGCAGAGAACACGGCAAAGGTTGTCGGCTCTTGGCTTGCCCATTGGAAATTCTGGGCAATGGCGGTAGTGGAGCTTGTCGGCGAATTTGCGCTAGATGTGGCGACGGCGCTGCTGGACGTCGGGGCTTCTGCGGAACTGCTGGACTGCACTTCTTCGCTGCTGCTGGATGCCGGGGCGGCGCCTACCACTTCCAATTCCAAATCCATGAATTCAATGACATAGGAGCCGTCGTCTTCAGCTTGGATTTCCTTGCCTTTCTGCTTTACGGTCTTGCCATCGGCGCCTTCGATTTTCACGCGGAGGGGGACGCTCTTGGGCATGGCCGAATGAGGAGATTTCCAGGTGACTTTGAAACCGCCGTCAATGTCTGTCGAAGTCGCTTTGTCGATCACGAAGTGTGCGCGGTAGTAGGCAGCCACGCGGCCCATCGGGGCGCGCCACAATTCCTGCTTTTTGGCCTCGTCCATAATAGAAATCATGTCCGACGGCGTAATGCCATAACCAAATCCGCCGCCATCCACGCCATGGTTCAGCTGCACCGTCCAGGCGTTCTTTTGCTTGGCTTCGCTCATGTTGCCCTTGGACTGCTGCGTGTTGCCCTGGTAGCAGTCCGAACTGATGCGTTCCCAGACGGGTTCTTCGTTCCACTTGTACTTGGTGGCGCCCTGGCAGTTGCGGTTGACGATGTGTTCCTTCGCGATTTCGGCTTCCACGGCATCGTTGTAATAGCAGTAAGGCGTCGCGAATGAAACGACTTCAAAGTCTCCCTTGCTTTCCAGGGTATGCTTGTATTCGGTGATTTCAGCCTTGAGGTTGGCGCCGTTAGCGGTTAAGTCGCTGTGCGTCTTAGAATGGTTGCCGATTTCATGGCCTTTTGCAGCCATCGGGAAGTACTTCGACTGGTTTCCGGCATTCATGCCGCCTGTCAAGAAGAACGTTACCTTGATGTCCTGATTCTTTTCGAAATAATCCCCGAGGTTGTTTAACTGGGAAATTTCGCAATCATCGAAGGTGAACGAGACTGCACCGGGATGGCCGTCCCAGGGGACAGTGGTAATGGGGCCGGCATAAGCCGCTGCTCCCATCAAAGACATTACTGCTACGGATTTGAAACCGATTTTCATTTTACCCTCCAACATTGAGCCACCTATAATCTAAATTCAAAGTGCGGCTATTCCTTTACGCTCAATGCCTTTTCCGTTGTTGCAAATGACAACAAATAGGGCAAATTTGACAAAAAACGGAGATTCCGGCTCAGTGGCGGGAATGACAAGCTTTAAATTTTAATTCTAATCTTCTTTTGTTTGTAAATGGATTGCCCGCCGTTGCAAATGTAGGCGACCGTGCAGACGATGAAAAATGCGGGGAGGCAATTGAATCCGAAGATTTCACCGGCGATGAGGATGGGGGCCCAAAGCGTGTTGCTTGCGCTTGCAAAAACGGCGACAAAGCCGAGGGCTGCGGCGAGGGCGATCGGCATTCCGAACATTCCCGCAACGAATACGCCAAATGTAGCGCCGATGGCGAAAAGCGGGGTGACGACACCGCCTACGAAGCCGGCGGAGAGCGTGAGGATTGTGAGTGCAAATTTCAAAATCCAGTCGTACCCGGCAATCCCGGCGGCATTAACCCCAAAACACATATCTAACAAGTTTGTTCCGAGTCCTGCGTAGCGTCCCTGGAAAAACACGAGCAAAAGTACACTTATTCCCACTCCCATAATTGTAATTCTCTTAATGCTGTTCGGGAATTTTTTTGCGAAGAAATCATGCGAGAGTCCAAGCAACTTTGCAAATCCGCCACCGACAATTCCGAAGAGCACCCCCATCAGCGCGAGCTTCACGAGGAAGTTGCCGTCAAGCGAGCCTTCGTTTGTGAATACGCTTGCCGAGAATCCGCTTGCATCAAGGAGCGAATTCAAATCTACACTGAACTTGTGGAATCCGAGCATGCTCGAAACTTTGCAGGCGGTGAATGCTGCTGCGGCGGCAGGCATCAATGCGGCGAGTTCAAAATGCCCGACGAGCAAAACTTCCAACGCGAAAGCGGTCGCAGCCATCGGGGCTTGGAAAATTCCGGCGAAGCCTGCGGCCAAGCCTGTGACGAGCATGATGTGCGCTGAGTTTTCAAATGGTAATTTTTTACTTATGTTGTACGAAAGTGCGGAGCCGATTTGCATGGCGGCGCCTTCACGGCCTGCGCTTCCTCCGAAGAGCTGCGTAATCCAAGTGCTCACGGCGGCCATCGGGATAGAGACGAGCGGAAAGTCCGTTTCTTTATTGAGTCCGACGGCAAAAACTTGGTCCATGCCGCGTTCTGTCCAGCGTCCCCATTTCTTGTAGGCGAATGCGATTGCTGCTCCACCGAGTGCCAAAGCGGGGATAAAGTACAGCGGATTTGTGTCGCGGATCACAGAAAGCCTGTCGCTGATGTCGCCGAAGCAGGCGGTGAGCGCGCCGATGACTGCTCCGAGTATGATTCCAATCACCACAAATGTCGGCGTGGCGAGCCACTTGAGCATTTTTTCTCTGACGCGAGCCTTCGCCATCTTCATCATCTGCTCCTTCATTTCGGGGCTGAACGAGTTGAATTGCTGACTGGCCTTGCTAAATTTGCTGAACATCACATGTTTCCTTAAAAAATTTTTCACAAAGATAGTTAAAACGGAACTCATCGTTCCGATAATTTTCCTGTTGTCAAATACTCAATTCTTTTACAACGAAACCTTAAAAAATAAGGCGTTTGCGGACATTCTCGATGTATAATTAGTGTCGGGAATGGATTGGAGTGTCACTTGGAATAAACAACTCTAATTTAAAGGTGTATTGATGAAGTCTATAGCGAAAGTGACGCTATGTGGAATGGGTTTAAGTTTGGTTCTGTCTGCATGCGGAGATTCCTCGAACGATGATGGCTTTTCTCCGGCTGGTCCAGTCATTGGGGAACTGAGTTCCGATTCCGGTGTCGGTCCAGATGTAGGTTTGTCTAGCGCGGGTACTGCCGTGCCGGGCGTTTCTTCTGCAATAGTTGGTGGTTCGTCAGCGACTATTCCGGGTGTATCTTCTCCGGTGCAGCCGACATCTTCTGCGGGTACTGCTGTGCCTGGGTCTAGCGCTGCTGTACCTCCGGCTTCGAGTGCCGCTACTGTTATCCCGCATTTTGAAGGGAACAGTCCGGTGTTCTTCTCGGAGGTCTCTCCTTCGAATGCAAACTTCAAGGACAACGACGGTAACGATCCGGGGTGGGTTGAATTTTACAACTCGTCCGATGCTCCTGTGAGCTTGAAAGGCTTTGCGCTTACGAACGATTTGACGGATCCGCGTCGCTGGGTATTTGGCAACGCCACGGTTCCCGCTAAGAGCTACATGATTGTGTTCCTTTCGGGCAAGAGCTATGCAGACTACATTTTGCCTTCGGATTCGCTTAACTTGATGGGCTCTGATTGCAGTTCGGAATCTGCTGCGGGTGGCATGGGCGGCATGAATTTCCCTGGCATGGGCAACTGGGGCGGCAATCCTGGTGGCGCTGGCGGAAACACTTCCGGGAATAATGTCGAGAATTTGCCGGGCAAGTCTTCGCTGTGCTTTAACGAAGGCGGTGCTAATCAGATGGGCGCTGTGATGAAGGTGGCCCAGGGTGGCGACTATTCGCGAGTGGTAATCAAGGCCAATGGAACTAACCTCGGCAAGGTCAACCAGCTTGTGGTTCGTGGATTCATTACTAAGAATCACAAGATTCGCGTGAACTTCAAGGAAGGTGACTCGCTCAGCAATTGGGGTGGCAAAAATCTCCGTGGTACAGGTGATATCTCGTCGGTGTTCTATGTTCGTCTAGATGACAATGCTAAGGACCTCAATCGTAACAAAGTAACGGCATCGACTTTTGCGACTGAAACTCAGGGTAGCGAATCCACTACAATCCAGGTGACATCGTATATCGCCCGCAATCGTGGACACGAACCTCACGCTTCGTTCAAGGTCGATAAGGATGGCGGTGCATTGTACTTTATGAACGCCGAAGGCGCTATGCTTGATTCCGTGCGTTTCGGGTCTGTTCCGACGGGTGCTTCCTGGTCACGTGACGGTGCTGGTAAGTGGGGCTTCTCGGCTCCGTCGCCTTATGGCAATACTTCGGGCGAGGTCTTTGTGGAACAAGTTAAGGTAGCTGAAGTCAACATTCCTCCTTCCGGTTTCTATTCTTCTGCGGTGACGGCGACGTTCCCGGCAGGAACCCGTTGCGAACAAGGCGGTAAAGAACCGAATGCAAATTCTCCGGCAGTACAGACGGTGAATGTCAGCGCTACGACGGTTCTGCGTTGCCGTGCTTATGTCGGTGGTTCTTATCCGAGTGAAGAAATCAACCGTACCTACGTTTTCGAACAGCAGCCTTCGCTTGCCGCGATATTCGTGACGACCGATCCGCTTTCGATGTTCAGCCCCGATTCCGGCCTCTACATGACGGGTAATGGCGCTTCGATGATGGACCCGAAGAAGGGTGCAAACTTCTGGAGCAACCGCGAACTCCCGGTATATGTGGAAATGTTCGAACCCGGCAAGCCCAAGACTCCTGCGTTTGGCATCATGGGCGATTACAAGATTACGGGACAGTACAGCCGTGCAAAAGAAAAGAAGTCGTTTGCAATTACGTTGCGCGAAGAATACGGTGACAAGCGCTTAAAATACTCGCTGTTCCCGGATTACCCGGAACTCAAAAAGTTCAAGGCGTTCTCGCTGAGAAACTTCGGTAACAATAGCGGTGACGACTATTTGCGCGATCGCTTGGGAACCTCGATGACAGAAGGTCTTGGTGTGGATTACCAGCGTGGCCGTTATGTTGTCGTATATTACAATGGCAAGTATTACGGCATCCATGACCTGCGTGAACGCAACAACGAATACTATTACGAAACCAAGTACGGTTATGACCCGAACGATATCGACCTTCTCGAAACGTCTGCCAGCGGTACAGACGAGGCGAGCACAGGTTCTTCTGCAGATTACAAGGCTATGATTGAATGGCTGCGTAGCAACAGTCTCTCGTCTGATGCCAACTACAAGAAGGTTGCGGACCAAATTGATATCGATAACTATATCAATTACATGCAGGCAGAAATGTTCTTGAACAATAGTGACTGGCCGCATAACAACATAAAGAAGTGGCGTGTTGCAAGCCAGAAAACCAAGTGGAAATGGTTCCTGTACGATACGGACTTTGGCTTTGGCGTGTCTTACAATACGCAGAACGGCAACGTGTTCAGCTACGTGACTAACGAAAACGGTACAAACGGTATGGGAGGCTTCAACTTTGGCGACTTCGGTGGCGGCATGGGTGGAGACATTGGTGGCGGCATGGGCGGCAACTGGGGTGGCGGCATGGGCGGTCAGCAACCGCAGATGGCTGCAGGCGCTTCTACCTCCGTGCATACGATTCTCATGATTCGTTTGCTCGAGAACGAGGGCTTCAAGAATGCTTTCATCAACCGCTTTAGCGTGCTCCTTTCGATGAACTTCTCTTCGGAAAGACTCCTGAAGCGCATTAACGATTTGCAGTCGCAGGTGGAATCCGAAATGGCTCGTGATCAGCAATTCTGGAACTATAACGCATCTTCGATGAGCAATAACTTGGAGACTATCAAGAACTTTGCCCAATCGCGTCAGGCTACAATTCGTGAGCAGATGGTGTCTTTCTTCTCGTTAAGTTCTCCTGTTGAAATGACGCTAACAGCACAGGGCTCCGGCAAGGTTCTTGTTGACGGGCTCCCGCTGGATCAATCGACGATGAAGGTGACGTTCTATACGGGCATCCCGGTAACGCTCACGGCCAAGGCTGAATCGGGCGTGTTCACGGGTTGGAGCGATGGCGTGACCGATGTGACCCGCAAGGTGAACCCGGGCGAAGTTACTTCGCTTACTGCCGTGTTCAAGTAATCTTCTTTATCCGATTTTTTTCATCCATAGAACAGCAAAAGGCTAAACGGAATCCGTTTAGCCTTTTTTTTATGAAGTCTTAGCGCACTTGCGATGCGCAACTTGCGTTAAGCGTCGCCGAAGTGAGCTACGCGAAGTTACTATCCGAGCATTTCTTTGGTGCTGAGCGTCTTGAAGTTCTTTTCGTTCAAGACGGCGAGAGCCTTTTCGGTATCGCTGAAGCGCAGAATCATCACGTTCGTGCCGACCTTGTATTCGGACGGATAAGCGTACATGTAGTCAATCTGCAAATCGCCGAGAACGTCGAGAAGGTCGGCGAGGCCGCCCACCTTGTCTGCGACGGGGCATGCGACAACGTCGGTCACGGTAGCGCTGAGGCCGGACTTGGCGAGAACTTCGACAGCCTTTTCGGCATCGTTCACGATAAGGCGGATAAGGCCGAATTCACCGGAGTCGGCGAGCGTGAGCGACAAGAGGTTAATCCCTGCATCGGCAAGGGCGCGGCAAACAGCCTGGAGACGACCCGGACGGTTCGAAACGAAAACTGAAACCTGTGGTATCTTCATTTTTTTTCTCCTTCTTAAATTTTCTTTCTGTTGTCGATAACTCTCTTTGCCTTGCCTTCGCTACGCGGCAGCGAATCGGGCTCGCACAACGTAACGATGACGGAAATGCCGAGAATCTGTTCGATGGAGTGCTTGAACTTCTTGTTCAGCTGTTCCATATCGCTCATGGAGTCGCTCACCATGTCGCGGGAAACTTCCACCTTGACTTCGAGCGTGTCCATGTTGTTCTTGGTGTCGAGTACAATCTGGTAGTGCGGCAGAGCCTTTTCGGCGCGGAGGAGAGCCGTTTCGATCTGGCTCGGGAACACGTTCACGCCACGCATGATGATCATGTCATCGCTGCGGCGGCCAATGCGGCGGATGCGGCGGATGGTACGGCCGCACTTGCACTTCGTGTTTTCGATAGCGGTGATGTCGCGAGTGCGGTAGCGCAAAATCGGCATGGCGCGCTTGCTGAGCGTGCTGATGACGAGTTCGCCTTCTTGTCCGTCCGGAAGCGGTTCGAGCGTTTCCGGGTCAACAATTTCGGGGTAGAAGTGGTCTTCGAAAATGTGGATGCCGTCGCGGCATTCGCATTCGCAACCCACGCCCGGGCCGACGATTTCAGAAAGACCGTAAATGTCGTAAGCCTTGATGCCCGTCTTTTCTTCGATGTAGTCGCGCATGCCGTCGCTCCACGGTTCTGCACCGAAGATGCCGCGCTTTACGTTCAGCTTAGAAATGTCGACGCCCATCTTTTCGGCAACGTCGATAATGCGGACAAAGTAGCTCGGAGTGCCACCGACGGCGGTCACGCCAAAATCTTTCATGAGCATCACTTGGCGTTCGGTGTTGCCACCGCTAATCGGCACAACTGTAGCGCCGAGGGCTTCAAAACCGCCGTGGATGCCAAGGCCGCCAGTGAAGAGGCCGTAGCCGTAGAAGTTCTGCACAATGTCCGTGCTGCGGAATCCGCAGGCGAGGAGGCCGCGCTTCACGACCTGGGCCCAGACATCCATGTCTTCCTTGGTGTAACCGACCACGATCGGCTTACCGGTGGTGCCGGAGCTTGCATGCAGGCGCACGACTTCGCTCATATCGACAGCAAAGAGTCCGTACGGATAAGTGTCGCGCAAGTCCTTCTTCATGGAGAACGGAATCTTCACGATATCCTTCAACGTCTTGATGTCGTCGGGGGTAACGCCCTTTTCGACCATGCGGTCGTGGAACAGCGGAACCTTCTCGTAGGCGAGCTTCACGGTTGCACGCAGACGCTGCAACTGCAGTTCGCGCAATTTTTCTTCGGGCATAAAATCGAGCGCCATCTCGGGCAGGATTTTGTTTTCTTCGTCGTTCCAGGCTGTAGATCGCATAGTATCCTTCTAGGGAAGTGTGTAAAATTTTTAGCGCTTCTAAATATAAATAATGTGTTTGGTTTGCGCTTGATTTTGTTCTGTTTCTTTTTCTTTGCGAAAAAACAGCGCAAATCTAATCCATATATATGGGTTTGCTTCTTGGTATGGCAAATTACCGTGAATATTGTGTAACGTTTTCACAATGTGTAAAACGCGCCTTTGGTCGGTCGTGAGGCTGTTTTTAAAAAAGTCCAGTGGGCGGGGTAGAGTAATTTTTGTATTTTTGGGCAGAAATTTAAATAAACTGCTTTTATAGGTAGGTCTATTCTGCGTTCTCGTTCGCTTTTATTTGTTCTTGCTTTGGTCGGTCTTTCACATGCCCAGTTGTTGGACATGTCGCAGATTTCCGACAAGTATATGGTTGAGAATAAGATCAACAAGATTCGTGTCGAAGGCACCCATCACATGGATGAACGCTCCGTCTTAGGGCGTGTGGGTATCCGTGCCGGTCAGAGTTTTTCCCCGACAACGCTTTCCGAAAAGGTTCAGAACTCGGTGAGCTCGCTTTACGCGTCGGGCCTGTTTGATGATGTGACTGCCTGGGTAGATTACATCGGTGAAGGTTCCGATGTGGATTTGGTGTTCAAGGTCAAGGAACTCCCGGCTTTGGATACGACCGTTTTGGATGGCTGTGACGAAGTTTCCGAAGATGACCTCCGCCTCAAAATCCACATGATTCCGGGACAGGTCTATAGCAAGAGTCAGCTCGAACGCACCCGTCAGGCCATGCTCGACCATTACCGCTCCGAAGGCTTCCTTCTCGCCGAAATAGGCTACCGCGAAGAACCCGTAGATGAATACCAGAACAAGGTGACGTTCGTGATTCGCGAAGGCTCCAAGGTGCGTGTCCGTGGCGTTGACGTGAAGGGCAACGACCATGTGCCCGTCGAAGAAATCACTGAACACATGCTCTCCAAAGAAAACCAGTGGTGGGGCGGTGGCGAATTCAAGGAAAACGTCTTTGAAGCCGACCGCGATACAGTGCTGAACGTGTTCCGCCATTTCGGTTTCTTGGATGCCGAACTCAATGATTACCATGCAGAATACCTCCCGGATTCTACATGCCTGTTCTACCTTGGACGCATGGTGCCGGTTGGGGAACGCTTGGCTCCGCTTTATACGCAGTTGAACGAGGCTATCGCCGATACGTCGAACCCGCTTTACAAGATGGGTGGCATGCCTACAATGGAAGTGACCCACTTCTACAGGAACATGCGCAAGGCCGGCGACAAGAATCCTGTGACAAGGCGCATGCCGCAAGTCAAGGACGAAGAAAGCGCCTGGAAACTCCTGAACGACATTATCCGCTATGAAACCGCCCGCAACAAATGGATTGATTTGGTTGCAGGCCAAAAGTGGAATAACCCGAAAATCGATTCTCTTTTGAAAATAAAGAAACGCAACGCCTACGAAAGCAAGCTCCTCGTGCGCTACATGATCGAAGACCTGATTCCCGCACTTTACAAGTACGACAACATCAAGACGTCTAGCGACATTATCGTGCACATCGACGTGACCGAAGGACGCCGCTACTACATGGGTGGCCTCCACTTCACCGGTAACGAAGTCCAGAGCGACAAGATGCTGGAATACGTGTTCCGTTTGGATAGCGGTGCCGTATTTGACCAGTACCTTTACGATGCTTCGAGAAAGGCCTTGATCGATTCCTACCGCGAAGACGGTTACCTCTTTGCCCAGTTTGACGAAGAAAGAACGTTTGAAAACGATTCTGTCGTGAATCTCACCTACAAGATGAATGAAGGCTTGCCGGCACAGATCCATAAAGTGCATGTCCATGGCAATACCAAGACGAACGAAAAGGTGATTCGCCGCGAAGTCCGCCTCTATCCGGGTGATACTTACCGCCAATCCGCATTGGAACGCAGCTTCCGCGACATTATGCAGCTCAACTACTTCGACATGGTCGTCCCCGATATCAAGGTCGTGGGCGAACAGGAAGTGGACTTGGATTTCACCGTGCAAGAAAAACAGGCCGGTACGGGCCAGTTCAGCCTTGGCGTTTCTTATAGCGAAAGCGACGGCTTTGTCGGTACGGCGAGCGTCTCTATCCCGAACTGCTGCATGGGCGACGGTCAACAGGCGGCACTCAGTCTCGAATACGGTGCAGACAAGAAGAGCGCAACGATTAGCTTTACCGAACCGTGGTTCCTCGACAAGCCCATTACGCTTGGCGCAAGCCTCAGCTACTCCTGGTGGAACATGGAAAAGTACGACGACCACGACATTACCCGCTACGGTGGAAACATCTTCGTGGGTAAGCGCCTCAAGTGGCCGGATGACTACTTCTACGGACAAATCGGTTACGGCTGGCTCATGAACGACCAGGGCCCGAACATCGACAATAGCTACGTGGTCTATACCGGTATCGAATCGGCGTTCAACTTCCGCATCCAGCGCGACGACAAGAACCTGCCGCAGTTCCCGACCGAAGGTTCCCGCTACGTGCTTGACGTGCAGGTCGCAAACGGCATCTTTGGTAGCGACTTTGAATTTATCAAGGCCGACCTCTCCATCAAGTGGTGGTTCCCGCTCTTCCGCGACCGCCTGTCGATTGCCCTTACAAACGAATATGGCGTAATCTTTGGCGACAAGTTGCAGCACCGCACCCTTTACACCATGGGTGGCGTGCTTGGTTACGACGGTATGCTCCGCGGTTATGGTGCCGGTTCCGTCGGTCGCAGCCGCCTGGGCCGCAGCTACCAGTACATCGGCGCCGAACTCCAGCTCGGACTCGTGCCGCAGACATTCTACCTCTTGCCGTTCTTCTTTGACGCCGGTAACGTGTTCGGTGACCGCATCGATACGAGCAAGCGAATTGACAAGCCCAAGAAGAACCCGCTCAGCGAATGGGATCCGACGACACTCAAGAAGGATATCGGTTTTGGCTTCCGCGTCGTAGTGCCGATGCTTGGCATTATCGGATTCGACTTTGCATGGCCGCTTGATCCGGGCGAAGCCTACAACGGTACGACGTACCCCAAGGTGGGCGATATGGAATTCAACTTTGTCATTGGTCAGGCTTTCTAACCTGACTGGAGGTGCGCTATGATTCGCAAGTTGATAGTTTTAATCTCGATTGTCTTTGCCTGCGCAAGCTTTGCCGAAGATGGTCTCCGCATTGCCCATGTCGATTCAAAGATTATCTTTGACGGATTCAAGGGTACCAAGAAAGCCCAGGAAGAATACGACCGCCAGGTGGCAAAATGGGAACAGCAGGCGAACCTCCTGCAAAAGGAACTTGCTGCCATCAAGGAAAAACTTGACAAACAAGTGCTCATGCTTTCGGACGAAAAGAAACGCGAACTTGAAGCCGAGTACAACAAGAAGGATACCGAACTCAAGTCGTTTATCGACCGCGTCTATGGCCGCAACGGCGAACTCATCACCGAAAACGAAAAGGTGAGTGCCCCGATTATCCAGCTTATTCGCAAAGCCGTGAACGAAATCGCGTTGCAAGAAGGCTACGACATGGTCGTTGACCGTGCAACAGGTGCCGTGCTCTTCTGGAAAAAGGAAAATGACCTTACGAACAAGGTACTGGACTACCTGAATAATAGATAGTTTTTGGACATTGGTCATGAGTTGTTTGCCGTGTCGCCCAGGACGAAGTGACACGGCAATTTAATTTGAAACTTTAAACTTTGTTTATCGCGGATGGAAACGGAAAGTCAAACGGCGTTTTTGTCTCCTTGTCAAAAATATGAAGTCTTTTTACGCTATTGCATCTCTTTTATTTGTTGCCGCCAATTTTAACGCTTGCGGCAGTGATGATAAAGTATCGGCTCCGGAAATCTCTGCTGAATCAAGCAGTGCTAAAATAGAGTATTCCTGTAGTTCTGCTATAAAAAAGTCCAGCAGCTCGACAGCCTCAAAAAAATCGTCTAGTTCGTCGAAACCAGCTGTCGCTTCTGAATTGAGTTACGGAACGCTCGTTGATGAACGCGATGGACAACAATACAAAACCATTGAGATTGGCGATCAGACATGGATGGCCGAAAACCTCAATTATGCTATCAATACCAGTTACTGCTATCAAAACAGTGCAGACTATTGTGAAAAATATGGCCGACTTTACACGTATTACGATGCCGATACCGTCTGCCCTAAAGGCTACCGTCTTCCGTCGCAGGAAGATTTCGCAATATTGCTGAGACCCTTGTCAACAGCCGTTTACGAGGAACGCCTGGATAAAAATTATGACGACGCCGTATTTGCAATAAAATCTCTAACAGATTGGGAAGAAAGCCCTTGGGACTATAGAGGGGATGATGGCGAAATTAGCAAGATGCCCGAAGCGACAAATTCAACAGGCTTTTCTGCTTTGCCAGCCGGTTATTGGAACGGCCGCAATTTTAGCAGCGTCAAAAGGGAATCCTATTTCTGGTGTACTACGGACGGCCCTGAACATGACGGGACCAAGTATGCTATGGATGTTGAATACAGGTCGTTTGCAGTATCCTTTTATTGGTGGGAAAAAACTTACGCCTATTCAGTCCGCTGCATCTTTGATAATTGATGAAGTAATCTCTTGCTGCCAAGTTCCAAAATGAAGTTCTTTATTTGCGTAGAGCATATAGAAAAGACGTTGCTCTTTAGTTTTGCAATGACAAAGAATTTCTACGTGGTTTGAAAATGATGTAAGCGAAACAACTTTTGGAAACGAGCTTAATTGTGCAGACGGTGTCTGCACAATTTCCAAATTTCACCTTATATTCTATAAAATTATTGAAGTCGATTTCTTTACAGTCCTAGCGCTTTGGCTCTGTCTCGGATAGATTCTTTGTATTTTGCTTTGCCTTGTTCGCTTAAGAAAGATTTGTCTAGCATTTCTTCCATTGTGGGCACGGCATCGATGGCTTGCTTTATGAAGCGTGCGGCTCTTTTTTCGACAACTCCGATTCTTTTGGCAAATTCCATAAAATCTGGAGTGCCATAAAAACCGTTTGCTTCGTAAAAAGGAGTCTTGAAATCGTCTTCGTCCTTGAATAAGTCGAGCGCTGTACGCATTTGTTCGTAGGGAATGTGGAGCGATGTGTTCAACAAGTCGTATGCAGGTGTTAAATCGTAGACATCGGAATTTTCGACGGAATTGCTGAGCGAAAAATTCTTTGCGTGTGCATCGCCGTTACAAACGAGATAGTTGAACAATGCTGTCCTGAAAAATACCTCAACGGCAACATCGGCTGCACTTACGTTTTCACGGATCAGCGCGGCAATTCCTTCGTATGAAATTCCTTTGTATTTGTAGTCGCTGCCGTTTATTTCGGGGACGAGGCCTGCAATTTGTGCAAAGTCACTTTGGCTCAAGCGTTCTCCGGCACGCTCTCCAGCTTCGATGACGTCAAATCGCTTAGTAATATAAACTGGGACGCCGTTTTTGAAGTAAAGAAGAGCGGATAACGCCGTTGGAATCTTGAATAGGACGCGTGCCATCAGCATAGTCACATGTTCGTTGGCTGGAGCGTCTTGATAGTTCTCGTAGTACGGTAACAAGGTCGGTTTTAGAATGTGTGTTCCACCGCGATCTGTGTTGACCAGTTTCTTGTTTTCTATTTTCACGGAGAACTTTGTCTGTGCCCCAGAAATGGAAATTTTCTTGAACGTACCATCCTTTGCAAATGCGAGTTGTGGAACGTCAAAATCTAACGTCGCGCTAAATCTAGAAACGCCAAACAAAGCCTTCGAACAGGCTCGACAGAAATCATGCTCTGTTTCTTTTAAACAACAGTGACAAATTCCCATTAACGGCTCCTTTCGCGTACGGTGACTGCGCCGATAGTTTCATGATTGGCGAGGCTTAGGAGCATTGCGAATTTATCTGTGCTTTTGATGCCAAGACGCTCACAGTAAAAAGCTTTGTTAGCCCCCTCTGGCAGTAGTCCTTGAAAAAACGGAAACAAATAAGGCAAGCGGAATAGACGCTTCTTTTTCGGCATATTCAATGCGATGGACGGGTTTCGGGAAGTCGCATAATTGGAGTCGTAAAAAAATGTGTAGCCCTTGCTGTTTTGCAAGAGGTAACCGGCAAGAATGTTGTTGTAATAAACGCATGCGCTGCGGATTTTGCTGTTATTCATGCGTCACCCTCTCGCTTAATGTAACTACAAAACCTAGAGGCTTTACCATCTTGCTCAACACGTTGATGGACGGGTTCGCTTTCCCGAGTTCGACGGAGTTGATTGTTCTGGGTGAAACGCCGGAAATCTCGGCCAGGTCCTCTTGGGATAATCCTAGCTTCTTTCGCCTTTCCGAAATCTGTTTTCCGAGATTTTCCATAACTTTGGCTCCAATAACAGCAATTTATTCCATCTGAAAAACGTTAAATTGGCAATATATTGCGGTTTTTGTATTAAAATATATAATCTTGCCTGATTTGTCAATGAAAATCTGCAAGATATTGCATTTTTTTATTACCTTTTTTGCTGAAATCCCACCCACGGAGGTCTCTATGCCAAACTCTCTCCCTGATCCGATGAAGGTCCACCCGATTGCGGGTTACGACAAGGAAATTTACGTGAAGCCGACTATCAAGAATCCGAACATCATCGTCGGGGATTTTACCTACGCTGACTCGGAATTCGAAAGCCATGTGACGCACCATTACGACTTTATCGGCGACAAACTCATCATCGGGAAGTTCTGCCAGATTGCTGCAGGCGTGGAGTTCGTGATGAACGGCGCGAACCACCAGATGAATGCCGTTTCGACTTTCCCGTTCTCCATGCTCGAAGGCTGGAACATG
>JAEEGJ010013025.1_pt1 | contig 20358 bp, 9 predicted proteins | sample 8958761 | NCBI WGS metagenome assembly JAEEGJ01 (sample SAMN16246546, study PRJNA631951) | gut metagenome | biome: gut microbiome; feature: rumen; material: RS-attached | host: Bos | place: Iran: Karaj | collected 2018-10 | reverse complement strand
GTTTCAGCGGTTATCGAGTGAGGGTCACACCCGTTCCCATCCCGAACACGGAAGTTAAGCCTCAGATCGCCGATGGTACCTGGCCCTCGGGTCCGGGAGAGTAGGTCGCCGCTGGATTCACGCCCCCCGTGAGGTAAACCTCGCGGGGGGCTTTTTTTTTGCTTGTCACCCCGGCCTCCGTGCCGGGGCCGGCTTACACTGAACCCCTCGCAGAAACGTTTTCCCTCGCAGAAGTGTCACTCATTACAGATACGTTCCCGCCCGCGATTGTCATCCCGGCCCCTGTGCCGGGACCAGCTTACACGATACCCCATTGCAGATACGTTTCCCCTCGCGGAAACGTTACTCATTACAGATACAGTTCCTATTGCAGATACGATCTCCCTTGCGTTCCTAACCCCTAAAACCTATAACCTATTTTTTACCAGCTATTGACTAATGACAATTGACTAGCAGCCATTTTGTATATTACTATGCATGAATGTTTTGTTCAAATACTTAATCATACTGCTTGCATTTTGCAGTGGATTTGCTTTTGGTATTTCTTATCCGGTATCGTATGGTACGTCATCTAGCGATACTGTTTATGTTAATGATTGGTGGAATAACGCTGGCGAAAAAGGAAACTCTATTGTTGTAGAGCGAGGTTGCCGTTATAGTTCGTTCAAACAAGATTCTATAGTGGATAAGAATCTTCCAAGAGACTCTTTGCTTGCGAGGGTGTATGGGAATAATCCTAGCCCGGATAGTGCGGCTCTTTACGAAGCTTGGGGAAACGAGTGTGAAAAATCGGTAAAAGGAGGTTTATCTGATGGACTTTTTTATATTCCTGTGACCGTCACTATTGCTGCTATAGGTACTTATTTGACTTTTTTCCATGATTATGACTATTTGGGGACTGCTATTTTAGGGCGTACTTATGGCATTATGTCCTTAATCAGTGTTCCAACTTTTATTTATGCAGCAATTCATGTTTTTTCACGTTCTTCCAAACAACATGATCTTGGCAAATTCTACAAGAATGAATCGGAGCGGTTTAAGTTCCGTGTTTCTCCGACAATAAACTTTAGTGAACCCGGTGGCGGGCTCTTTATGCAATTAGGCTTTTAGTTTTTCTCCACTCGTAACTTATTATATTACACTCTAGATTCTGTTTCCTATCTATAATCCGTCATTACTTTATTTCTTTTTTTGCATCTAAAATACTTGTTTTTGTAGGATGTTTTTGGCGGATTTTCTGCTGTGGATTTTTATACATAAAATTTTAAAAAAAAGTTTTATATTTTTTAAATTTTTATTTATTTTTACAATAAAAAGATATATTTTTAAAAAACGGGTGTGGAAAAACTAAAAGGTGAGTGTTTTATGAGACACCTGTATTTGGCTTTTTGTGTTTTGGGTGCTTTTGCGTCCTCGGCTTTTGCCGATTTGACTGTTCACGTGCAGTCTCCCTTTGGTGCAACTGCGGCTTCTGAAATTGTTCCTCATGTAGTTTTGAATTCAGCTTCGCCCGAAGTGGGGGCGACATCTTCTACTGTCATGAAGGCTGATGGGGAAAACTGGTATTCCATTACGTGGAAAAAATCATTGACGGATTTCAAGGCTTCAGATACCTTTACGGTCCTGGGTTGCCCGGCAAGTGCGGCTGACGCTACGACTTGCGTTGATTTTGGCGATGGCATTACTTATAATGTTCGCAATTTCTTTGAAGGCAGTTCGGATGCGTGGATTTATACGGATGCTGTTGCGGGGACGTTCGCAAAATCTTTTGCAGCTCCAGGTTCAAAGATTGTCTGGTTCAAGAGTCCATGGGGCAATAAAGCTCTCCCGCAGATGATTTTTGAACAAGATACCATCTTGATGCACTTTACCGAAGATGCTGATAAATGTGGGTGGTTCTATGGTGCGCTGACTCCGGCGATGCTAGAAGGTAAAGTGCTCCAAACGGCTTATTTTACTCGTTACATGGCCCCCTGGTTATCTGTTCCTGAAGATAGAACGCAGATTATCGATTTGAGCAGTTATATATCGAGAAAAGATACTGTTTATGTTGATGGTACCGTGGCGATTCCAACGATTAGCAATAAGGCTGGGGTACCTGGGCAATGCTTCGACAAGAACCGTACTTTGCATGTTTACAATCCATGGCGCAACAACAGCGTCTATAAAGACCGTACGGTTTATTTGAACATTGACGGTGTTTGGCGGGATTCAACGAAGGGACTTTCTTTTGACGCGGGTTACAAGTTCTGGCTTTCCGTGACGTTCCCAGATTCTGTCGTTTCTTCTGCGGCATGGGCTTCTGCCGATGCCAAGGTGCAAATTACGCGTAGCTTTAAGGAACGAGGTGACACTGTCCATTATTTCAGCAAGGATAAACGGCCGGTAGCTAGCGACTTGTTCCCGCCAGGTGTTTATGAGACGTGGTTCTTTGCCAGTTCTACGATGGATGAAATAGACCTTTCCTATGTCCCGCTTGAACGCAAGGTTGTGCGTTTCTTGAGTCCGTGGAAGAATACGCCGACATCGTTTATTGTTGATGCCAATAACGATGTTGTGAGAATGTCCATTATTGATACGAATATGTGCGGCTGGTTCGAAGGCTCATATTACAAGCATGCAGCGGATTGGAAGGTCTATTTCAAGCAGAGTTTTGGGCTTGAAAAGTTCGATATGACTGGAGTCGTTCGCGAGGGCGAAGACGTGGACTTGCTCATTGATCTAGATTCTTTGATGAAAACTCACGATACAGTGTATGTCTATCCGTCCGACAAGAACAAGAACTATAGCCGCCCGGATGTTTCTGCAACGTTCCCCGTGGGGCGTCTTGGTGTATGCCCGAGCATGAAAATCTCTGCGATGCTTTTGGACTGGGCTGGCGAAAGCCATCATGACAGTATTGATGTTGACTTCGGGCGTGTCCATAGCGGTAACGATTATACGACTGTTAATTTTGGTGGGCGGACTTATAGGTCTTGCCAATCTGGAACGGTGACGGGAATGGTGCAAGATACGCTTGTGAACGGGGTTCCGGCTCGTGTGGATTCGTTGAACTTCCCTTGGGACAAGTGCGCTGCCGCCCGCGAAATCGAAAAGTGGTTTGTGCCTGAAGTTCTGGCTATTACGACTGCTGGCGATACCCTCACGAACCTGGTTTGTCAGGATATCGAACTTGAACTGGACGAAGAAGGTTTCTGGTACAAGGATTACACGAACGAATCTAACGACTGCAATGATCCTGTCAGTCCAGGATTTTTCCCGCTGGATAATTTCAAGTACCTTGATACCAAGGGGATGACGGGAACGATTCTCAATCCGAAGTATGACTGGAATGTCCCTGGCTGGACCGCAGCTAAGGGTAACGACACTTGCAGACATAACTACAGTTATACGATGGCTGTCTCCGCAAGCTTCAAGTATGTGAAGGGGCAATATTTTGAATTCCGTGGCGATGATGACGTGTGGGTCTATATCAATAACAGGCTCGTCGTGGATCTTGGCGGTGTCCATGAAAAGGTGGAAGGAGCCGTGAACCTCGATACGATTGGCCAAAACGACCCGAAGCGAGCTTTGATTGAAGGCCGTGAATATCCGTTCCATATTTTCTATGCGGAACGCAATGCGACGGGTTCGAACTTCAAGATGCGTACGTCCATCAACTTGCAGAAACAGAATACTTATCTTGCGACTGTTGATGACTCTAAGAAAAACGATATCAGGGGTATCCTCAAACTCCAGATGGATTCCAAGGCTATCAGCTGTGATCCGCGTGTCAAGGGCGAAGTGGAAATTACGGATGCTCCTTCCATGTTCTATTTGGATGGCGGTAATTTCTCCGATTCGCCGGAACTGAAGGTGGGGATTAATTTCGGTGGCATAACTATCAATGAGGACCGTTCGAGTTTTGTAATCAATATTGACGAAATTGTCAAGCAACGTTCTTTAAGCCCTGGACTTTATACATTGTATTATTTCCTCGAAAACGACATGAGCTTGTATGATTCCTTCGAATTTACGGTCCCCGAATATCCGAAACCGGAAATCGCATTTGTCGATGTGTTCAATCCGGCTGCTGACGGTTCTTTGAAGACGTTTGATCCGACGAACAAGACGATTCGTGGCGAAACGATTATTCCGGGAGTCAACGATACGTTGATGACTCATGTGCGTTATCCCGAAATGGTTTATTTGGAAATTGTAGTGACTTATGCGGGCGAAATTTGCACGGACTGCAATGTCATCTTGGACTTGAGGCCCTCCGATGCACGTTTGACGTTCTATAACGAGATGGACCAGCAGGTCAATACTGTCCAGACGGATGAAACAGGGCGAGCACGATTCTATGTGGTTGGCGAAGGTGCCATTAAGGGAGCTTCTTTTGCGGTAGTGAGCGTCGGCGGTGTCAAAAACCAGCTTACGTGGGACAAGATTAGCTTTAAGGATCCTGCTGTGCCGCTTGCAAAAACCGGCAGCATTTACGACCGCAACGGAGACGGTGTCCCTGATAGTATTTACGTGCCGTTCGAATTCAATGCTTTTGTCGAACATGACTTGGATACTATTGCATGGAGTTTTGGCAGTACGGACTGGCGTGTGTTCAGCTCTCTGGAAGATATTTCGACGATGCTGAAGAACGATTCGACGGTTGTCATTACGGCGGATAGCCTCGTGGATTCCGTGTTGACCGGTGCGTTTAACGCGATTGTCGATGGCAATTTCCGGTATCATTACATTTATTTGGACGAAGCGAGCGGATCGACCCAGGAATCCGAGACGATGTTTACGAAGATTCAGGAAAAAATTGGGGCTATCATGCTTGAAAAGCCCATGCTCAAGATTGTCTCGGAAACGATAGTCAAGGTGACTATCCAGCTTTCGGAAACTTGCAATACTCATTCCCTTGCATCAACCCGTTTCATTGAATTGAAGGACAAGGACGATAACCTTGTGGATCCGTCGCGTTACAGACTTGAATCCATAACTCCGATTGGCGAAAGCGATTTGTACGAATTGTTCTTTAGAAAGAGCAATGACTTCATTGCTCCAGAAGTCGGTTTCAAGATTCGCTTGCTTCCGGGAGTGTTGCCGGATTTGAGCGGAAATACGCCGCATGAGAACAATCCGTGGCGTCGCATCGAAGGCGAACAGCCGCTTGAAACAGAACGACCGAAAGTCGTGACGATAAGACCTGGCATGTTTGACGACGAGAACCCGTGGGTTGGCGGTGATAAAGACGTTGCGCCTATTCGTGTCGATGACAATCTCACCATCAAGGAAATCATTGACGAGAGAGGAATGCCGGGTGTGTTGGTCAAGTTCCAGCTTGATGACTATGCAACGACTCAACTTTACGCTGCTGGCAATCCAAAACCGGGTACTGCTGAATACAATGAAGTGTTAAGCAAGGTCCGGGTAAAGTGGGATATTGAATTCTTCACGAGCCTTGGACATTACGTGAACTGGGTAAAGAGCGAATTTGCTTGTAACGACACGGCGATTTTCAAGACGGACTGCATTCGTGATGCGGGCAATATGTTCTTTGAATGGGATGCGATGAGCGACAAGGGCCGCATCGTCGGAACGGGCGTGTATATCGCGAAATTCAAGTTCAAGATTTTCTCGGAAACGGAAGTCATGGGCAAGGGCGAAGAAACGTTTACGTTCGGTATCCGTCGTGATGAAACTTACGAAACCGTAACGAAGAAAATAAAGTAATTTTTTTAACGTACAGACTTTCGGCCTGCCCGTTGGGCAGGTCTTTTTGCTTTTTTTTTCATTATGATGTTTTAATTTTTATTGCTTGAATATATCTTTAAGTTAAAAGTGTGGGGCAAAAAGAGGGTACTGAATGAAACTCTGTTGTTTGGGTTTTCTTTTTCCGTTGTTGGTTACTGTTTCTGCTTGGGCGGATTTGACAATCCACCTCCAGTCGCCGTTTCGTGACGATGCGACTGCTTCGGGCTATACTCCGCATATTGTCGGCGGAGTGACGGATTACAATCCGGGTTTTGGGGAAATGTCCAAAACGATGATGAAAAGCGAAGGTGACGGCTGGTATGTTTATACCTGGACGGGCAGGAGCATTGCTGATTTCCAGGATTGGCAGGATTTCGAGTTCAAGGCTTGCCCGAATACCAATGACAACAACTACAATTTCAACAATTGCGTTTCGTGGACGCAGGGCGGGAAGACGCGGATTACGTCGTTCTTCGGCGCTGAAACGGAAATTTGGCTTTATACGGACACGAAGGACAAGTCGTACAAGAAGTCGTTCATGGCTCCGGGGTCAAAGATTGTCTGGTTCAAGAGTCCGTGGGGCAACAAGGTTTTGCCGCAGATGATTTTTGGCGCGGATTCCGTGCTGATGCGTTTTAATCAAGGTGACAAGAGCAAGTGCGGTTGGTTCTATGGGGCTATTACGCCTGCGATGGCTCAGTCCAATCCGCTTTTGACTGCTTATTTTGTGCGTTACCAAGCTCCGTGGTATGCCGTGCCTGCGGACAAGGATTCGTTGGTGGATTTTTCGAGTATTTTCAATACGCAGGATACGCTCTTTGTTGACGGTACGGTTGAAGTGCCCACGGTTTCCGATAAGATTGGCTCCGCTGGCGAATGCTTTGACGCGACTCGCCGCTTGCATGTTTACCATCCGTGGCGTACAAATTCGACTTACCGTGACAGCACGTTCTATATCAAGATTGACAACAACATTTTAAACGATCCGACGGGACTCAGTTCCGAAGGCGAATACCAGTATTGGCGGCACATCGATTTTGCGGATTCTACCGTGGGTTCTGCCCAGTGGAATTCTGCAATGACGTATGTGCAGATTACACGCGGCAAGAACGACTGGCCGCCGCGTAACTATTTCTCTGAACGGTCTCGCCCGCATGCGAGTGACTTGTTCCCGGCCGGCGTTTACGAAGCATGGCTCTATACATCGACTTCGCTGGGGACGTTCGATATCGTGTTCTATCCGCCGGAACCGAAGGTGGTGCGTTTGAAAAGTCCGTGGGAGAACATGTCGCCTTCCATGGTGGTGGAATCGACTGGCGATATCATCAAAATGGGGCCGTTGACGGATACGTGCGGCTGGTACACTGGAACAGTCTATAAGCATACGGATGACTGGAAGGTTTATTTTAAGCAAAGTTTTGGCATGGAACGCTACGGCGCCAAGGGGACGGTCGAAGAATACGGTACGCTTGATTCCTTGATTTCGTTGGATTCCTTGATGGCTTCTCACGATACGGTGTGGGTTTATCCGAACCCGAAGAACAGCTATTATCCGAACGATACGACGGAGTATCCGGGCATTCTCGGTATTTGCCCCTCGCTCAAGATTTCGGCACTTGTCGTGGACTGGGCGGGCGAAAGCTATCACGACAGCATTGACGTTGATTTTGGCAACATTGTCTATGGCAACCCTTATACGTCGATGTATGGACTTAACCAGAACGGAAAAATGGATTCTCTGAAACAGTGTTCGGGGCGTGTAGAAGGCATGGTGCAGGATACGCTTGTGAACGGAGTCCCTGCCCGCAAGGATTCTTCGGAATATCCGTGGTACTTGTGTACTGCGGCTCATGAAATCGAGAAATGGTTTATCCCGCAGGTGGTGGCGACAGATGCTGCTGGTCGCGAGTATAAGAATGGCGTTTGTCGCGATATCAGCTTATCCTTGGATGATGAAGGTTTTTGGCAGGCTGATTTTACGAATGAACTGAGTGATTGCAATGATTCTATCAATCCGGGATTCTATCCGATTGACGATTTCAAGTATCTCGATTCTGCGGGAACGATTCCGAACCCGAAGTTTGACTGGAACATAAGTGGCTGCCATCACAACTATAGCTTCGCCATGAAGGTCTCGGCGCAGTTCAAGTACGTGAAGGGGCAGTATTTTGAATTCCGTGGAGACGATGACGTGTGGGTGTATATCAACAACCGTCTTGTCGTGGATATCGGTGGATGCCACAATCCCGAGGAAGGTGCCGTGAACTTGGATACCATTGGGCAGAACGATCCGTCGTTGAAGCTTATTGAAGGCCGCGAATATCCGTTCCACATTTTCTTCTCGGAACGCAATGCGACAGGTTCGAATTTCAAGATGCGCACGTCCATCAACTTGCAGACGCAAAAGACGTATTACCCGGTGGAAGAGGTAACGACGGATGGCACCATCAAGTTCTCCATTTTGCAACTCTTGATGGATGAATCGATCAGTTGTGATGTCACCAGTACATCGAAGATTGACACGATGCCCGCGCAGTCCTTGTTTGTGCTGTTTGGCGATGACGAGCGTATTCCGCCGGAAGGCTTGGAACTTTTGCCGGGAACGATTGCTGGAATCCACATTGACGAGAACATGGCAGGCTTTGTGATTGATACGGTGGCGATTGTGCGTAACCGCTCTTTGGCGCCGGGGTCTTACATGTTGCAGTTTGTGCTGGCTAGCGACATAACGCAGTCTAGCGAGGTCTATTTCACGGTGCCGGCTTACCCGCTCCCGGATATTGCGTTTATCGATGTGTTTAGCGGAACGGATTCTGTTAAGGTGCTAGACCCGACTGGCATTAGCTTGCGTGGGCTTCCGTTTGACGGTAGCGCAAACGATACGCTCCTTACGCATGTGGCGTACCCCGATACTGTGCCTTTGCAGGTGGGCGTGTTCTACATAGCGAGCCTTTGCAAGGACTGTTTTGCGGTCCTTGATTTGAAAACTTCGTTCCCGCTCTCGTTCTTGGATGAAAAGAAACAACGTGTGAACAAGTTAATTACCGATTCTACGGGAACGGCGAAATTCTATGTTGTCGGGGATTCGTCGGCGGTAAATGCAAGCTTTTCGATTTCTGGAGGCTCGGTATCGAACTCGATTTCGTGGGGGAATATCCACTTCAAGGAGCCGCCTGTGCCGTTTGCGAATTCGGGCGAGGCGTTTGACCGCAATGGCGATGGCGTGCTTGACAGCATTGCGATTGTGTTCAACAAGCCGTTTGACGAGACTATCCCGGATACGGTGGCATGGAGCTTTGGAAGCGATGACTGGCATACCATTGCTTCTGTAGAAACCGTTTCGCAGTTGCTGAATAATGGACAGAATTTATCGATTAGCGCAGATAGTTTGTTGGACAAAGTATTTACAGGCGGCGCAAAGGAACTTTATCAGGGGTCATTCAGGTATCACTACACTTATATGGACAAGCAGACCGCCCAAATGACGGAACTCAGTTTGGATGGGCTTGCGATTGAAGACCGCATAGGTGCAATCCTTGTCGATAAACCTATCGTGAAACCAGTCGCTGATAATATAAACAAACTTACGGTGTATATCAGCGAAGCGACTCGGATGAACGAAATCAATGGAATCCAGTTCCTTGAATTTAAGGATAGGACAGAGCAGGCTGTGGCTCCTTCACTTTTGTCTGTTGTATCTGTAACGCCAACGAGGAACAGTAATTATTACGATGTGCTTTTCCAGAAGAACGATAATACTATACTTCCGGATGTGGGCTTTTATGTGCGCCTTGTGCCGGGTGTGTTGCCGGATTTGAACGGGAACGTGCCGCATGTGAATAACCCGTGGCTCCGCATAGAAGGCGAGCAGCGCGTGGATTTGGAAACTCCGGGCGTTGTGGCTCTAAACCCTGAGACATGGAAACGTGAAACTTGGGTTGGCGGGAATAATGATGTGGCTCCGGTCCTTGTTGACGTGACAAAGACAATTGATGAAATCATTGCGGAAAAGGGATATCCCGGCGAGTTGATTAAGTTTGATTTGAGTGAAGTCGGGAAGACGTTGCTTTTGAATACGACGGAAAGCAGGGATGTCGCTCTTTCGAAAGTGCAAATCAAGTGGGAGGTTCAATATTTCTCGTCGCTTGGGCAGTTCGTCAATTCGCAGAGTGGCGTTGTCGCGTGCAACGACAAGAGTGTTTTTGGAACGGATTGTGTGGCGAATCCAGGCAATGTATTCTTGATGTGGGATGCCCATACCGATAAAGGGCGCTGGGTCGGAACGGGCGTGTATATCGCAAAGCTCAAGTTCAAGATAGTCTCGGATACGAATGTTATTGGAAGGGTGGAGGACACGTTTAATTTAGGTGTTCGCCGCAGCGAAAGACAGTAAACAATCTATCAACAATTTGTTTTTGCGAGTTTTTAAAGCTAAGTTGTTGAGTAAAGAACAGTTATGAATAGATTCTGCGTTTTGTGCAGAATCTATTTACATTTTATGAAGGGATATGCCTTGACTACTAGTTAGGTAAAAGGTTATAGGTAGTAGGGGTTAGGAGTCAGCAATGGGCACGTTCGTGAACTCGCTCTGAGGATGCTTTGCTCTGAGGTCGTTTCGCTTTTGAGCACGCTTCTCTCTGGTGGCGATTGCTTCGGGACGGTTCTCGTCACAGATGTGTTACCCATTGCATCTCGCTTTGTCACCCCGGACTAAGGTCCCTGAGCTACGTCGAAGGGCCGGGGCTGCCTTACACGGAACTAATCACAGATACAGTACCCATCGCAAACGCCTCACACCTCATACCTCAAAGCAGCCGGAGGCTGCGACCTCACGCCCCGCACTTCACATCTCCTAACCACCAACCACTGACTACTAGCCGCTAAAAATCTATCTTTGTGCCGTGATTCAAATTCAGAACGTTTCTAAATCTTTTGGCATGCAGGTCCTTTTGGATGGTGCGAGCATGCTTGTGGCCGACCATGAGCGCGTTGGCCTTGTGGGCCGCAACGGTTGCGGCAAATCGACCCTTTTCAAGATGATTCTCGGCCAGGAATGCATCGATGGCGGTAACATCGACATCCCGAAGGGCTATACGATTGGCTATTTGCAGCAGCACATCAACTTTACGCATGCAACGGTGCATGAAGAAGCGTGCAGCGTGCTGAAGGTGAATGAGGACGGCTGGCTCGAAGAGCATAAGGTCGAGGCAATTTTGTTCGGTCTCGGTTTTGACGAAGAATCGATGCACAAGAGCCCGATGCTCTTGTCGGGCGGTTTCCAGATCCGTCTGAATTTGGCGAAGGTCTTGGCGAGCGAACCGGACATGCTTTTGCTTGACGAACCGACGAACTATTTGGACATTGTGTCGATGCGTTGGCTCAGCCGCTTTTTGCGCACGTGGAAGGGCGAAGTGCTTTTGATTACGCATGACCACCATTTTATGGACGAGGTCTGCACGCATACGGTGGGGATTCACCGCCACAAGATGAGGAAGGTCAAGGGCTCGGTCGAGAAACTGCGCGAGACGATTGCCGAAGAAGAAGAAGTGGCAATGCGCACGCAAGAAAACGAGCAGCGCAAAAAGGAACAGCTCGAACGTGTCATCGAGCGTTTCCGCTACAAGGCGGCAAAGGCTGCTATGGTGCAGTCAAAGATTAAAGCTGCGGCAAAGCTTGCGACGGGTGAGCGCCTTACGCATGAACGCAATTTGGATTTCAGTTTTAAGGAAGCGGAGTTCCCGGGCAAGCGCATGTTGCAGATTCACGGGCTGCATTTTGCGTACCCGATCCGTGACGAGAATGGCGGCGGGGCTGCGCAAAAGTTTGGCCCGGAGCTGATTACCGATTTGGAAATGGAAGTATTCAAGGGTGACCGCATTGCGATTATCGGTCCGAACGGTCGCGGTAAAACGACGCTCTTGAACTTGATTGCGAAAGAATTTGAACCGACTCAAGGGTCAATCAATTACAACCCGAACCTCAAGATAAATTACTTTGGACAGACGAACATCAATCGCCTGAATCTTGAGAATACAGTCGAAGAAGAAATTGCGACGGCGATTGCGGATGTGTCGCAGAAGAGCCGTGCCCGTAGCCTCGCTGGGCTTATGATGTTCAGCGGCGATAACGCAATGAAGAAGGTCAAGGTACTTTCGGGTGGCGAACGCAGCCGCGTTCTGCTCGGCAAGATTTTGGCGAACGAAAGCAATATGCTGTTGCTTGACGAACCGACGAACCACTTGGACATGGAATCTATCGAGAGCTTGATTGACGCACTTGAAGATTACGAAGGTACGGCTCTCGTCGTGACGCATGACGAAGAACTTTTGCACGCGTTTGCAAACCGCCTGATTGTGTTTGATGGCGGCAAGTGCCGCGTGTTCGAAGGCTCTTATGCCGACTTCCTCGAAAAGGTGGGCTGGGCATCGGAAAAGAAGCCGGGTGGCGCGAATTCCGCAAATATCAAGGTTTCGAATATCGATGTCACAGACGATAAACCGGCAAGTTCTACGCCTCGTACAAAGGAAGACCGCAGGGCTCGTGCCGACTACATTGCCGAGCGCAGTAAGGTCGTGAAGCCGCTCGAAAAAGAAGTTGCACGCCTTGAAACCGAAATTGCGAAGGCCGAAACGATTGGCGGCGAACTCGAAGCGAAACTTGTGACCGCCTCGGAATCTGGCGACGGCAATGCCATTACCGCCATTGCAAAAGACATGGACGACAACAAGAAACTGACCGAAGAACTCTACGCCGCTTGGGAAAAGGCAAGTGCCGAACTCGAAGCCGCGAAAGACAAGTACAAGCTGGATTAGTCGTTAGTCATTAGTTATGAAGGGGGATGCCCGATCAAGTCGGGCTTGACAGTTGCGTGGTCTTAGGCGTGTCATCCTGAGCGAAGCCGAAGGATCTAGTTAAGTTTATTGTTTGCAATCGTAGGAGGGGAATGCGTCATGGCGGAAAGATGGCGGATCGAGTCCGCCATGACGCAACCATGACTGTCGTGATGTTAGCCTTTTATGTCATTGCACAAGTGCATGACTTGTTTGCCTCGGATATAGAAACATGCTTGCATGTTTCTGCATCGCTTGGCTTCTTCGTCATTGCGAGGACCCGTAAGGGGACGCGGCAATCTAGCTTAGATTTCTTTTGTTGTTGTTATTTAAAATTTTAACAACGTTTGTTAGAATGAACTCGTTTTTAATGGTTTAAATGAAATTTTGTTTAAAAACTAATGATGTTTTATGTAAAAAAATGATATTTTGTAAAAATAAGTTTATAATGAATGTTTTCTTGTTGACAAGATAAACTAATGTTGTTATTTTGTAATGTTATTAATTCGTAGTGTTAAAATGAGGCACATGAAATGAAATTATGTATTTTTCAATTTTCTAAATGGTGTAAATCAGCCCTTTGGGGCTTGATGATGCTGGTGATTTTGACGGCGATGACGAAGTCTTTTGCCGTTGATTTTCCGTATTCTGAATGGTCCTTGGCTATGTATGAGGGGGCTTACGCTACTATTAGTGATGGAACTGTCTCTGTTTCTAATGGTGGCTATGATTATTGGCATGTTCAATTGACTCGTAGAAATGTTGAATTGCAAGCCGATAAGACGTATGAACTGAAATTCTTTTTGCAGGGCGTTGGGGAAAGAAAAAATACCGAAATCCGAATAGGTAGAGATGGTGCTCCTTATGATGCTTTTGCTGAATTTGGAGAAATTGCAGCAACAGTTAATGGTCGTGTTATAACCAAAACGTTTAAAATGGGGTCTGGCAGCGTTGATAATGCGCGGCTTGAGTTTAATCTTGGAAAGGGTTCTGGCACAGTTTATTTTTCTGATGTCAGTTTGACTTGTCTTGATTGCGGTTCCAATCCTCAACATACTACAGGAAGTGATGTTACTGTAGATTTCAATGATATTTTGGATTATGCAGTTATTGCCGATGAAGTCGATTTTCGCCCTTATTCGATGGCTTTAGGGGATATCTTTGGCGCGAAACTTCAGTTGGGAGCGGATTCTAAAATTTATGGAAACGTAGATGCGTCAAATGAATGTACTTTGAATGAAAGAGCTTATATGGAAGGGAATTTGCAATATGGCAATCCTTGTATGGAACAAAATAATGTTGTTGCGTCATCAAAGAAACAGGCTTCTTTGGTGAAACCGATTGTTGCTCTTCCTGAATTTTCCGCTGGTGTAGAGCCGATTTCCGTTAATTTGGATGAATCTGTGATCCTTCCTCCAGGAAATTATGGAACGTTTTATGCCAATGCAAGATCAAAGGTGACGCTTTCGTCTGGTTCCTATACGTTCCAGAGCTTTTTTACAGAACCCGATGCTCAATTCACGTTTGATATGACTTCTGGTCCTGTGTCCATTGCTGTGGTTGGAAATGTCCGTTTTGGCGATAGAAACCGTTTTGCGATCATCGGCGGCAGTCCAAATGAAATATCTTGGAAAATTGCTGGAACTTCTGTGGATTTGGGAACGGATGGTCTGTATTTTGGTTCGATCATTGCTCCGGATGCGTATGTTAATGTTCCGTCTCGCTCTCATTTGGTGGGTGGGGTATATGCGAATAAATTTAGGATTGAACCTCAATCAACTGTTTCGCAGCAACCGCGTATAGATGAAATTTCTCATAGCGAAGAACATTTTGGTCCATTCTTTGAACCTGGAATTTATCGCTATCGCTCTGTGTTACCTATGACCGCAGAATTTGTGGAAATGTATGTGTACTCAAAGAATTCAAATGTGAAAATTAATGGAGGCGATTCTAAGGTTATTGATCTTTCCTCGTCTAATACCACGGTGAACATATCGGTTTCTCGTGATATGATTTCGGGCTTCCCGGTTGAGGCGTTTAGCAGCAATTACAAATTTGAATTTGTGAAGAACTCAAATTATCGCGTTTATTGGAATCCGCAGACTCCGTGTAAGGATGGGTGCGATGGTTCTACTGTTGCAACAGCAATCGGCGATTTTGAAACCGTTCTTGAAATTGCAAAGACTACTGGCCGTGAAATCAATATGGCTGGTGGTACATGGAATGCTGCTGCAAAGTATAGTGATGGCGTTGTTCCTTGGAAGGTTGGCTTTGAATTGGTTGGTTATAAGGGTAATATTTGGGATTTGAATTCTGAGAGTGATTTGCCTCTTATTAATCTTGGTAAAACATCTCATATTGAAATTGAAGGACGGTCGCCGCGTAGTTTGGTAGGTGTGCGAATTGCAAACGGATTCAGTGTGGGCAATGGTGGTGCTGTTAGAGCGGATAATGAAAAGCTTACTGTTAATAATGTTATAATCTCTGATGCGAAATCACATGGCGATGGCGGTGCGTTATATGCTGCTAGTGTTTTGAATCTTGAAAATGTCAGGTTCTCTGGTAATGCTGCTTTGGGTAATGGTGGTGCTGTTGTTGCTAATGGCGGAACAAATATGCTCAATGTGATTTTTACGGGAAATCTTTCTAGTAAAAATGGTGGTGCCGTTGAGCTTGTTGCTGGTAGTACTTATATCGGTAATGCGATATTCCATAACAACCACGCTGCTTTGGGTGGTGGGGCGATAAACAACGAATCCGCGACATTAAATCTTTGGAATTCAACATTCTTTGCTAATGTTGCCATGGTTACGAATCCCGCCATTGGTGGTAATGCAAATGGAACGATTGGAAATAGTATTTTCTGGAAGAATGCTACCCCAAATTGTGCTCCTGGTGAATGTGCTGGTGAAGTTGTTGCTGGATATGCGGCAATGTATTCGTCATTCTCAAAACCTTATATCGGAGAAAATATTTATGTTGGTGATCCGAAATTTGTGGATGAAAGTAATCCGGCAGGAAACAACATATTTATGGGTTATGATGCTGGCATTAACCTTGTTGAAGATTCTCCATTGTTGAAAATGGGGGTAAAAAATGATTTTGTTCCTGAATTAGACATCCTTGGTGGGGAACGTAGCGGAGATCAAATTCAATTAGGTGTTTATTCTTGTATTCTTATAGCTGGAGAATATGTATTTGGAAGATTAAAACAAGATGAGTCCGTTGATGTTGTTGTTCCTGCTATTCCTATTATTGATAAAATTCCTGACGCTTGGTTCCGTCGGTATCTTGCCAATAGTAAACTTGCTCGAACCATAAAAACTCGAATCAAAAAACATGATAAAACGAAAGTAAGTTCAGCGATTGTTGAAATCACTTTGTTGGATAAAAATGGGAAAAAATATGATAATGTTCCAGCGGTAAATGTTGAATTTTTCCGTACCGGTGTTGAGGATGGAAAATATGTTTTCCAGTCAATGACTACTACTAAAGGAAAACCGATTATATTTTCCTATAAAGAATCTGACGTAAAAGTTTATGATGATGCAATTATTCTTTGTATTAAAGATGCTGCAGATAAATTCCGTTTAAAAATTATTAAATACTGAGGTCGGTTATGAAATATTTTTGTTTGTGTTTAATAACGTGCTTTCTTTTTGGATGTAGTGATTCAAATAAAGAGCAAGTAATAAATGTATTACCTTTAGGAGGTGTTCCTGATGATGATTTTGAAGGCGAATATACGGATGGTTCCTTTGATATTCGCCACAACCCTCATACGGGATCAATTGTAGGTTATAAATGGGATGATCCAAAATTAGGGATTGCTTTTGTAGAACCTGACAACTATCCATACGGATTTGATCGATCTACAAAGGCCGACGTTTCTCCTGAACAAGATAGATTTGTTTATATATCCACGAAAAATGGAGAAAATGCATATTTTAATCCAGTTTTTTATCCTGTTCCTTCTGGTGAAACTCCTTATGATTCATATAAATTGGTAAATGATGCTACCGGATATGAATATCTCCTTGAAGCTAATATATATCAATATATTCCTGAAGGAGATTACTCTTTAAAAGGCTTTAATAAAATAGAATGGATTGATTTGGATAAACATATTAAAGTTCTGTCATACGCTCCCAAAGAAAAACAATTCAATTATATTCAACTTGATGGTGATGGTTGGGATACTGATAAAGATGTTTCGAGTTTTACAAAGACACGAATTATAGATGCTTTTAATGAAGTGTATAGTCAGGTTGTGATGACTCCAATAGTGAATGAACAGGATCCTTCTGTTTATAATAAGCCCAGTGTAAATCTTGATCTTAGTCAATTGTTGCAAATAAATATGGTTGAGCCCAATAGTTTAATTCCAGAACATGTTAGTGGTATAGCACAGGAAAGATTGTTAAAGCAACTAAATGGGAAGGATTTGGAAAAATTAGACGCATCAACTATAACGGACAGACATTTTGTTTTTGCGATAAATAAAGCGATGAAGTATTGGCCTTTGGAATCGCTTTATGGGGTTACGGATGACTTGGCTGAATTGATGAAATTTAGATTCGATCCTGCAGGTGAGCCTGAAGGTACTACATATGCGATTCAGTCTGTTGGTGAATGTGAAGATGGAGTGGGAGCGCAAGGGGTTGGTGTTACAATTCGTAGAGTTGTTTTAGGTGATGGAAAATATCATTATTATGCTTATCATAATGGGACGCGCGTCTCTTTTGGAGCTTGCGATTATCTTTATACAACAAATGGTTTTCCTGTAATTCCATATGCAAATCCACGTGCCGCAGCTGTAAGCTATCCATTGGGAAAAGGATATTTTAATTTGGGTTCGGTAGTGTGGGCTCCTCGTAAATTGGGAAAATCTGCTTTTTATACAGTTATGCATGAGTTGGGACATTCTTTTGGATTGACAGATGTGGCTATGGGAGATAATGCAAGTGGTTTTGCGTCTGCCGAAACAGGTGTGATGACTTGGAGACAGCCCACTGGGAGAAAAATTCGTTATAGGGGACAGCAAGTCGTCTATACAAATGGAGGTGGATCTTCTGATGAATGTGCTGTGGATGGTGTTTATGAAAATCAATGGGCTTGTCTTCGTGATGAATGTGATTTTTATGATCACTGGAGAGCCTCAAATCCCATTAGAAAATATTGGGATAAAAAAGATGTTGAAAAATGCTTGGAGGGTATTTAAATGAAAAAAATTTTAAAATTAATGCTTGTTTGTTGTGTCTTCGTTTTGGCGAAAGACTATGATGTATATGATGTTAGTGGAAAAAAAATTAATACTATAGATGCATATAGCATTAATGACCTTCTGATTGTCAAAAAAACAGAATTTCCAACGTCTGTTTTTAAAGAAAAAATTAGAAGAAATTTTGATTTGAGTACGCAAAAAAAACAGGATATTTCACTAAAAAATATTGTTGTGGATTGGTATGAAAATCCTGATACCGTTTGGCTTGAAGTTGGAAAAAATAATAAGTTAGAAATATGTTTTGAAAAAAAACAAATAAAAGATTTCAAGACAGATCTTGTTGATGTAAGAAAGAACGATAATTGCGTTTCATTTGTATCTCCATCTGATGTGCGTACTTATCAATTAATTGTCTTGGATTCTTTAAATGAAAGTAAAGTTATAAAAATAGCGGTAGATTTGAAACATCTAGTATTTAAGAATGCTTCTTTAAAAATTGGATTTAATGGTGGTGAATATCATTTGAAAAATGGTTCTTTTGAAGACAATGAAAAGAATCGAGTTTACTCGGATCCGGAAAGAACGATAAAACTGAATGCTGAGTATTTAGTTGACAAGTATCCTGTGACTAATTGTGAATTTTTAAATTTTATGAAAAAACATTTAAATCTTAATGCGGATTTCAAAAATGGACGAAAGAAGGCTATTACATCTCTTTGGAAGCAAAGACTTGAACGCTCTGAAATGAAAAAAAATAAATGTAATAGTAATGATTCTGTTGCAAATGTTATTTATTTGTATCAAGCATTGATGTATGCGAATCAACGTAGTATTGCAGAAAATTTAGAGCCATATTATATTTTCGAGAAGGCTGATGTTAATGAATCTTTGCTATATTCTGATTCGTCATTTACAACAGTTAATTCAGAGAAAAAAGAATTAGGAAAATATTGGGTAAAGGTGTCTGTCAATTCAGAGTCTAATGGTTATCGTTTGCCTTATTATAATGAATGGACTTTTATTGCAAGAGGGGGAATGAATGATGGTGTAGCTGTTTGGGGTGATTCTAGTAGTTCTTTAAATGAAGTTTTGAAATATGCGTGGTTCGGTGACTCGTCTTCATATAAAAAACATAGTTCGAAACCAGTGGGAATACTTGAACCCAATGGTTATGGTCTTTATGATGTTTTTGGTTTAGTTAATGAATTTGTCCTCTTCCCTGGAAAAAACCCTTTTGAAAAACTTCATAATAAGCCATCTTGCTTAAAAGGCGGTGATTATAAGGTTCGTCTGAAACATTCTTATAATGATGTTTATATAGAACCATATTGGAAATGGATTGATTATGGGTATTCTAAAATTGATTATGGAAGTTCTATTGGTGGATTTCGTCTTGTGAGAAAGATTAAATGATTTGTATTTTAGTCATTGTTTTTTCGCTATTGTTTCTGTCTTGTTCGACAAGTGGTTTTTCTGAGGAAAAATCGTTTACTACGGTTAAATTGAATCTTCTTGAAGACGAAAACTTTACTGACTCGTCCACTCAAGTTAGTATTAAGGATTATGGATTCGCTTCTTTTGTTTCTCCAAATTCAAAAAAAGAATTAGACACTTTAACAATTCCCTTAGATGGTTTTAAGTCCGATTGTACTGTAAGAGTCGAATCCTTTTCCTGTAGAACTGTAGGAAAAAATTGCTTTGTGGAGTCTCGTTCTTTAGACACTGTGTTTATCAATTATGGCAGTACAAAATTAATGGATTTTTTGCCATATTATAAAATTCCAGTTTTTGATACGAGTGCCTTTAAAAAAATATTTTCTACAGTTCGTATTGGTGAAACTTATGCTTTGTCTGATACTATTGAATCCAGTTATAAGTTGTCTCAAAAGGGGCTTCCTGCTGGGATTGATTTTTATTATGTAACTCGAAATGCTGTACAAGATGTAACAGATCCGTGTGCAGCTCTTATTGAATATCCGCATTTGAATATGTATATGTACCAGTTGCAAAGAAAAGAAACCAATAGCTTGGTCGGCGATACAGTTGTTGACTGGACTTTGTTCTATACGGACCAATACGGTCAGAGCGATTCGCTTGAAATGAAGACTATGTTTCGTTAGTTTATTATAGTGGATAATAAAGAAAATGCCTCGGCTTGACCGGGGCATTTTTGCTCGGTGTGAGTATGTTGACAATTGTTTAGCGCCAAACAACCCGATTCTTTTTCATGGCTCGGTAACTGAGATAAAATATGATTTAGTGCAGAAAGGTTATTTTGGGGTAAGCGCTCGAACTGAATTGTTGATTTGGATCCCCAATTAAATGGATTTTGATTTAGATTGATCAATATGGTCGCTTTATGAAAAGTTTTTTGCGATTTTCTTAAATTTATATATATTTAGTACAAAATTTATTAAGGAGAGAATGTGAAATATCTATTTTACTTTGCTTTAGTTTCTACTTTGATTTTTACGGCTTGCGGTGGTGATGACTCTAGTAATCCTTTTGATGCAAGTGAAGATTCGTCATCGTCATCTTTAATCCCGATTGAGAATCTCTCAAGTAGCA
>JAEEGJ010013016.1_pt1 | contig 20369 bp, 20 predicted proteins | sample 8958761 | NCBI WGS metagenome assembly JAEEGJ01 (sample SAMN16246546, study PRJNA631951) | gut metagenome | biome: gut microbiome; feature: rumen; material: RS-attached | host: Bos | place: Iran: Karaj | collected 2018-10 | reverse complement strand
CGCGTGGGCGGTCCGTCCACCAGCGCGTGCAAGTGGCTGCCGGAGTTTCTGACCTATTGCGAGCAGAACAGTGTTCCCTGCGACTTTGTTTCCACACACCATTATCCGGGCGACGCATTCGGCAATTTCATCAATTTCAATAACATCAAGCATATGTTCTCTGCGTCGCAGCGGGCGGTGAAAGAGCATCGGAAACTGTCCGAAACGATGACGGATATGTTCTTTCTGCCGCAGGACGCGAAGCGTTGGGACAAAGGCGCGCTTGCTAAAATGGATCGGGAAGCCAAAGCAAAGGTCGGTTCGCGTCCGCTTCTGATCACCGAATGGAACTCTATGGCAGTGTTCGGTTCGCCGGTGCATGACGAGAAGTATTCCGCGGCGTTTGCAGTTAAATCTTGTCTCGACCTTGACAATACGCTTGCCGCCTACATGTTCTGGTGTTGCTCCGATCTCTTTGAGGAACAGTTCATGCTGCCGCGTCCGTTTGTAGGTTCCTTCGGCGTCGTCAGCAACGACGGTATTCTCAAGCCGAATTTCTGGGGCTTCAAGCTGCTGTCCCTGCTATACCCGAACCGGCTGGTCCTGCCAAAATCGGGTGAAGTCGATTGCGGCGCTTTCACGGACGGGAAAAACGTTCAGATTCTTCTGACGCCGCAGAGCGGGGATTATTTTGAAAACAAGCGACATGAAGTAGAACTGTCCCTTGATTTTGCCGCATCGGATGTGACCGTACAGCGAATTGACGACGACCATTGCAACCCCAAGCGTCTTTGGAAAGAGATGGGAACACCGGACAATCTGACCTGCGCCGAAGTCGTTTCGATCAAGGAGCGGTCAAAGCTCACGGAAGAACCGCTGCCGTTTGCAGTCGAAAACGGAAAAACCGTCGTCCGCCTGTCTCTTTCAACCAACGATGTTGCGCTGATTACGGCGCACGCGTAAGGAGCGACTATGCCGAATCCGTTTCTGCCCTTAACCGAATACATTCCCGATGGCGAACCCCATGTGTTCGGTGATCGGGTGTACCTGTACGGCAGCCACGACGCCGCAAACAGCACCCGCTTCTGCACCGAAGATTATGCGGTTTGGTCGGCGCCGGTGAACGATCTTTCCGACTGGACTTGTCACGGCGTTTCTTTCCGCAAGGAACAGGACCCGCGAAGCCGGGGTGGGAAACTTGTCGACTTTTATGCACCGGACTGCGTGCAGGGCAATGACGGACGGTATTATCTGTATTACTTTGCGGCAGGTCCCAATACTGCACCGTTCGGCCCGATGAGCGTTGCGGTGTCCGATCGCCCCGAAGGGCCATTTTCATATCTCGGCGATATCCGCTATGCGGACGGTACGCCGGTGCTCAAATATCTGACCAACGACCCCGCCGTACTGAACGATAACGGGCGCATCCGGCTCTATTACGGTTGGGGACTCGGTCGGGATTTTCGGAATCGCACTTTGCAGCCGCTGTATCGGTTCGTGCTGTCCAAGCTCTGCAATCGTTCAGTGAAAGAGATCAAAGCGACAAAACCCTGCGTTCTCTCCTGCGCCGTCGTAGAACTGGAGGACGATATGCTGACAGTCAAGGGCGAGCCGAAAGCCTTATTGGACAGCAAGACCACCGCGCCGAAAGGGAGCGATTTGTACCGCCATCCGTTTTACGAGGCGGCGTCGATCCGAAAATTCGGCAATCTCTATTATCTGGTCTATTCCTCCGGAGCAAACAACGAGCTGGCGTATGCCACTTCCCCATATCCGGATCATGGTTTCGTCTATCGCGGCGTGATCGTTTCCAACAGCGACTTGGGCTATCGCGGGAACACGCAGCCGAAGAACAACGCGGGAACGATCCATGGCGGTATCGAACGCATCAACGGTCGGTATTACATCTTCTATCACCGCTGCACCAACAATACGGATTTTTCCCGTCAGGCATGCGCCGAACCCATTGAAATCGAGCCGGACGGCACGATCCGTCAGGTTGAGATCACCACGCAGGGCATGGACGGCAAACCTCTGCCCGGCGCCGGAACCTATCCTGCCGCGCTTTGCTGCAACCTGATCACTCGAAAGAACATTCGCCTCGGCATCGGAAAACAGCAAACGCTGCCGCGCATTACGGAACTCAAGGGCGAAACAATCCTAAAGGACTTGACGGTGGGAACGACAGTCGTGTATAAATACTTTGATCTTCGCAATACAAAGCGGATCATCGTGGAATATTGCGGAAACGCAGCGCTGTCGGTCAACGGCATCCGGCTCGACGATCACGGGACTGCGCCGATCGAGGGCGGTAAACGCGAAACGCTTTGTATCGAGATTCTTTCCGGAAAGGCAGATATTCTGTCCTTCACATTGGAGGAATAAAAGATGGGTTGGATCATTGCAGCGGGGGTATTGATGGCAGCGGCAGCGGGACTTTGGATCACCATGCAGCACGGCTGTCTGCCGTTCGTTCGGCTCAACCGAAAGCCGCGCGAAGGGCAGATTCGCGTTGCGTGTGTCGGCGACAGCATCACCTACGGATACGGGATCAGAAACTGGTCATGCAACAACTATCCGGCGCAGCTTGGACACTGGTTGGGCGACGGATATTGCGTCCAAAACTTCGGCGTCTGCGGCGCAACGGCGTCGCTGCAGGGCGATCTGCCGTATGAAAAGGAGGCCGCCTATCGGGAGAGCTTGGCGTTTCGACCGGAGATCGTCCTCCTGATGCTCGGCACCAACGACAGCAAGCCCAATAACTACAGAGGACAGGAAGCGTATGCGGAAGATATGAAACGGATCCTTGCGGCATACCGCGCGTTGCCGAGCCGCCCGCGAGTATATCTTTTGACGCCCCCGCCTGCGTTTTCCGTCAACGGCAATCCGGTGGCATTCGACATCCAAGCGGATGTGATCGAAAACGAATTGCGTCCCGCGGTCAAAGCACTTGCGAATACAGAAGAGGTTCCCTGCATCGACCTCTATGCGGCTTGTGAAAACCGTTCGGAATGGTTTTGGGACGGCGTACATCCGAATGCGGACGGGGCGAAAGGAATTACAGAAACCATAACAGCGTATTTGAAACAGGAGCAACAAGCATGAGCAGCACATCATTTCCGAACGGGTTTTTATGGGGCGCTGCGTCCGCGTCAGCGCAAATCGAAGGCGCATGGAACGAGGACGGCAGGACGCCGTCTATCTGGGACGCTGCGACAAAAAAGCAGGTCAGGCACGGCGAGACCTGTCATACCGCCTGTGATCATTATCACCGCTTCCGCGAGGACGTGGCGTTGATGAAAGAGATAGGACTCAAATCCTACCGTTTTTCGATCAGTTGGTCGCGCGTCATGCCGGAAGAAGGCAAGGTCAACGAAAAAGGATTGCTGTTTTATTCCGATCTGGTGGACGAGCTTTTGGGAAACGGCATCGAGCCCATGGTAACGGTGTTCCATTGGGATATGCCGATGTGGGTTTATAAAAAGGGCGGTTGGCTTTCTGAAAGGATCGTACCGCTGTTCCGGGACTACACCAAAGTCCTGGTAGACGCGCTGTCTGATCGTGTCAAGTGGTGGATGACGGTCAATGAGCCGGGCTGCTTTATCATGAACGGCTATCTGCAGGGCGTACACGCGCCGTTTAAGCGCAATTATCTTGCTCCTTCCAAACTTACCCGCAACTGTATGCTGGCGCATGCCGAAGCGGTCAAGACCATCCGGCAGTATGCAAAGAAGAAGCCGATGGTCGGCGCGGCGTTTTCGACCGGCGCGTATGTGCCGAAGACAGAATCGGTCGAAGATATAGAAGCGGCGCGGAAAAAGAGCGTGGAAATCGGCAACGGGCTGATGGCAAACCGCTGGTGGATGGATCCCATGATCCTCGGGAAACCGGTCAAGGCATACGGCATCTATGCCTCCAGACAGAAGGACATGGCTGCCATTTGTCAACCTCTGGATTTTATGGGACTCAACATCTATTCCTCTATGAACTACGGCGACTGGGGCGATGTGGAGCAAGCCCCGGCCGGCATTCCCCGCAATTCGCTCGGCTGGGTGATCGACGAACGGGTCATGTACTGGAACGTGCGCTTCATCTACGAGCGTTACGGGCTGCCCATTATGATCACGGAAAACGGTCTTGCCGCGCATGACACAATCAGCACCGATGGCAAAGTCCACGATCCGAAACGCACGGACTTCCTCTGTCGCTACCTCAAAGAGCTCAAGCGCGCGATCGACGACGGCATCCCCGTACTCGGCTATCAGCATTGGTCGGTCATGGACAATTTCGAGTGGGCGGAGGGTTATGATCCGCGTTTCGGACTTATTTACGTGGATTACGCCACACAGAAGCGAATCGTCAAGGATTCCGCATGGGACTATAAAGGGATCATCGAAACGAACGGAGCTCGCTTATGAATCGGAGCGTTTTTATCGGGATCGACCTGGGCACCAGTGCGGTCAAGCTTCTGTTGGTGGACCAGAAGGGGACGGTTTTGAACACGGTGAGCCGGGAGTACCCCCTGTACTTCCCGGAGCCCGGCTGGTCCGAACAGGACCCGGCGGACTGGTGGACGGCGGTACGGGCGGGCGTCAGGGAACTAACGGCCGGCTTTGACGCTTCGAAGGTCGCGGGCATCGGCTGCGGCGGCCAGATGCATGGTCTTGTGGCTCTGGATGGGAACGACAACGTGATCCGCCCTGCGATCCTTTGGAACGACGGACGTACGGCGGAGGAAACTGTGTGGCTCAACACCGCCGTGGGCAGGAGGAAGCTCAGCGACCTCACCGCCAACATCGCTTTCGCGGGTTTCACCGCGCCGAAACTTCTCTGGATGCAAAAACACGAGCCGGAAAACTTCGCGCGCATCGCAAAAATCATGCTCCCCAAGGATTACATCAACTATCAGCTGACGGGCGTCCATAGCTGCGACTTTTCCGACGCCTCCGGAATGCTTCTGCTGGACGTGGAACACAAACGCTGGTCAAAGGAGATGCTGGACGTCTGCGGCGTATCGGAATCGCAGATGCCGCAGCTCTTTGAGAGTTACGAGGTCATCGGCACGCTGCGCCGGGAGATCTCAGCAGCGCTGGGGCTGAGTACAGATGTAAAGGTCATCGCCGGCGCAGGCGACAACGCTGCCGCAGCCGTAGGAACCGGTACGGTGGGAGGTGGTGCTTGCAACATCTCTCTCGGTACCAGCGGAACGATTTTCATCTCTTCTGACAGGTTCGGCGTCGATCCGGGCAACGCCCTCCACGCCTTCGCTCACGCGGATGGGAACTATCATCTGATGGGCTGTATGCTGTCTGCCGCCAGCTGCAACAAGTGGCTGTGCGAGGAGATCCTGAAAACCACTGACTATGTCGCTGAGCAGGCGGATATCACGGACGACAGGCTTGGCAATAACCGCGTGTTCTTCCTGCCGTATCTTATGGGTGAGCGAAGCCCCATCAACGACACCGACGCGCGCGGCACCTTCATCGGTCTTTCTTTGGACACCGGCCGGACAGACATGGTCCAGGCTGTGTTGGAAGGCGTGGCCTTTGCCCTTAGGGACAGCCTGGAGGTGGCCAAGGCCATCGGCCTTGCCATCGACCGCAGCTTTCTCTGCGGCGGCGGGGCGAAATCTCCCCTGTGGCGGAAGATCTTCACCAACGTCCTGAACATCCCCCTGGACATCCCCCAGACCGAGGAGGGGCCCGGCTACGGCGGAGCCATGCTGGCCATGGTGGGCACCGGGGCCTATGGGAGCGTCCAGGCCTGTGCCGACGCCCTCTGCCATGTGCGGGAGACGGTATCGCCCGATCCTGAAATCGCCGCCCGGTACGAAGCCCAATACAGGAAGTTCCAGAAGATCTATCCTACCATGAAGGACTTATTTCAAGAGATCAAATAAAGGAGATTTACCATGAAAGAGATTTTTGAGAACATCCCGGTCATCCCCTACGAGGGGCCTCAGAGTAAGAACCCCCTGGCCTTCAAGTTCTACGACGCGGACCGTATCGTCCTGGGCAAGCCCATGAAGGAGCACCTGCCTTTCGCCATGGCCTGGTGGCACAACCTGTGCGCCAGCGGTACGGACATGTTCGGCCGGGACACGGCGGACAAGTCCTTCGGGGCGGAGAAGGGCACCATGGCCCACGCCAAGGCCAAGGTGGACGCGGGCTTCGAGTTCATGAAGAAGCTGGGCGTCAAGTATTTCTGCTTCCATGATGTGGATCTCGTTCCCGAGGCGGACGACATCAAGGAGACCAACCGGCGCCTGGACGAGATCAGCGACTACATCCTGGAGAAGATGCAGGGCACCGACATCAAGTGCCTCTGGGGCACGGCCAACATGTTCGGCAACCCCCGCTTCATGAACGGTGCGGGCAGCAGCAACAGCGCGGACGTGTTCTGCTTCGCCGCGGCCCAGATCAAGAAGGCCCTCGATCTCACCGTCAAGCTGGGCGGCCGGGGCTACGTGTTCTGGGGCGGCCGCGAGGGCTATGAGACCCTGCTCAACACGGACGTGAAGTTCGAGCAGGAGAACATCGCCAAGCTGATGCACCTCGCTGTAGAGTACGGCCGCAGCATCGGCTTCATCGGCGACTTCTACATCGAGCCCAAGCCCAAGGAGCCCATGAAGCATCAGTACGACTTCGACGCGGCCACCGCCATCGGATTCCTCCGGCAGTACGGCCTCGACAAGGATTTCAAGATGAACATCGAGGCGAACCACGCCACATTGGCCGGTCACACCTTCCAGCATGACCTTCGCATCTCCGCCATCAACGGCATGCTGGGCAGCATCGACGCCAACCAGGGCGACCTCTTGCTGGGCTGGGATACCGACGAGTTCCCCTTCAACGTGTACGAGGCCACCATGTGCATGTATGAAGTGCTGAAGGCGGGCGGGCTCACCGGCGGCTTCAACTTCGACGCCAAGACCCGCCGTCCCTCCTACACCCTGGAGGATATGTTCCACGCCTACATCCTGGGCATGGACACCTTCGCTCTGGGCCTTATCAAGGCCGCGGCCCTCATCGAGGACGGACGCATCGAAAAATTCATCGCCGACCGTTACGCCTCCTACCGCACGGGCATCGGCGCGAAGATCCGCTCCGGCGAAACGACGCTATCCGAACTGGCGGAGTATGCCGTAGCTCTCGGCGCGCCGGCGCTTCCCGGCAGCGGCAGACAGGAATATCTCGAAAGCGTTGTCAATCAGATCCTGTTCAGCTGATTACAGCGTTTTTACAGGATGAATGATACGATCAATGGTGAAGCTGCTTTGCCGGAAAGAATGCTTTCATATGCAAATCCAATCCTTTGTTGCAGGGCTGAAACTGTTGATTACATAGAGACGACATTTGAAAGGGATAGAGCCGCAAAAACGCCGATAATATGGGAAGTTTTATAAAAACAAGATCCGCATAAAAGTGGATCTTGTTTATTTGGTTGCGGGGGAGATTTTCGTCCGTTACACAGAAGAGCACTTCCCGCTTCTCTTAGGCAGGGAAGTGCGGTTATTCCTGTGATTTCCTCGAAAAATAAAATTAGCACGACAGCATCGTGCTAATTATCTGCTCATAGTTGATCAAATATCGAGCCAAACCAGTATAATTCGATCATATTTTATCTGCAGTTGTATATTGATGTATTAGTTGACTCCCTTTCGATCCAAGCTATATCTTCTTGATACTGTTTTGAGAGTTCTTCTATTGAATAAATTGTAGTATTATCGATATTCAATTTTTGATACACTTGTAGCACTTGCTCTTGAAACTCACTAGTTATTAATTGCTCCATACTTTGATAATGTCAATTGCCAATACTGAATGTTTTTATTTGTTTGCAGGTCAATCATCGCGTTCTTCAACAAGTCAACAAACTCATTAGCTGGCATTCCACCAATTTGGGGGTCGATTGGACCGAGATTAGAATGTTTGCCCATAGTGTTGCGATCCGTGTCACGTTTTTCTTGATCCTTTTTGTTTTTTTCTTGATGAAGCAGAGCTTTTTCGCTATAATTCAAGATATCAAAGACAGGAGGCATAACGATGGCTGGTATTTTGTTGCTCAACGGGAGTCCGCGAAAGGACGGCTGTACGGCGGCTGCTTTGACGGAGATGATCCGCACGTTTGAGAAGGAGGGCATGGAAACAGAACTGATCCATGTCGGGAATCGGAACATACGCGGCTGCATTGCCTGCAATCGATGCGCAGAACGCAGAAAGTGCGTATTCGACGATCTTGTCAACGAGGTCGCGCCGAAATTTGAGGCGGCGGACGGGCTGGTCGTTGGCAGCCCGGTCTATTACGGTTCGCCGAACGGTACGCTGCTGTCCTTTCTGGATCGATTGTTTTACAGCACACCGTTTCCGAAGCATATGAAAGTCGGCGCGTCGGTTGTTTCCTGCCGCAGGGGCGGCAACACCGCGTCGTTCGACGTACTGAACAAGTATTTCACAATCAGCAGCATGCCGGTCGCTTCGTCCACATACTGGAATCAGGTGCATGGTTTCACGGCGGAGGACGTCAAAAAGGACCTTGAGGGCCTGCAAACAATGCGCAATCTGGCGCGCAGCATGGCGTTTTTGATCAAAGCAATTGCGGACGCAAAGCAGACTCATGGCTTGCCGGCTTTGGAACGCGGCTCGTTTACCAGCTTTCCGGACGGCAAGTAACAGGATCATCCGGCGGCGCAGGCACCCGCCGCCATGCACTGCAAGGCAAATGAGACCGTCACGCTGCCGACAGCGAACGTGCCCGCCGGATACACCTTCCTCGGCTGGGTCACAGAGGAAAACAACGTCGCCGAGCAGCCCGCAGTACTGACCGGCAGCTATGCGGCGACCGCGGACATCACGCTGAAGGCGCAGTCACCGAGTCCACGGTCTGTACCACCGTCATCGACTGATCGGGTTCGGCAAAAGCAACAGAACTGATTCACAGAGAAGCGCTCCGTTCGGAGCGCTTCCTGTTTTCGTATTTTGCCGTACCGGCAGGGTGTGCGTATATGATGCTCCGGCGATGCAGCCGGGATCGGTTTTATACCGCCTGCACACGTTCCGCTCGGGGCGTTATGAAGATGTGCTGTTCCGTTTTGAGAAAACCACTTTGAGGGAATCTCTGAGACGCTGATGCCGGATCGCCGTGGCGTCAAAGCGAACGGTACGGAAGGCAAGCTGCATGATCGGTCCCGCCCCGAACGCACAGATGAGCGTTCCGATGCCGACGGGGCCGCCCAACAGCCAGCCGATCAAGGTGACGGCAGTCAGGATCGCGATGCTGACGACGCCGATCGGAATACGCTTGACACGCTTTGCAAGTCCGACCATCAGCGTGTCACGCGGACCGCAGCCAAGCGACGCGATCATATAGGTATACTGCGTATATGCAAGAACGAACAGACCGGCGACCATCAAAGGGATTCCGGTGAAAACAGACTTGCACGGAGCAATGGGATCGATCCAGTTAAAAAAGTCGACTGCTTTCCCGACAACAACTGCGTCGATGAACATGGCGATTCCGATCGGCTCTTTCATGAGGATATCAATGATCAGGATCGTGACCGAAACGGCGATGGATGCGGTGCCGTACAGAATGCCGAACGTCTTCGAAATCCCGAGATTCAGCACATCCCACGGCGCCGCGCCGATGTTGGCACGGATCGTCAGATACAGTCCGAAACCGTTAACAAACAGACTGACTGCGGCGATCAGCATATTCAACAGGATTGCGCCGACCGTTTGGTTTTCCCTTAGTTCCGTTTTTGTCATACCGTTTGTCTCCGAAATATTCCGATACGCCTATGATAGGACGGCTTGCCGAAAAAAGCAAGCGAAAACACGCGAAAAACATAGACAATTGACCGATGCCTGCGATGCTTGCCTGCACCGTACACCGGTCATATCCTGCGGGAAACGGCAGGGGCTTCGCTGTCGGGAAATTCGTGACCGATCAAAAAAGCGGGCATCGTTCAATGCCCGCTATTTCACGATAAGCAGTCGCTTTCGAATCGGTTTACTTCAGCTTCAAGCCGTCCTTGAACGCGTCGCCGACTCTGCTGCCCACTTTGTAATAGCCGTGCGTATAGGGATCGAACGCGATCGCTTCGAGCGAATCGATATCGACCTTGCCGTCCTTCATGTGCGCTTCCTCGACAGACGTGCGCAGCACCTTGCCGATGACGCCGAGACCTGTGGAATCGTTCTGATACTCGATGAATTCACATTCGAGCGCGATGGGCAGTTCGTTGATGACCGGCGCGTCCACGAGATCGGATTTCACATAGGTCATACCGGATTTTGCAAACTTTTCCGGTTCTTTGTTTCCGCTGACGACGCCGAACCAGTCCGCCTCGACAACGTGCTTTGCGTCGGCAATGTGCACGACAAATCCCTTGCGCGCCTTGATGTTCTGTACGGTCCGGTGCGTTTCGGTCAGATTCAGCGCGACCATGTCGCGGTCGAGCATGGTGCCCCACGCCGCGTTCATGACGTCGACGGTGCCGTCCGGATTGAAAGTCGAGACGAGCAGAACCGGCATCGGGAAGATGGCTTCGGTGGTTTTGATCGGATGTTTCATAATGATTCCTCCTGATTTTTGATTACTCGTATTATATCAGCCGAACGGTCCGTTTTCAAGAAAAAAACGGTTTGCTTCCGATTTACGGATGACAGCGCACAGTATTCCGTGGTATAATCCATACGATCATCCGAGGCTGCATGAAATCGGGATCCGCAAGCAGCCAAAGACGGCACGGCACAGGATCCCGGCGCTTATCGGCATCGGCGCAAAGCGATCCGGACGCTGACGAACAGCTGCTTTTGGACAGAAGGAGGTAAAACGATGGAACCGGTCATTCATCAGGTCGAGACAAAGAGCGTGATCACAAAGACGGACGTTCCCGTCTGCGATTATGCCGTGAATCCTTATGTCGGCTGTACACACGGCTGCAAATACTGTTATGCCTGTTTTATGAAGCGGTTTACCAACCATCCGGAGGAGTGGGGCGCGTTTCTGGATGTGAAATATTGGCCGGAAATCAAGCATCCGGAGAAATACACCGGAAAAGAACTGTTCTTCGGAACGGTCACCGATCCTTATAACCCGCAGGAAGGTACTTTTCGGCGCACGCGCGCGCTTTTGGAACAGCTCAAAGGGAGCGGCGTCAAGATCAGCATCCAGACCAAGTCCGATCTGGTGCTGCGTGATCTTGATCTTTTGAAGACCTTTCCCGGTCTGCGCGTCGGCTTTTCGATCAACACGCTGGATGAGGGGTTCCGTGCAGACATGGACAGTGCGGTTTCTGTCGAGCGCCGTCTTGCCGCCATGAAAACGCTGCATGAAGCGGGTATCCGCACCACCTGCTTTATCTCGCCGATTTTTCCCGGCATCACGGACGTCGCTGCGATCATTGAGCGGGTAAAGACACAGTGCCAGCTCATCTGGCTTGAAAACCTCAATCTGCGCGGAAGCTACAAGGGCGTGATCCTCGACTATATCCGCGAGAAGCATCCGGAACTGGTTCCCCTGTACCGGGAAATCTACACAACCGGCAGCCGCCGGTATTGGGAGACGCTCGATGCCGGACTGCGGGGATATGCGGAAAGCGCGGGGCTTCTCTATGTGCGTGACGACGACAGCATGCAGCAACCGTTTGACGCGCCGCCGGTGATCGTCAATTACTTTTACCACGAGGAAGTCAAGAAATCTGCGAAAAAAGACAGGTAAAACTTTATCCTGCGCGTGGGCGTTTCGATGAGATAACAATATGAACATGCAAGAATACGGAAATCAAGCGTCAAAAACAGTCCTCATACAACCGGTTGACGATCACGACCTTGCGCTGATCGAAAGCGAGGTCGCCGCGATCCGCGAAACAACGGACGACTTCCGTTTGATTGCGGTGAAAGTCAACGACTGGAACAAAGATCTGTCCCCGTGGGACGCGCCGCCGGTGTTCGGTTCGGAACGCTTCGGTAACGGGGCAGACGGCTTTCTCAAAGAGATTCTTCCGCTTTGCACGGACAGAAGCAAAATATATTTCATCGGCGGATACTCGCTTGCGGGACTGTTCGCACTGTGGGCGGCATATCAGACGGATACGTTCGCGGGCGTCGCGGCGGCGTCTCCTTCGATTTGGTTTCCGCGCTTTACGGACTACATGCGGAAACATCCGATCCGCTTGAGACGCGTGTATCTGAGCCTGGGCGATCGGGAAGAACGAACGCGCAATCCCGTCCTGGCAACGGTCGGCACGAGGATCACCGAAGCGCACGGTCTGCTGCGCGCGCAGGGCGTTGACTGCGTGTTCGAATGGAATCCGGGCAATCATTTTCAAGATCCGGATAAGCGAACCGCCAAGGCCTTCGCCCGGCTTCTTTCTGACGGAACAATGTGATCGGGAAAACACAATACCGTCCCTTTGCAGAATCAGCGGAAAAAACTGCTTGACAATTTATATTTGATGAAATATAATTGATTCAAACAAGATGAGGAGCATGGCACAATGGATCATGATTATCATGAGGCAATGAAGCTCAAAAATCAGCTTTGTTTCCCGCTGTACGCCGCCGCACGAAACGTAACGAATCTGTATACGCCGTATCTGAAGCCGTTGGGGCTGACCTATACGCAATATATCGTGTTCCTGGCGTTATGGGAAAAGGACGGGATTCCGGTCGGGGATCTCTGCGAAACGCTGATGCTGGATAACGGGACGATCTCCCCGCTGCTCAAGAAGATGCAGCAGGCGGGATATATCGAACGGACCAGAAGCGAGAAGGACGACCGCGTGGTCGTGATCACGCTGACGGAGGCGGGCAAGGCGCTTAAGACGCAGGCGAAGGATGTTCCCCAAAAGGTTGCAAGCTGTCTTGCGCTGCCGCCGGAGAAGGCGCAGACGCTTTACACGCTGCTGTATGAACTCTTGGACAATCAAAAAAGAAAAGGAGCAGAACAATGAAAACGGTCTATGATTTCACGGTAAAGGACAGAACAGGAAACGACGTCAGTCTTTCCGAATACAAGGGCAAGGTGCTTTTGATCGTCAACACGGCGACCGGCTGCGGATTTACGCCGCATTACGATCCGCTCGAAGCAATGTACAAAGAACTGAAGGACAAGGGCTTTGAGATTCTGGACTTCCCCTGCAATCAGTTTGCCAATCAGGCGCCCGGCAGCGAGGATGAGATCCACGAATTCTGCACGCTGAAATTCGGCACGGACTTCCCGCAGTTTAAGAAGATCGACGTCAACGGCGAGACTGCCGATCCGCTGTTTGCATACCTTGCGGCGGAAAAGCCGTTCGAGGGCTTCGGAAAGGGCATCAAAAACGCCATGCTCGAAAAGTTCGCCAAGATGAACAACAAGCAGTTCGGTGACAAGGCGTACATCAAGTGGAACTTCACAAAATTCTTGATCGACCGCGAAGGCAGAGTCGTTGCGCGCTTCGAGCCGACCGTCGATATGGCGGATGTCAAAAAGGCCGTCGAAGAAATTCTGTAGGAAAAAACCGAATCGGATCTGCACTTGATAGCATTTATTTCGGATGGTACGAAAAGGCAAATGACAGTATTCAGAGAAATGCAGAGAAAGAAACAGAAGCTTTCGGAGGAGGAATGCATCCGCCTGCTCAAAACCGAACTGCGCGGCGTGCTGTGCGTTCTGGGCGACGACGACTATCCGTACGGCGTACCGATCAACCACTGCTATTGCGAAACGGACGGAAAGATCTATTTCCACGGCGGCAGGACGGGGCATAAGATCGACGCCTTAAAGCGGCATCAAAAAGCATCCTTCTGCGTCTATGATAAGGGCTTCCGTAAAGATGGGGAATGGGCGCTGAACATTCGGTCGGTCATCGTTTTCGGCAGAATCGAGTTTATTGAGGATCAAGATGTCATGATTCGGATGGCCGAAGCGCTCAGCCGGAAATTTACGGATGACGAAGCGTACATCAGAAGCGAGATCGAGCGTTCCGGACCGGGCACATTGATGTTTGCATTGATCCCGGAACATATCACAGGGAAGATCGTCAACGAAGCATAGATTGCTGAAACTGAATACAGGACAACACAATTCGGCAACAGGAGAAATCGGAGTACAGTATGAAAGAACAAAACAATGATATTGACGTCCTTGCGGCAAACAGAGAGAAAACGATCGTTAAAACCAGCATCATCGGTATCCTGACGAATGTGCTGCTCGTCGGCTTCAAGGCATTCGTCGGGCTGATGTCCAAATCGATCGCGATCATTCTGGACGCGGTCAATAACCTATCCGACGCGCTTTCTTCGGTGGTCACGATCATCGGCGCAAAGCTCGGCGCCAAACAGCCGGACAAAAAGCATCCGCTGGGCTACGGCAGGATCGAGTACTTAAGCTCCATGATCGTCGCGGCGCTGGTGCTGTACGCAGGCATCACGTCGCTCGTCGAATCGATCAAGAAGATCATCCATCCGGAAGCCGCGGACTACAGCACGGTCACGCTCGTCATCATTTCCGTGGCAATCGTCGTCAAGTTGCTCCTTGGTATGTATGTGAAAAAGCAGGGTAAGAAGGTCAACTCCGGCGCGCTCGTTGCCTCCGGCTCGGACGCGCTGTTCGACGCGATTCTGTCCGCTTCGGTGCTTGCCTCGGCGATCGTTTATCTCATATGGGGGATTTCGCTGGAAGCGTACGTCGGCGTGATCATTGCGGGCTTCATCATCAAGGCGGGCGTCGAGATGATGATCGAAACGCTGAACGACATCATCGGCAAGCGCGAGGACGCGGAGACCACGAAGGAATTGAAGCGGGTCGTCTGCGAGGAGGAATCCGTGCTCGGCGCGTACGACGTCACGCTGTTCAATTACGGACCGAACAAGAACTACGGCTCGGTCCACGTGGAGCTTCCGGACACGCTGACGGTGGACGAGGTCGACCGCATCACGCGGCGCATCCAGACCAACGTCTTTCACAAGACCGGCGTGATCCTGACCGGCGTCGGCGTGTATTCCCACAACACGTCGAACGATGCGGCGGCGCAGATGCGCAACAGGATTCAGGAAACCGTTTTGTCCCACGCTTGGGTGCTGCAGATGCACGGCTTCTATGCCGATACCGAACAGAAAACGATCCGTTTCGATGTGGTCGTCAGCTTTGATGCCGACAGAAAGGAAGCGCTGGAAACCTTATGCAGCGAAGTGACTGCGCTCTATCCGGAGTACGAGGTTCTGATCGTACCGGACGTCGATGTTGCGGATTGAACCGGAAGAAAGCCATTCGTTCCGTCAATCCATAAAGCCCGAAGCGTGTGCGCTTCGGGCTTTGTGCGTCTATTATGTTTTTACCGGCGGAGCGTTATTCCGGCGCGTGTTCATCGCGGTTCGCCTTGCAAACGCGTTTGCGGCACGGCTGTTCAGACCGATATCTCTTCGTCGCGTTCCGGCAGAACCTCGTACTGCGTGCGGTACGTCTCCAAAAGCTCTTCGACCTGTTCCGCGCAGCGACCGGTATAGTTCCGGGGCACGAGCAGAGCGGTAAGCTCCTGTTCCGTCATGCCGAACGTCCCGGCGGCGGCGAGCCGTGAAATCAGGTCGCAGGGTTTTCCTGCGCGCATCTCCTTTACGCTTTCCATGGAACATCGGCGGATAACCTCGTGGAGGACCTGTCGATCCCCGCCCCGCTTGACGGCTTCCATCAGCAGATTCTCCGTTGCGAGGAAGGGCAGGTATTCCATTAAACTCTTTTCCACCATGACTTCGTTGACCTGCAGCCGCGCGGTTATGTTCCGGCTGAGACGCAGAATTGCGTCGGCGCAGAGGAACCCCTCCGGCATGGAGATGCGGCGATTTGCCGAGTCGTCCAGCGTCCGTTCCAGCCATTGCGTCGAGGCGACGGCAGCCGCGTTCGCCGCATCCGCCATAAGATACCTGCCGAGGGAACAGATGCGTTCCGAACGCATGGGATTACGCTTGTAGGGCATGGCGGACGAGCCGATCTGGTCCTCTTCAAAAGGCTCCTCCAGCTGTCGATCATGCTGCAGCAGGCGGATATCCGTGGCCATGCGGCAGCAGGTTTGCGCAATGGCGGACAGGACGTTCAGGATACGGCTGTCCAGCTTCCGCGGATAGGTCTGACCGCAGACGTCGAAGCACCGATCGAAGCCGAAAGCCGCCGCCAGACGCCGGTTCAGCTCCTCAACCTTTGCTCCGTCGCCGTCAAACAGATCCAATAGACTCGCCTCCGTTCCGGTAGCGCCGCGGCAGCCCAAAAAGCGAATGCAGGAAAGCACGAAATCCACCTCTTGGACGTCGGTCAGAACGTCCTGTAGCCAAAGAGACGCCCGCTTTCCGACCGTCACGGGCTGGGCCGGCTGATAATGGGTGTAGCCCAGAGTCGGCAGATCGCGATACCGCTCGGCAAAGGCGGTCAGATTGGCGGCAAGCCCCAAAAGCTCCCGCTTGATATGCCGCAAAGCGTCCCGGTACAGGATCAGATCGGCGTTGTCCGTTACGTAGCAGCTGGTAGCTCCCAGGTGGATGATGCCTGCCGCCTCCGGCGCAGCGACGCCGTAGGCATAGACGTGCGCCATAACGTCGTGACGTACTTCCTTTTCCCGGCGTGCCGCCAGCTCGAAATCGATGTCCTCCACGTGGGCTTCCAGCGCCGCCACCTGCTCTGCTGTGACGGGCAGCCCCAGTTCATGCTCGACGCGCGCCAGCTCGGTCCAAAGCCTGCGCCAGGTTTCGATGCGGGTCCTCTGGGAGAACAGACGCTTGATCTCCTCCGAAGCATATCGGGAGCACAGGGGGGATTCATATGTATCGTACAAGGTCATTACCTCCATATCGTTCGTCAGTCGGATCGGCGATCCGCGGCAAATTCTTTGTTCTTCGGCGGATCATACGCCGCGCGCCTCACGGACGCGCCTTTTCGACCGTCCCTCAGGCGTCGTGCTCGCACAGGCGGCGCATGACTTCGGTATAGGCGTCCTTGACATCGCCCAGGTCTCTGCGGAAACGGTCTTTGTCCAGCTTCTTTCCGGTCTTGCTGTCCCAAAGACGGCAGGTATCCGGGCTGATCTCGTCTGCCAGAATGATCGTTCCGTCCGAAAGCCGTCCGAATTCCAGCTTGAAGTCCACCAGCGTCACGCCGCAGTCCGCCCAGACGGCGCGCAGGACTTCGTTGACGCGCAATGCGTACCGTTTGATCGTCTCGATCTCGTCCTCCCGGGCAAGATGCATGGCTATTGCGTGCGAGGTGTTGATCAGCGGATCTCCGAGGGCGTCGTTTTTATAGGAAAACTCTACGGTCGGAGCATCGAAAACCACGCCTTCCGGCACGCCGTACCGCTTGGAAAAGGAACCGGCGGCGATGTTGCGGACAATCACCTCCAGCGGAACGATCTCGACGCGTTTGACGAGCGTTTCCCGCTCCGAAAGCTCTTTCACGAAATGGGTCGGGACGCCTTCGCGTTCCAGCCGCTGCATCAACCGATTGCTCATTTGGTTGTTGATGACGCCTTTTCCGCAGATCGTTCCTTTTTTCAGACCGTTGAATGCCGTCGCATCGTCCTTGTATGCCACGATCAGCAGATCGGGATCGTCCGTTGCATAGACCTTTTTTGCCTTTCCTTCATATAACTGTTCTTTCTTCTGCATGATAAACCTCCTTACTGCTATTTTCAGCGACGGATATAGGCGTCCCGCTCCGCACCCACCGAGATATACGCGATCCGACAGCCCACGGCGTCCTCGATCCGCTGCACATACGCCCGGGCGGGCGCCGGAAGCTCGTCCCATGTGCGCGCCTTGGAGATGTCGCAGCGCCACCCGTCCATATACTCCAAAACGGGCTTTGCGTCCGGAAGCGCAGCGGGGAACGGGAACCGATCGGTCTCTTCTCCGTTCAGTTCATACCGTGCGCAAATCGGGATTTGATCCAGATAGCTCAACACGTCCAGCTTCGTCAGCGCCAGCGACGTCGCGCCCTGCATCCGCACGCCGTAGCGGGTGGCGACCAGGTCGATGGGCCCCACGCGGCGGGGACGTCCGGTCTTTGCGCCGTACTCCGCGCCGGCTTCTCTGAGCGCATCCGCTTCCGCGCCGAACAGTTCACAGGTGAACGGTCCTTCCCCTACGCAGGTGGAATATGCCTTTACGACGCCGATCACTTCATCGACTTTGAGCCACGGGGCGCCGGAGCCCACGGGAGCGTAAGCGGCGACCGCGTTGGAGGAGGTGGTATAGGGGTAGATCCCGCAATCCAGATCCCGCAGCGCGCCGAGCTGCGCTTCGAACAGGATGCGCTTTCCCTCCGCGTGTGCCTTTTCCAGCTCTGCGCCCGTGTCGCAGAGAAAGGGCTTCAAGCGGCCGCCGAAAGTTTCGAGCCATGTGAGCAGCGCCTCAAGGGAATAGGGCTCTGCCCCGTAGACGCCCGTCAGCGTCAGATTCTTCCAGTCCAGCAGATCTTTCGCGTGCTCTCGAAGGCGTTCCGGATAGTTCAGTTCCCCGGCCAGCAGCGTTTTCTTCTGATATTTGTCGGAATAGAACGGCGCTATCCCCTGCTTGGTGGAGCCGTACTTTTTGTCCTTGAGCCGCGCTTCCTCCAGCGCGTCCAGATCCCGGTGCCACGGCAGAAGGAGGGAAGCTCGCTCGCTGATCTTCAGGTTTTCCGGCGTGATGGAGATGCCCGCCGCGCGGAGCGATTCGATCTCCGTCCACAGGTTTTCCAAATCCAGGGCCACGCCGTTGCCAAGGACGTTGACCACCCCCGGGCGGAAGATGCCCGAAGGCAGCAGATGCAGGGCGAATTTCCCGAATGGATTGACGACGGTGTGGCCCGCGTTCCCGCCGCCCTGATAGCGGACTACATAATCGAATCGTTCCGTCAACAGATCGACCATGCGCCCCTTGCCCTCGTCACCCCAGTTGATCCCTACGATGGCGCAATTTGACATAAACACATACTCCTTTCCTGGACTTGTGAAAAAACAGGAGAAAACACATCAAACGGCCGCGCACTGGCGGATCTGCCGGGCGAAGGACGCCGCTCTTTCCTGAATGCCCGGGAGACGCAAAATCTCGCCGGGATCGTTGGCCGTCTCCATAAGGCAAAACCGGGGCGGCAGGAGGAAGGATTTGTTGAGGCACAGGGCGCCCATGACCTGCTCCGCCACCAGATCCCCTCCGGAATAGCCGGAGACCACGATGGAGAAAAGGGTCTTGCCGCTGAGGGCGCCGCTCACATACAGGGAGGTCATCCGGTTGATGAAGGCCATGATGTTGGCGCCCACCGCGTCGTTGTAGTTGGGCAGCAGCAGCAACAGGATGTCGCTTTGCAGGACGGCGGGGACCACCTCGGTGGCGATGGAACCGCCATAGAAGCAGGCGCCCCGGCTGGCAAAGTGGGTGCATACCTTGTAGGAACATCCCCGGCAGTCCTCGATGGTCCCGTTGCGCAACGACATGGTCCGCACGGAAAACCCCTCGCCCAATCGGCTCACGGTGAGCTCGCCCAGTGCCAGGGTATTGGACGTGGCGTGGTCGGAGGCGTGGAGCATCAGCACCCGGGGCTTCTCATATCGCCGGGGCGTGAAGGCCAGCACCCGCTCGCAGAGCCCCTGCAGCGCGGCCGCCCAGGCTTCTTCGAGAGAGGTCAGCGCCAGGCGCTTTTGCAGCACGGCGCAGTTGTGGAGCGACCCGGTCCCCTCCGCCAGCGGGTGCTCCGGGAAGGCGCAGCCCGCCATATCCAGCTGCAGGATCAGCCGCCGGGCCAGGGACTTGGTGTCCACCTCCCCCGTGCCGTCCACGGCCACGCCGACCACGCCCCCCTTGAACCGGTCCGGATGGCTCCGGATGAACCGCAGCAGCTCCGTGGTCTCGGGAACGGGACCGAGATCGTCGGTCCCTACGGCAAACAAACATCGTCCCACGGAGGGGAGGGTTTCCAGCTCCCGCCAGTCCGCCAGCTGCGCTATGCCGTCCACTGTTTCCAGCAGCCGCCGCAGCCGGGGGATGGGGCCGCAGCAATAGACCGTCAAGCCTGACATTTCGGCTCCTCCTCTCTCAGGGCCTGCCAGGCCGCCTCTATCCTGGCCACGAGGGCGGGATGGAGGGCCTCCGTGCAGGGGGCGAAGCCGCCGATCCGCCGGGACCGGCAGCCGAAGTATACGCCGCCCAGGGGGACGGCGCCGTGGAACGCCTCGCCCCGGATGAGCTGCAGGATGGACAGGCAGGCCGAGGAGACGGCCGGGGCGATGTAGGGCTTGAAGCCCAGGGCCCGGACCTCCATATTCGCAGCCACCGTCTGTCGCGTCAGCTCCAGCGACAGGGTTTCGTCGTAGGCGACCGGATCGTTGGCGATGACCAGGCCCGCCCCGTGGGGCCCATAGGCCCGCAGATTCGGACAGC
>JAEEGJ010013011.1_pt1 | contig 20374 bp, 17 predicted proteins | sample 8958761 | NCBI WGS metagenome assembly JAEEGJ01 (sample SAMN16246546, study PRJNA631951) | gut metagenome | biome: gut microbiome; feature: rumen; material: RS-attached | host: Bos | place: Iran: Karaj | collected 2018-10 | reverse complement strand
CTCTCTGTTCGTGCCCTCAACTGTCTGAAGGCTGCTGATGTCGAGACCCTCGGCGACCTTGTTCAGTACAATAAGACCGATCTCCTCAAGTTCCGCAACTTCGGTAAGAAATCGCTCACTGAGCTTGATGATTTGCTCGAGAGTCTGAATCTGTCGTTTGGAACCGACATAGCAAAGTATAAACTGGACAAGGAGTAATTCAAGAATTGAAAAATTGAAGAATTCAAGTTTGTCCGCTTAAAGAAAAAAACGAAAAATGAGACACGGAAAGAAATTCAATCATCTGGGCCGTACTGCTGACCACCGCCGTGCCATGCTTGCCAACATGGCCATCTCGCTGATCATGCACAAAAGAATCACTACGACCCTCGCCAAGGCAAAGGCACTCAAGAAATATGTGGAGCCCCTCATCACGCGCTCCAAGGACGACAGCACCAACAGCCGTCGTGTAGTATTCAGCTATCTGCAGAACAAGGAAGCTCTCAAGGAGCTCTTTGGCCCTGTAGCTCAGAAGGTCGGCGACCGTCCTGGTGGCTACACCCGCATCATCAAGCTCGGCTTCCGTCAGGGCGACGCTGCTGAGAAGGCTTTCATCGAGCTTGTTGACTTCGACGAGAACATGCTGAAGAGCCCGAAGGCAGAGAAGAAGACCCGCCGTTCACGCAAGTCTTCTGCTCCCAAGGCCGAGGCTGTCGAGGCACCTGCTGAAGCTCCTGTAGCTGAGGCTGAGGCTCCCGCCGCTGAGGAGGCAAAGGCTGAGTAATCAGCGCATGTTTTGATTGAACAACGATACTGGTAAATGTCCCGTACCCATCAAGGTGCGGGACATTTAAAGTGTTAAAACACACATAAAGAGTGTTAAAGGCTTAGGTTTTCTGAAAAGTATTGTGTACCTTTGCAGCGTTTTATTCCAAGAATGAGACATTTTCTTAACCGCAACCGAAACAATTTATGATACAACAACTCAAGAAAATTGCCCTTTTGACTGTCGCCGCTGTATGTTCTCTTCCTATGATGGGACAAGACCTTTTGGCACGACAGGCACCCATTGACCGTAAGATGAAGGTTGTTGACAGCGTTGCGCTGCACCGCCTGATCGAGATAGAAAGCTACGAATCCCCCTCTGCAGACCTCTATGACGACTGGGACAACATGCATGCCCACAGCCGTGTTGCACAGATGCCCGACACCTTCCGCATCTCGCTGAAGAATTTCTGCATGCCCACCACCAGCCGCGTGCTCACAAGTAACTTCGGTGCCCGCTGGGGACGTCAGCATAAGGGTCTCGACATCAAGGTCTACATTGGCGACACCATTCGCGCCGCTTTTGCTGGTAAGGTGCGTGTCGTACGCTATGAAGGCAAGGGCTACGGTAAGTATATCGTCATCCGCCACGACAATGGTCTGGAGACCTACTATGCACACCTCTCTAAGCAGCTTGTCGTTGAAGACCAGGAAGTCCGTGCCGGCGAGGCCATCGGTCTTGGAGGCAATACCGGACGAAGTACTGGTTCTCACCTCCATTTTGAGACCCGTCTCTGCGGTATGGCGCTTAACCCCGCACTCATGTTCGACTTCCGCAATCAGGATGTGGTCGACGACTACTACACTTTCCGCAAGTCTACCTATCAGCGCGAGTCTCAAGCAGCCACTCGTCTGCGTGGTGCCAACGGTATGAACTTCGGCTTTGACAAGGATGAAGTTGAGCTCGCCACCGCAGCTCCTGCAGCATCCTATGCTCAGGAGGCCCGTTTCCACAAGGTCAAGAAGGGTGAGACTCTCTATTCCATCGCCAGACATCGCGGCACTACTGTTGACGCTATCATGAAGCTCAACCACCTCAAGAAGAATGCCAAGCTCAAGGCTGGCCAGATTCTGAAGTTCAACTAAAGCATACTATACGCAATAGTAGAAGATACCACAGCGGCACTTTCCGACGGAAGGTGCCGCAATTGTTTTAGGGATACCCCTATCTTTTTTTCGGGAAAATCCCCTTGCCTAATGAAAGATTCTTCGTATTTTTGCACCGTGAAACCATAAGAAGTGTGAAGATTATGAAGAAAATCAGTTTATTACTTATAGGTGTTGCCCTGCTGGTCAGCAGCTGTGGCACGTACACTGGACAGGGTGCCTATGTGGGCGGCTCGTTCGGTGCAATATTGGGTTCTGCCATCGGCGGCATCAGTGGTGGCTGGCGTGGCCATGATATTGGAACCATAGTTGGTATGGCTGGTGGCGCCGCAGTGGGTGCTGCCATCGGAGCCGCTGCCGACGAGAAGGCATCGGAGCGTGTGGAGCAGTACCGTCAGCAGCGCAACGGCAATTACGGGCGGAACGACGACAGATACCGCTCTGGCAATGATCGCTATGACAACGACTACAGCGGTTTTGACCGTACGAACAGCGGCGACGACCGCATCGACTTCGATGGCGCCGGTCCGCGTGACGGTCATGGTGGCTATACGGCAGCGACGCCGCGTACCTATGACCCCACAAAGGGTTCAGTGGCACCTGGCTACCATGTGAAATATAATGAGCTGATAGAGATCAGGAATGCCCGCATCATTGACGCTGACCGCGACGGCACCATCCGCGCCGGCGAGGAGTGCCGTGTGACGTTCGAGATTATGAACCGTTCGGACAAGGTGCTGTACGACGTGCAGCCGACGGTGTTTGAGGTGACTGGCAACAAGCGCATCCATATCTCACCCAACCTGCATGTGGAGAGCATCCCACCGTATAGCGGCGTACGCTACACGGCAACGGTAAAGGCCGACAGCAAGTTGAAGGACGGTCAGGCTATCATCCGCGTAGCGGTGACACAAGGCAATAGGGAGATTACTTCGCAGGTGAAGGAGTTTTCGGTGCTGACGCGCCGGAAGTAGGGTCTTTCACTTCCTGCCACGATGGCGTCATGTCGGGAGCACCGTCATTGGTCTCAAGGTCGAGCTCGGGGAGTTCTATCTCCTCATTGCCAGGCCGGAAGGGTGTGATGATGTCCTCTACGCGCTGGACAGTAACCATAGCGACACCTTTTGAAATGATGTCGAGTTCCTTGGCTGCCCGCCATGAGAGGTCGATGATGCGTCCCCGGACAAAGGGACCACGGTCGGTGACGCGCACGATGACGCTACGGTCGTTGGCGGGGTTGTAGACCTTGAGCAGCGTGCCGAAAGGATAACTGCGGTGGGCACACGTCAGGCTGTCGTGGTGCAGGCGCTCGCCGCTGGCCGTTCTACGCCCGGAGAACTTACGGGAATAATAGGAAGCTTTGCCCTTTTGGCTTTGAGCGTAAAGAAGTGAAGAGTGAAAAAGTGAAGAGTGAAAAGTGAAGAGTGAAGAATTTGCTACCGCACAGAAGAGAAACGCAATCATTACAATCATGCGTCTCGGGTAATCTCTTTTTGATAAGCGATTCCCTATAGCGGAAGCAAATTTTTCACTCTTCACTTTTACCTTTTACCTTATATTATAATATTATACAATACCTTGCGCCATCATGGCATTGGCTACCTTCATGAAGCCGGCCACGTTGGCACCCTTGACATAGTCGATGTAGCCGTCAGGCTGTTTGCCGTACTTGACGCACTGCTCGTGGATGCTCGACATGATCTGGTGCAGCTTCTTGTCCACCTCTTCCGAGCTCCAGCCTAAGCGCATGGAGTTCTGCGTCATTTCCAGTCCGCTGGTAGCTACACCGCCGGCATTAACGGCCTTGCCGGGCGCAAAGAGCTGGTGGGCGGCAATGAACTTCTCGGCAGCCTCGGCCGTACATCCCATGTTAGAGACCTCAGCAACGCACAGCGGCTGATGGGCCAGAATCTGGTCGGCGTCGGTGCCGTTGAGCTCGTTCTGGGTGGCACATGGCAGGTAGATGTCGGCCTTGCGCTCCCAAGGCTTGCGTCCCTCGAAGAACTCAGCACCGTCAAACTCCTCAACATAGGGCTGGCAGACGTCGTTGCCCGTAGCGCGAAGCTCCAGCATGTATTCTATCTTCTCGTCGTCCAGTCCTGCGGGGTCGTAGATGTAACCGTCAGGACCGCTGATGGTGATGACCTTGGCACCCAGCTCGGTGGCCTTCTTCGCTGCACCCCATGCCACATTGCCGAAGCCGGAGATGGCGATGGTCTTGCCCTTGATGTCGTGACCGTGGGTCTGCAGCATCTGGTTGACGAAGTACAGGGCGCCGTAGCCCGTAGCCTCAGGACGTATCTTGGAACCGCCCCATTCGATGCCCTTGCCCGTCAGCACGCCTTGGAACTGGTGGGTCAGTTTCTTGTATTGTCCGTAGAGATAGCCTATTTCGCGGGCTCCCACGCCGATGTCTCCTGCAGGGACATCCTCGTCGGGACCTATATGTCGATACAGCTCTGTCATGAATGCCTGGCAGAAGCGCATCACTTCGTTGTCGCTCCGGCCGCGGATGCTGAAGTCTGCACCGCCCTTGCCGCCGCCCATGGGTAGGGTGGTGAGGGAGTTCTTGAAGGTCTGTTCAAAGCCGAGGAACTTCAGGATGCTGAGGTTGACGGAGGGATGGAAGCGCAAGCCACCCTTGTAGGGGCCAATGGCGCTGTTGAACTGTACGCGGTAGCCAATGTTGACATGCACCTCGCCCTTGTCGTCAGTCCAAGGCACGCGGAACGTGATGATGCGTTCAGGCTCTACGATGCGTTCAATCAACTTGACTTTCTCGAACTCGGGATGCTGGTTGTAAACATCCTCGATGGAGATTAACACTTCACGTACTGCCTGCAGGTATTCTGCTTCTCCTGGGTGTTTGTGCTCCAGGTCCTGCATGATTTTCTCTACATTCATAGTATTAAGTTTTGAGTTATTAAGTGGTTGCACAGCGGAACAGACTCTGATGTGCAATTTTGTCATTATGTCTGTTTGACAACGCAAAAATAGGGAATTTCCTTGACATGGCAAAGGAAATTCCCTATTATTTTCCCTGAAAGGTTACAGTTTGTTAAATTAGTTAGATATCAGGGATTAAAGAATGCGTAGTGTACCCATCAAGTATACCAAGGCGAAGCCTAATACCATGGCGATGACACCCATGACAGCACCCATCTTCACCATGTCGTTCTGCTTGATAAAACCGGTAGAAAAAGCCAGTGCATTCGGTGGGGTAGAGATGGGCAGGATCATAGCCGACGATGCTGCGATAGCCACCCCGATGAGCACCGTGGGAGTGCCGCCTATGGGGTCGAGCTTGTCGCCCATGGCGCTGCAGACGATGGCCAGGATAGGCATCAGCAGCGCTGCCGTGGCAGAGTTGGAGATGAAGTTCGAGAGCAGGTAGCAGATGGCACCGCCGAGCAGCAGTATGAGCAGCGGCGAGAACTCGCCGAAGGGGATGCTTTCGACAGCGTTGGCAGCCAGTCCGGAAGCATTCAGTCCGTAGCCCAGTGCAAAGCCGCCTGCCACCATCCAGATGACAGACCAGTTAATCTGCTCCAGGTCGCGCTTGTTGATGACCCCCGTCAGGGCAAACACCATGAAGGGAATCATGGCAACGGTATATGAGTTGATGCCCGTCACGCGGTCCAGCAACCAGAGCGCCACTGTGACGAAGAAGGTCACGATAACCACCCACGACTGGAAGCCCTTCTGCATGCCACCGTCAATCTTCAGTTCAATGCGCTTCTGAGTGAAGGGGAATACCTTCAGCAGGATGCGCCAGCTGATGAACAGCAGCACAATCACCAACGGGAACATGAACATCATCCACTGACCGAAGCCCAAGCCCATGTTCAGACCCTCGGGGTCGTTCAGGTATTTCAGGGCAATGGTGTTCGGCGGTGTGCCGATGGGGGTGCCCATGCCGCCCAGGTTGGCTGCGATGGGTATCGACATGGCCAGGGCAATGCGGCCCTTGCCTTCCGGCGGCAGCTGGCGGAATACGGGTGTCAGGAAGGTCAGCATCATGGCAGCTGTGGCGGTGTTCGATACGAACATCGAGAACAGTCCGGTAATCAGCAGGAATCCCAAGAGCACCATTTCGCTCTTCGTGCCGAAGGGCCTCAGCAGCACCTTGGCCAGTTGGGCGTCCAGACCAGTCTTCGTGGCAGCAATGGCCAGTACGAAGCCACCGATGAACAGCATGATAACGGGGTCGGCAAACGTGGCCATGACACCTTTATATGACAGCAGCTTTCCCACTTCCTCCTCGTTGACCATGGGCAACAGGCCACTGTCCGAACAGAATAGCAGCATCAGTACGATGATGGCTACCGACGTAGCCCACGACGAGACAATCTCGAGAACCCACATCAGCGTGGCAAACGCGAAGATGGCAATGATACGCTGTTGGACTACCGTCAGGTTCTGGATGCCAAACCATTCTGAGGGCATATTCCAGAGTCCTAACGTGACGAGAACGACTAACGCAATCTTAAAGGCACGCTTGGTGCTGTCTTCCGGATGATACTTCCGTTGGTGACGCATCTTGTGGTACGTCTCAACCAAATGGAATCCTTCGTAAATATGAAACATAATGCAAAATAGTTTTTGATTTTCGGAGTGCAAAGGTACTTATTTTCAGTGAAGAATGAAGAGCGAAGCGTCAAGAAATTACGACTCCATGGCCAAAAACCATGAACTAAAATCCATGAACAGCCCGCACCTCTTGACGTTTGCAAACTCGGGGTAGCAAAATAGCGAAAAATGGGTATTGTGCGGTTCACGCTTCTGTCGTAACTTTGCATACAAATAGAAAGACAAATGCAGAGACGACGTATCATCATGCTTTCACTCATGCTGGCGTTGGCCTTAGTGGCTGATGCTCAGCATGTTTTGCGCGGTCTGGTGACAGACGGTGAGACGCATGAGCCCATCATCGGAGCCACCATTGCTGACGGTCGGAAGGGCAAGCCCCTTGCCGTCACGGGAGCTGACGGCCGGTTCCAGATACCTAATAATGATTACGACCGTTTGAAGATCAGCTACGTGGGATACAAGACGCTGGTGACGGCGCTTGCCAAAGACGGGCATTACCAGTTGCAGGCGGAAATCAGTACGCTGGGCGAGGTGGTGGTGACGGCTCAGGAGAGCCGCGGACTTGCCACGGCGTCGAAGATAGAAAAACACGCCATGGAGCACCTTCAGCCATCGAGTTTCACCGACATCCTGGAACTGTTGCCCGGAGGCTGGGCCCAGAACCCGTCGCTGACGGCTCCTAATACCATCAGTCTGCGCGAGGCGGCACAGAGCGGCGGCCAGTATGCCACGTCGTCATTGGGTACCAGCTTCGTGATGGACGGTGCCCCCATCTCGACCAATGCCAACATGCAATACCTGAGCGGGGCATGGGACACGCAGGCGACGTCACGCGACTTCACCAATGCCGGTGTCGACATGCGTAGCATCTCAACGGACGAGATACAAAGCGTGGAGGTGGTGAGGGGCATCCCCTCGGTTGAGTATGGCGACCTGACCAGTGGACTGGTGAAGATTGAGCGCAGGAAGGGAGGCCGCGACCTCAACTTCAGGGTGAAGGCCGACATGGGGTCGAAGCTGTTCTATGCCGCCAAGGGCATAGAGTGGAAGGAGCATAGGCTGAGCCTGAATCTCAGCGCCGACTATCTGAATGCCAAGGCCGACCCGCGCAACAGACTTGAGAACTACAAGCGCGTGACGCTGTCAGCGCGACTCCACAAGGCGTGGGAGTACGAAGACTACCGCTTAGGGCTGTCGACAAACGCCGACTACACGGGCTCGTTTGACAACGAGAAGGAAGACCCTGACCTGAACAACCAAGCTGAGGATGCCTACTCGTCGCAGTATAACCGCATGGCGCTGATGGCTGCCCTGGAGCTGAAGATGAAGCGGCAGCTGTGGCTGAAGTCGGTGAACGTAACGCTGTCGGCAGCCTACGAGCACGACCTCATTGAGCGCACGCGGCTGGTGCAGTTGCAGCGCATGCAGATTGCTGCCACCACACGCGAGGAAGGCGAGAGCGACGCTGTCATTATACCTTATAAATATACAGCAACCCACAGTGCCGACGGCAAACCGCTGAATGTGTTTATGAAGGCGAACGCCCGTTTGCAAGTGCCAAGCCGACTGCTGCCGAATAGTCTGCTGGTGGGCATTGACTGGAACATGGACAAGAACTACGGCGACGGCCAGGTGTTTGACCCGTTGCGTCCCCTCTACCCGGGCATGTCGGCGCGCCAGCGCAAGTTGTCGGACATTCCCGCCAACCGCACACTCTCGTTCTATGCCGAGGAAAACCTGAAACTGCCCATTGCTGGCGGTTCGGCAGAATTAGTGGCAGGTGTGCGCGGGACGGAGATGATGGGACTGCCCGCCGACTACGCCATGCATGGAACCCTTTACTGCGACCCCCGCGTCAACGTGGGGTGGACGTTCCCGAAGTTCAGCATAGCAGGCATGCCCACCTTCGTGAGGCTTTCGGCAGGCTGGGGCATGCACACCAAGAACCCTACGATGGAGCAGCTCTTTCCCGACAAGGTTTACATGGATCTGGTGCAGTTGAACTACTACCACGACAATCCCGACTATCGGCGCATCAACCTCATGACCTATGTGCGCGACACGCATAATGCCGCCTTGGAACCAGCCCGTAACAAGAAGTGGGAACTGTCGGCTGACATCAACGTGGGCGGCAACCGCCTGTCAGTGACGTGGTTCCGCGAAAACATGACATCGGGATTCCGTTCGCAGAGCAGCTATGCACCATACGCCTACAAGCGCTACGACACGTCGGGTATCGACGCAGCCACACTGACGGCCCCGCCTGACCTGGCAACGCTGCCCTTTACCTACCGGCAGGAACTGCTGGGCTACGCTATCTACACCAACGGCAGCCAGACGCTGAAGCAGGGTGTGGAGTACACGCTTGAGACGCGGCGCTTCCCTGTCGTGCTGACGCGCCTGACCGTCAACGGTGCCTACTTCCGCACCACCTACCGCAATTCTTTGGTAGAGACCTACCGTCCCAGTCAGGTGATTGACGGCGAACAGATACAGTATGTGGGACTCTATAAGGACGACGGCGGCAACGTGTATGAGCGCATGAACACCAACTTCACCCTCGATACCGACGTGCCGAAGCTGAAACTGGGATTCTCGGTGTCGGCACAGTTCCTGTGGTTTACCACCTCGCAGCGCAACGAAATCAGCAACTATCCCGACCAGTATATAGCTCCCGACGGCAGCATCCACGACTGGCAGCCGGGTGACGAGGATGATACTTACCTCAGGTGGCTGGTGCGCAAGAACTCGTCGGAACTGTTTGAGAAGCAGCGCGTGCCGATGTCGATGAATCTCAATTTCAAGGTGACTAAGAAACTGCTGAACGACCGGCTCAATGTGGCCATGTTCTGCAACAAGATATGGGACTACACGCCCGACTACGAAAGCAACGGGGTGACCATTCGCCGTTACGTGACGGCATATTTCGGACTGGAAATGAATGTCAAACTATGAGAAGACTCTTATATATCATCATAACGATGACGGCCGTGGTGCTTGCCTCCTGCCATCAGGACGAGGACGACATCTTCGCCCAGACCGTCATCACCCTCAGCGCCGGCGACACGCTGGCCATTGAGCGCATACAAGGTACGGCGCGGTTGACCAACCTCAACACAAAGCAGGTGACGACAACCTCTGACTTCGACGGTGCCACGCTGCACCTGCACCTGCTGCGCAGCAGCTATAGTGCCGACGTCGAGGGACTGGTGCGATACCGTGACGCTCAGGGTCGGGAGCATACCCGCTCCATGCGAGCCCACAGCGACTACCTGGCATTAGAGAAGAAAGGCGGCAACGAGGCCGTATTGCAAATCATATTCATGGACTGATGAACAGACGACACTCTATCACGCTATGGCTACTGGCCTTCTGTCTGATGGCGAAGGCGGCAGACAGCGACACCACGCTCGTGGAGCACACGGGACTGTGGCAGACGACGACAGCTGCCATGCGACAGAATCCCGCCCTGCATGGGGTGGCCTTCGCGTCGTCGTTCTCGCAACTCTATGGCGAGGTGGACTGGCAGCATCAGAGCCAGGCTTTCGTACCCCAGGAGGGTAGGGGATTCCTGCTGCCGGCAGCCCATGTCGATACCTACCTGCGGCTGTCAGACCAGACGGCCGTATGGGGCCATGCCTCTTACATGAACGGCAGCCGCTACGACGTGAAGTGGAACTCGACCGCCGACTACCAGCTGCTGCAGCCCTACGTGCTGGCCGATACGCTGGGCGGCGACACCCAGCGTGAGCAATACCGCTTTGAGGGCGGCTATGCCACCCGCTTAGGATCGTGGCTGTTAGGGGCAGAGATGTTGTTCCGTGCCGATCACGAATACCGCGACGTAGACCCGCGCATGCGGGGCATCGTCAACACGCTCACCCTGCGTATGGGCGGTGGTTGCGAAGCTGTAGGCTACCGTTGGGCAGCAGCTTTCGAAGGTAGCGTCTACAAACAGCAGAACAGCGTCGACTTCTACCGTGAGTTGGGTGTCATTCCCGAATACCAGATGACTGGTCTGGGCACGGAGTATGCCCGCTTCTCGGGCGACAAGCGTTCGCTGCATTACGAGGGTGGTGGCGTGCGCCTGCTGTTAGATGCCGACCCGGCGACAGGCAGTGGTGCATACGCCCATGCGGAACTGGCGGAGAGCCGCTACCACCGCCAAGTGGTGGAGAATTACATGTTGCCGCTGACCGACCTCTATGTGCAGGGTGTCAGTGCCGTTGCCGGATGGAAGCAAACAGGTCGTCGGCAGTGGGCCGTCAGTGCCGCCGCAGACTATACCAAGCGCAGTGGCGACGAACACATCATCGGCACGTCGGCCACCACGTCGTTCCCCGACCTGGGTGTGCTGACCATGTATAAACACCACCTCCTTGACACGCGGCTGACAGCCCTCTACGGTGCAGCTCTTTGGCATTTGCAGGCAACATTAGGATACCGCAGCACCCGCGAGGAGTATGTCTACCCCGAGCGACAGCTGAATGCAGCCCATGTCTATGGCGGCTTGCAGGGCGAGATGTTTGTCAAGGCTGCCCAGCGGCTCATGCTGACAGGCAGGGTGAAAGCCGCCTATGCCGCACGCGTCAGCGACAGCATGACCATGCCCTTTGCCGACATGACGGCAGCTGTAGCGGCACTGATGAACCACACCTATGCCTTTGCCAAGGCCAATTATGCCGACGTGTCGGCACAGGTCAGGGGCGACTACGCCATGCAGCGCTACGGGCTCTTTGCCGAACTGGGTGGTGGCTTCGTCAGTTGTTCGGAGGGCGAACGTCAGGTGACTGCCCGGTTGGCAGTGGGAATCACTTTTTGAAAGCGCTTCGCTAATTCTTACACCTAAAGGTATAAGCGAGCAAAGCTCGTAGGATAATTGATAATTGAAAATTGAGAATTGAGAATTGATAATAATTAAGTATTAAGAATTAAACATGATGAAAAAGAACATTTTCCTGAGCACGATGATGCTCCTTGCCATGAGCGTAGCTTTCGTCTCATGCAGTAGTGATGACGCCCCCGTTATGGTTAAAAACGGTACCGTGACGCTTGAGATGCCCATCAACGTCACCCAAGTGACGATGAACAGTTTTTCAGGTACGGCCACCAACGTACAGAGTGGCAAGGTGACCACCCTGCCTACTCCCGTGAAGGTTGGAGACGACTACGTGATTACCATCCCCGAACTCGAGGAAGGCAAGTATAACATTGCCGCCAAGGGCAACATCTCGTTCCTGAAGGGCGGCATAGCCGGTAAGACCGATTTCGAGGTGTCGAGCGACGGCGTAGAAGTCAGCGAGAAGAGCAGCAGCGTGAAGATGGCTGTCAACTCGTTCCAGGCTGAGGGCGGTTTCGTCGTCAGCGAGATTTTCTTTACGGGCACTACCACGCCTGAGGGGAAGCAATATTCTGGTGGCGACGCTTACATCATCATTGCCAATAACTCTGATGTGACGCTCTATGCTGACAGCATTGCCGTGCTGGAGTCGCAGTTCCTCACCAACGACAAGCAGGACTACACCCCCGACGTGATGAACGAGGCTTTCTCGGTGGAGGCTGTCTACATGATACCCGGCAACGGCACCAGCGTCGCCGTGGAGCCTGGCAAGCATTTGACGCTGGCTATCAATGCCATCAACCACAAGGAGGCCAACGCCAACTCCATGGACCTCAGCAATGCCGACTTCGAGTTCTATGACGAGTCGTCGAACCCCAACTATACTGACCCAGACGGCAAAGCTCCCAACCTCGACAAGTGGTATTGCTATACCGCTACCGTCTTCTCGTTCCACAACCGTGGCTTCCACTCCATTGCCATCGCCAAGATGCGTACTGACAAAGAGACGTGGCTGAAGGATTATGCCTATACGGCTGAGTACACCTTCACCTTCAAGGAGTATTCCTTCCCCATGAGCACCGACACCTATAAGGTGCCCAATACCTGGATACTGGATGCCGTCAACCTGAGCGTCGAATCAGAGTTCCAGTGGATTGTCACCTCGTCGGCACTCGATGCCGGATGGACCTATTGCGGCAAGGTGGACCGCGACCAGACACGCTACAACAAGGCTGTCGTCCGCAAACAAGGTGCTGACGGCAAGTACGTCGATACCAACAATTCGACCAACGACTTTATACCCGAGGCACAGCCGACGCTGTTGAAGAATTAAAAGCGCTTCGCTAATTCTTACACCTAAAGGTATAAGCGAGCAAAGCTCGTAGGATAATTGATAATGGAAAATTGAGAATTGATAATTATTGAGCATGATGAGAAATGCCTTATTTCTTTTTAGTCTGATAGCCCTTTTGCCTTTGTCTGCCCAGACGTTGCCGACGGATCCTACTGTGCGCATGGGCAAACTCGACAACGGGCTAACCTATTATCTGCGCCACAATGCCAAGGAGGCTGGTTTGGCCGACTTCTACATTGCACAGCGCGTGGGCAGCATCCTTGAGGAGCCCCGCCAGCGCGGACTGGCACACTTCCTGGAGCACATGGCCTTCAACGGCACGAAGCACTTCCCCGGCAAGGACGGCCAGTTGGGCATTGTCCCCTGGTGCGAGACCATCGGCGTCAAGTTCGGTGCCAACCTCAATGCCTATACCAGTGTTGACCAGACCGTCTACCATATCGGTTCGGCACCCTTGAAGCGCGAGGGCATCCTCGACTCCTGCCTGTTGGTGCTCAACGACTGGAGCCACTACATACTCTTGGAGGACAAGGAGATTGACAAGGAACGTGGCGTTATTCACGAAGAGTGGCGCACACGCCGTGCAGGTATGGCCATGCAGCGACTCATGGAGGATGCCATGCCTATCATCTACCGTGGGTCGAAGTATGAGGACTGCCTGCCCATCGGTTCCATGGACATTGTCGACAACTTCCCCTACCAGGACCTGCGCGACTACTATCAGAAGTGGTATCGCCCCGATTTGCAGGCTATCATCGTCGTCGGCGACATTGATGTCGACCAGGTGGAGCAGAAGGTGAAGACGCTGTTCTCGCAGATTCCCATGCCCCAGAACGCCGCCGAGCGCATCTACTATCCCGTGCCTGACAACGATCAGATGATTGTCGCCGTTCTGAAAGACAAGGAACAGCCCATCGTCATGACCAACCTCTACATGAAGCGCGACGCCACCCCTGACAGTCAGAAGAACAGCGAGCGCTACCTGCGTGGTGACTATGTCGACGGACTCATCGCCTACATGCTCAACGGACGCTTAGGCGACATCCGCCAGCAGGCGAATCCGCCGTTTCTCAGTGCCACTGGTCATGCCAGTACTTTCTTTGTGAGTCGCACCAAGGAGGCCTTCTCGCTGTCGGTGAGCTGTAAGTTAGACAACATTCTGGGCAGCATTACCGCTGCCGTGGCTGCCGTAGAGCGAGCCCGCCAGCACGGCTTCACGCAGGCTGAACTGGACCGTGCCAAGATGGTGAACCTGACGGCTGCAGAGCGCCGCTACAAGGAGCGCAACGAGCGCCGCAACGGCTATTTCGTCAACAAGTGCGTCAGCCACTTCCTGACTGCCGAGCCCCTGGTGTCGGAGGAGTTTGAACTACAGCTGACGCAGCGCTTAGACCGCGAGGTGACACTCGACGAGGTGAACCGCGCTGCCCGCGAGCTCATCAGCGACCAAAACCAGGTATGCGTACTCTATGGGCCGGACAAGGAGGGTGTCACGCTGCCTACGGAGCAGCAGCTGGAGCAGACCATCCTGACCGCACAGCAGCAGCGCTATGAAGCCTATCAGGAACAGCAGCTGGCCGACCGGCTTGTCAGCAAGTTGCCGAAGCCCGGCACGATTGTCAGCGAGAAGCCCTTCAAGCACGGTTTCACGGAACTGACGCTCTCCAACGGCATGAAGGTGTACGTCCGCAGTACCGACTTCACTGCCGACCAGCTGCAGATGACCATCAAGGCTGACGGCGGCACGTCGCGCTATGGTGACGACGACATCCCCAACTTCTCTGTCATCTCCAGCAGCATTACCGAGGCTGGCGTGGGCGACTTCGACGCTTCCACGCTGCGCAAGATGCTGGCAGGCAAGGCCGTGCGCGTTGCACCGTCTGTCGGCTCACGAGGTCAGAGCATTAGCGGTTCCGGCTCGGTGAAGGAAGCCAAGACTATGTTTGAACTCGCCTACCTCTATTTTACGCAGCCGCGTCGTGACACTACGGCATTCAACAGCCTCATGAACCGCACGCGCTCGTTCCTCAGCAACCGCAACGCGTCGCCCAAGGTCGACTACAACGACTCTATCCGTGCCATCCTCTACGACCACCATCCGCGCATGGCACCTGTGACGCAGGAGGTTATCGACAAGGCTGACTACGACCGCATTTTCCAGATATATAAGGAGTGCTTCAGCGATGCTTCCAACTTCAAGACGGTCATCATCGGCCACATGACGCTGGACGAACTGCGTCCCCTGCTGTGCCAGTATCTGGCCACGCTGCCTTCCACCGGCAAGCATGCTCAGACCAACTGGAACAACGTGCCGCGCATCGTCGGCGGAGAGTCGGCACACATCTTCCGCAAACCCATGGCCACGCCGTTGGCCAACGTCAGCATCTACTATACCGCCGACGTGCCTTTCACACCGCAGAGCGACCTGGAACTCGACTTCCTGAAGCGCTGCCTCTCGATAGCCTACACCGACTCAGTACGTGAGGAGAAAGGCGGCACCTATGGCGTAGGCGTCGACTTTGAACTCGACAAGGACGACCGTCCCAATGCCACGCTGAAGATTTCGTATAATGCCGACCCCGACCGTTACCGGGAACTCAACCCCATCATCTACCAGCAGCTCAAGAACATTGCCGAACAAGGTCCCGCAGCTGCCAGCATGGACAAGGTGAAGCAGTATCTCGTCAAGCAGTATGCCCAGTTAGCCATCGACGACGGCTATTGGGACTACGTCATCTGGCATGAACTGGACGACGATGCCGACTTCGACATCAACTACTGTCAGATGGTTGAGCAGATGACGCCCCAGCAGGTGCAGCAGATGGCCCGCCGTATGTTGGAGGCCCAGCGCCGCATCGAGGTGACCATGCTTTCGGGAACACCCGAGACGGCACACCTCCACGTCGGCGACATGCACTGCCAGAAGTGTGCTGACCGCATCAGCAGCCGGCTGCTCGCCGTCAAGGGCATCGACAGCATGGAAGCCGACGTCCGCCGACAGAACATCACCGTCAGCTTCGACGGCAGCCAGCTGACGGCTGACAGCATCCGCACGCTCGTCACCAAGGCAGGCTACACGCCTGTCAGGGCGTGCAAGTGCGGCAAGGGAGCCTATGCCTACTTCCTCATCCCTGCTGACCAGGCTACGCAGGCCACCGTCGGCACCACACTGGCCATCAAGGGCGTGGAGGATGCCAATGCCAGCAGCCTCAGGAAAGCACTGGCGGTGAAGTATCACCACCAGGAAATCACAGAAGAGCAGCTGCTGTCAGCCCTGCGAAAGGCAGGCATCAGCGCCACACTGCCCAAGCCTCACGAATGTAAGGAAGAGAAATAATGTAATATGTAGTTTATATTCTTTGAGTTCAGGAGTCTGTGGGACGTGCCGTTTTGCCGCCGCCAGGACTCCTGAACTTGTTTTCCTACCCCCAGTTGTTTCAGGGGCTTATGTCCTGCGGAGGACGTAGTACTTCTGACTTTTGAGTCCGCGGCTGGTGATACCCGAATCAGGGTCTTGTGCCAGTTTGCGCAGTTCAATAGAAGCAGTCGTTTTCGAGAGCCCTGTCAGCCTCACATAGTCGGGAACCCGCATAAAGTAGTTCTTCTCCAAAAATTCACGGGCTTTCTGTACCCGTTCCTCACGCGTCAACTCCGACTTGTGCAGACGGCTGACACCGCCTTTCTTCAGATGACATTTCTGCAAGGTCTCATTGATTAAGCTGTTGTCGGCCCTGTAAGAAACACCCGTCACCTGAATGGACTTGGCATTATGCTTTGGCTCTCCCTCCTCAAAGGCATCCTGCAGCACGTCGTCCCTCATGCCAAGCTTGGCATGGAATGTGCCTATACCGTCCAACTTCACCGAGAATCCCTCGGCCATAGCCAGTGCAAGTTTTTTGCTTACCCGTTCCAGAACCCCTGAGATGGTACTGACGTCATAAACGCTTTCGCGAGCACATGTGTTCACAAACGCTTTATAGCTCATGGGCGTCAGCTGCATGTGGTAAGTTGCCTGCGTTTGGCCCGTGCCGTTTAGATCGGCAATCTCTTTTTTAATATACTTTGCATACATAGTGAGCGCAAAGGTAACAAAAATATTCGAAAGACTTAAAACTATGTCGAAGATTTATCGTCCTTCGACGTAGTTTTATCGTTCCTCGACGTGGATTTAATGTTCCTCGACGAAGATTTAACTTGAGAACGGCACTCTCAACGTTTTAGTACGGCACTTAAAGCATTTCCGCACGGCACACTCTTTTTTTTCGTAGCACGTAGTAATTTTGAGTAAAAACAATTCAACATATTTGGTTAACTAATAAAGATTGCTTACTTTTGCAGCCGTTTATCAATCAAAAATAAAATGAAGTATCTGTATTCCTTATTGTTATTGCTGTTCGCTTGTGGTGCGAATGTCAGCGCACAGAATCAGACGGCAGAAGTCAACAACGCAGACTCGGTGGTCAACGTTATTGCCTATTTCTGTAAGAACGACACCATGGACTATTACTTTCAGCATGTGAAAATGAAGGCTATTGACAATGATACCACCATCAATTTCTATAGCGAGAGCGAATTCCGGTTGATTGTGAAGGATTCCACCAGCCAGGGATATAAGATTGAGCTCCAGCCTATTAGTAATCGTTTTGAAGTCCCTAAGGACTCCTTGATGACACAGATGATGGAGAAACTGGTTAATTCTTTGGGTGACGTACCCCTCATTTTCACGACCGACGAATACGGTACCATCCAACATGTGGAAAACTGGCGCGAGGTACGCGACTTTACACGTAAGGTGAGCAAAATGCTGACAGACAGCCTCTATGCCCTGAAACCGGAACTGGAGAATGCCATTGCCCGCCAGCGCTTTGAAGCCTCTCTCAATATGCAGTTTGCCAACGAGCAGGCCATTCTGAATTCGTATGAGGAGTTATCCATCTTGTTCGGCCTACATGGCAAGTCGCTCACTATTGGGAAGACTGAGGGAGACTACATTGATAATGGCTATCCACAGCACCTCAGATGTATAGCAAGTTACGGTAAGTCGAGCGAAGACGATGGCTTCGATGAAGACTACTACATCAGAAGCCTCTCAGAGACCACCATTCCTGGTAAGGATTTGGGCAATTGGCTGGTAGACCAGATTAACATGATGTCTGAACACAAAATGACAGAAAAGGATCAACAAGACATGATATCGTCGATTGACGAAGATGCCAAGGTCAGTCTGATAGAAAGCTATGACTTTTTCTTTAACGGCTGGCCCTGCGACATGCACTACGAAAAAGTCACTGACCTTAAGAATGTTCGCAATATGGAGCTTTACCGAATCCAGTGGGCTTCTCGTTCCTGGGGCGTCTATTCTGGCAGCGAAGACCAACAAAACGGTGTGAATATGTAAAAACTCTGTGAATTTTTATCGCTGAGCCCATAAATATTGTTTTTCAGTTTTTATTTTGTCGTTTCGTTTGTTTTGTGTATTTTTGCAGCGGAATTAAAAAGTTTGGCGTTATGACAGCATTAGCAAGGAAAATATCAGAAACCCCAATGGCTCCATATGTAGACCTGCTGCGAAACATGAAGCCACAGGATATGCGCATTGTTGTTACCTTCTTGCAAGAAGCGATAGACGAGGCAGAAACCGTTAAGCCTGAAGAGTCTGCAGCAGATAAGATTCGTAAGAAGTTCAAAGGTTTAGCAATTTCGAAAGAGACCAGAGAATTGGTAAGCGATCTCTCGTTGTCGTCAGAAGAGATGAATGACGAAAGGACCAAATATATTTTAGGATACTGAACATGAAGAAAGTATTCCTTGACACGAACATCTTGATGGACTTTGTTGAAAACCGCGAAAAGCGCGAATATGCTGAGACCATCATTGAACTGGGGAAAACGGGGGTGATACAGCTTTTTGCATCCTACTTGTCTTTTGCCAATATGGGCTACATCCTTCGTAAGCGTCAGCAGGAAGAGCGCTATCGCATGATCCGTAATGTTCGCAAGATAGTAACAGTCCTTCCTTGCGATGTTGCTCAACTTGACAAAGCATTGTCAAATCCCGTTAAAGATTACGAAGACATGTTGCAATATCAATGTGCCTTGGAAGCTGGCTGCGATGTCGTTGTTACGAACAATAAGCGTGACTTCCAAGAGTTCTGTCTGTTGCCGTTCCTCACGTCTGAAGAATTCCTGTTGGAGGTTGAATATTAACAAACCCTCTGTGAGAGGGTTTATCACCCCCCCCAGCCCCTCCTTTCCAAGGCGGGGAGAAAGTTACATTTTGGCAGCCCCTGCCTTGTTGCCTTTTGTTAAAAGATGTTCAATAATTTTCTAAAGTGCTTCTTTCTTTGTATCTTTGCATTCTTATCAATCTAAAAAGACTATTCACTCAATATGAATGCAAAATCACTATTAACGGCGCTTTTGTTTGTTTTGACAGGAAATCACGGAGTTGCTATTCCCCGATACAGACACCGAGAAATAGCCGTCCGCTATGCAGTCATGCTCTATGCCTTTGCCGACATAAGCTCGCATCAGGTACCCAAGGTCATGCAGCTTGCGGGGCTGCTCTGGGAAGGCATCACGGACAGCATCCCCTCTCATGTTACGGTTCTGGAGTGGGTGGAGAAGTGTGGGCAGACGTCACATGGGACGGCGGCACGGGAACGGACACCAACCCGTACTACGTGAACATGCCCACAACGGGCACGAAGACGCTCGACCTTAGCGACTGCGGCGTCACCACCTTCAAGATTTATGACGGCCGCCGCCTTGACGGCAAGCCCGCCCGCCGCGGCCTCTATATCCATAATGGAAAACGGGTCGTGATTAAGTAAATCTCTTAGGAATATGGGAATGGCTGCGCAGCCATTCCCATATTCCTAAGTTCCTTAGACCAAAATACTGCCGCTTTCAAATAATGTTCAATTTTCAATTTATCCTTCAGCGCAGGTACAAAGTGCTGTCAGACCGTTAAGTTGCAACGGAATATTTGGTCAACTGAGAAAAAATGCTTATTTTTGCAGCCGTAAACGAGCAATCAGCTTGATTGATTATGAATGCAAACATACCACAAGAGTTCAATAACTTCTTTCTGAAGGATGTGTCGTTTGTCAACCTGATGACGAAGCGCATCTTTAATATCCTGATAGTGGCTAACCCGTACGACGCCTTCATGCTGGAGGACGACGGACGCATTGACGAGAAGCTGTTCGACGAGTACATGGAGCTGGGTATGCGCTATCCGCCGACGTTCACGCAGGTGTCGACGACGGAGGAGGCTGCTGAGGCTCTGAAGACGACGGACATCGACCTGGTAATCTGTATGCCGGGTAATGCCGACAACGATGCCTTTGCCGTGGCCCGCGACGTCAAGGCGATGAATCCCTATATCCCCTGCGTGGTGCTGACACCTTTCTCGCACGGCATCACGAAGCGCATAGAGAATGAGGATATGACGATATTCGACTATGTGTTCTGCTGGCTGGGCAACACCAACCTCATCCTCAGCATCATCAAGCTGATAGAGGACCAGATGAATATCGAGCACGACATCAAGGAGGCGGGCGTGCAGATGATACTGCTCGTCGAGGACAACATCCGCTTCTACTCGTCGGTGCTGCCCAACCTGTATAACTACATCCTGGCACAGTCGAAAAACTTCTCCACGGAGGCACTGAACCC
>JAEEGJ010013009.1_pt1 | contig 20377 bp, 16 predicted proteins | sample 8958761 | NCBI WGS metagenome assembly JAEEGJ01 (sample SAMN16246546, study PRJNA631951) | gut metagenome | biome: gut microbiome; feature: rumen; material: RS-attached | host: Bos | place: Iran: Karaj | collected 2018-10 | reverse complement strand
CTTTTTTATCTTTAATAGAAGTAAAGAAACTATTTTCTTTTATACCAACTTTACTTAAATATTCATCTACTTTTTCTTTATTATTAATGTTTGAAGTTATATAGTTGGTCATAGCACTTTCTTCTTTAAATAGTGTATTTGATAAATTAGTTATTTTAGATCTAATAGAAGATGTATTAATTCCTACTTGATCAAAGTAGTTAAGTATAGAGTAAATAGTTGCTTCATCATTCATAGTAATTAATGGAGTAGGGTATATTTGTTCAAAAGTTTTAGATTTTAATAAAGCAAGTATAAACTTTTCATCATCAATATTTTCTACTTCTATATTATTTATTGATGCATATGATTTACCATATCTATCTTTTAATTTCTTAAGAAGATTAGATTTATTACGCGCTACTATTTCTTCTATAATGTTCTTATATTGACTCTTATCAAATGTTACTAAAGAACGATCTAATTCTCTTGCTTTTTCTGTTACGTAGTCTCTTAGATCATGACTAAGTCAGTTTTTACATTGTTTATATGCTAGTAATGGATATTGTTTAACTAAGTTTTCTCTATCTTGACCTCTAACAAACTGAAGTAAAGGTTTAAAAGCTTTTTCATATCCATCTACTATTTTAGTAACTACTTCATATGAATGACGTTCATTATGAACGAATAGTATACGATATACTTTATTAAAGTCTTCATAATCACCTTTAAATTCAACTTTATTTTCATTAAGTGATTTAACAAATAATTCTATCTTTTCATTTAAAGTAGGATTACCTAAAATAATAGTATTTAATATTTCACTATATTTTTGATACTTATACTTACCTTCATTAAACATATCAGGGAAGTTTTTACAAAATCTAGCATGGTAGTCAAACATAAGTTTAATAAAGTCATCAAACATCTTAGGATCTTGAAATTCTCTAAATACTTTTAGTCTTTCAACCATTTGTATATCAAGATATCTCTCTTCATGCTTGCATAACTTTAAAGTAGGGTAATCCACTTTACCTTTATGTTTACTTCTATCTAATAGTTCATTAGGAACTATTTTATTTATTAAACAAGGATATTTTTCGAAGAAGTTTTTTAATAATTCTTCGGATAATATATAGTATTCATTTCTCTTTTCTAAAGTCATCCCATGGTATCACTTCCTTTATTAGGTATATATAATATCAAAATATAAAAAATATGCAAATTAATGGATTTGCATTATTTTTATAATTAAGTATAATATTACCTGTTTTTGGGGGGATTATAATGAAACATGTAAAAGTAGATTATACAGCATTAAGAAAAATGAGAACTGCATTATTACTATCATATAAAGAAGAAAGTATTAATAAAAGTTTTACTAAATTAAATTATGTTGAGAAAATGAATATACCTAAAGTAAGTGATGAGTTATATATATTTACAGGAGCGTATATAGGAGATACTGTTACTAAAAGAAATAATGAAAGAGCGGAAAGCGTAGAATTTTGTAGTGTAGATGATGATAATAAAGAACCATTTGTTGTTCTTTCATATGAACAATCTTTAATATTTGAAGCTAGTCATAATGTTATGTATCCAGTGACTAATTTCTCAAGTAGAGAAGAATACTATAAGTTCTTCCGTGAGTTTAAAAAGTACTATAACTTAGGAAAAGAAGCAGATGAAAAGCAAATTATAAAAAAATAATAAATAACCATAAAAATACAAGCTTTATATCTTGTATTTTTTTTATCTTTAGTGTATGATAAAAGCCTTTTCGCGCGCTTTTTGGAAAGGTTGATTATATGGTAGAAATTAGTAAAGAAAAAGTAGTAGATTTTATAGAAGAAACATTTGAAAAAATAGGGGGGGAAGAGTCTACATATATAGACTATAAGTATCATCATAACGCAATGTATAAAGATGCTTCTTCTATATGTAGTAATGGTATTCTTTCTCTAAAAGATCAAAATACATACAAAATAACAAGTCATAGTGATAAAGTACTTAAAACTATGGATGATTTAGAATCTCATGTTAATGGAAGTGATAATGTATCACTTTCAGTAGTAGGGTTAGATGATATATATCCAGGTGAAGATGAGTATGATCCATCTTCACCTATATTTGTGGATTTTTTAGTATCAAGCGATATTAAAGCTAAAAGAAATTCTATTCATTACGGTAATGAATTTTTAAGTAGTAGTATTCCTAGAGATAAGATAAGATCGCTTGATATAAGACTACTTAAACTAATTAGAAAGAATCCTTATGATATAGATAAAATACTTAAAAACTATAATTACTTAGTAGATGCAGTAAATGTAATTATTGATAATAATCTTAATATACCAGTTAGAGAATGCTCTAGTGATATATATGAACTTGATATACATGTAATAAAAGAATATGGAAAGATAAAAGAGTCTAATTAATATTAGACTCTTTTAAGTAATCATTTATTTTAGATTCATATCTTGCTGCTTTAGAATATTCTTTAGTAAGTATTTCTTCATTTTTAAAGAATGTATCTGGTTTAAATATTTTCTTTCTATTATTTTCTAGTTTCTTTATTACGATATTTTTATTAGATATAGCAGACTGTTTTAATACTTCTATTTCTTTTATATTTAGTTTAGGTAGTAACTTAGTTAAATCAAGTATACTAAGTAGTTCTAAACTAGAATATATTAGTTCATTATGAAATGTAGTAATATTATCTTTATTAGTTAGTAATTCTTTTAAATCAGAAGATATTTTATTTATTACTATATCATTATCTGATTCTTTTAGTATTTTATTATATTCTTTTTCTTTTAATAAAATATCTTCTTTTTTAGATATATAACTATTTATTAATTCTCTTAGTGTTTTCTTTATACCATTATCAGAGTATTCACATTTTAGTAGGGGATACTTTGTTAGTAAGGTATTATCTTTTAATACTAATTCATCTATTTTAAGATCTATATCTATTTTAGGATAATCTTCATTTATTATATTAAGTTTCTTTATATTTTCATATAAAGGATTTATTATTAAATTATTATCTATATTTTGATAAATAATAGTTTCTTTCATAAAAATATATAAATCTTTATTATATTTATTATTTATATCAATATTATCAAAAATAAGACCCTGTAAGTACTTAAAACTATTATTTAGTATAAACACTAATGCTTTATTATAATCTCTTGATTTAAGGGCATTAAATGACCTTAAATCAATTATATTATCTTTAATAGAATCTATTTTATTATAAGTACTTAATTTATTAAGTTTTAACTTATAATTAATAGGAGATGTTACCTTAATATCAGGACTTATATTATATTTAATAAGTTCTTTTTTAATAATATATTTTATATACCACTTTTGATATATATATTTATTTAATTTATGTTTTAAAATATATCTACTAAATATTTTAGATAATTCATATTCTATTTCATTATTTAAATCTAAATAATCTATATACTCTAAAGAATATTTAATAATACTATCAAGATTTTTATTATCATTTAAATATACTTTAGTTTTAATAAAGTATTCATTATAAGAAGTATTTAGTATTTTTTCTAAATACTTATCATATAAAGATTTAAACTTAGATATCTTTATAATAAGAGGATCTAAGTTATTAACACTTTCTTTCTTAGTTATATCATTTAAATATCTATCAAGTAATTCTTTATTTACTTTATTATCTATTTCACTTATATCACAGTTTAAAGATGAAAGTAAGCTTTCTTTAAATTGTGTTTTATTTTTATCATTTATAAGTAGTTCCACTTATTTCACCTCTTTATAATTATAACAAACTCTTATAGAAGTAAAAAAGGAATTAGTAAATTCCTTTAATAATTCCTTTGTCAATTGACATTTTTTCATAAGCAGGTTTTTTAGATAAACCAGGCATAGTCATTATATCTCCTAAATAGATAATAATGAATCCTGCTCCTGTTTGAAGCTTTATTTTATCTACTGTTATAGAGTATTTTCTAGGATATCCAAGTACATCTTTATTATCAGTTAAAGAATACTGAGTCTTAGCTATACAAATAGGTAAGTAGGAGTATCCAAGTGATTCTATATCATCTATAGTATCTTTAGCTTTCTTAGTAAAGATAACTTTATCTGCTCCGTATATTTCAGTACATATTTTAGATATCTTATCTTCTATAGAATCTTTTAAGTCATATAAGTATTTAAAGTCTACTTTATTATTTGATACTTCTATAACTTTTTTAGCTAAATCTAAAGATCCAGTAGATCCATTTTTAAATGAATCACATATAGCAAATTCTACACCTAAATCTTTAATAAAGTTTTCTACAAATTCTATTTCCTCTTTAGTATCAGTATCAAACTTATTTAAACATACTACTATGTTATTAGTATATTTTTGAACATTCTTAATATGTATTTGAAGGTTAATAATTCCTTCTCTAATATATTTAATACTAGGAGCAGTAATAATTTCTTTAGTTGCTCCTCCGTTATGTTTTAAAGCTTTTAAAGTAAAGTTTATAACAACGCAGTTAGGTTTGATATTGTTTCTGCAAACTATATCAAAGAATTTTTCAGCACCTAGATCTGCTCCAAAACCAGCTTCTGTTACAACGTAATCGGATAGGGTAAGACCAAGTTTAGTTGCAACAAGGGAGTTACAACCATGTGCAATATTAGCAAATGGACCACCATGAATAATAACTGGATTACCTTCTAGAGACTGAACTAAATTTGGTTTAAAAGCATCTTTTAAAAGAATTGCCATTGCATCAGCACATTTTAAATCACTTACATAAATAGGTTTTTCTTTAGAGTTATATCCGATAATAATGTTATTAATTCTTCTTTTTAAATCATCAAAGTCTTTAGCAAGACAAAATAATGTCATTATTTCGCTTGCTGCAGTAATATTAAAGTTTTCTTTTCTTCCCGGAATAGATATTTCTCTTAAAGCTCTATCATTCATATCTAGACATCTATTAAATGTAATAGTATCTGGATTAATATCAAGACTATTACCTTGGTAGATATGATTATCTATTACTGCACATAAAAGGTTATTAGCACTTGTTATAGCATGCATATCACCAGTAAAGTGTAGATTAATATCAACACTTGGCATAACCTGAGCATAACCTCCACCTGTTGCACCACCTTTAGTACCAAATACTGGTCCAAGTGAAGGTTCTCTTAAACATGCTACTGAGTTAACTTTTAGTTTTCTTAGTGCATCATTAAGACCAATTGCAACAGTAGTTTTACCTTCTCCAAATGGAGTAGGATTAATACTTGTTACTAAAACAAGTTTTCCTTTAGGATTATAATTAGTAATATCTATTTTAGCTTTATAGTTACCATACATTTCTAAGTTTTCTTCTTTAATATCTAGTTTTTTAGCAACTTTCTTTATATCTAACATTTTATAATTATTTGCAATTTCTAAATCAGTCATGGTAATCACCTCTAAATAATTATAACATAAATAATTCTTAATTAATATGATATAATTACCTTGGTGATAACATGATTATTTATACAGATGAAATAATAGATAATGAATTAATACATTATTTAGATGCAGAAAATGTATCTAAATTTACTACGATGAAAAATGATTCTATTATCCTTGATACTGAGTATAATGAAGAAATAGTACTTGGATTTATAAATCTATTTAGAGGTAATAAAGATTCCTTTATTACTGGCTTTGATAAGAAAAAAGATAGTTATAATACTTTAGAATATATAGTTGATGATATGTGCTGTGAATATTGTTATAAAGATTTGATGGAGATGCTATTTTTAAATGAAGATATATTTGAGGTAACATCAAACTTTTCCAAAAATTCTACTGCATTTAATATAAAGCTTATTATTAAATATAGTAAAGATTACAATAAAGATGATTTAATAAAATATATTGAAGAATATAAATAGATATTTAGATTTGAATATCTATTTTTTTTATATATTTTTTGTTTTAAAAAAAGGATATGAGAAAGTTTTACCGTATCATATAAGTAAGGAGGTATATTTATGAACGAAATAAAAGAATATACAAAAAAGATATTTGAAGATATAAAACATATTGATAAGGAAGGTAATGAGTACTGGTATGCAAGAGAATTAATGCCATTGTTTGAATATAGTAAGTGAGAAAATTTTGATAATGTAATAAAAAAAGCAATTATTTCATATAAAAATAGTAATAATGATGAATTTTATTGGCTTCCTGAAGTCAGGAAGCCAATAATAACTGGAAAAGGAAAAGAAGAATATATTAAGGATTACAAATTATCAAGATATATCTGTTATTTAATTGTACAAAATGCTAATCCTAAAAAGAAAATGATTGCCTTGGGTCAAACTTACTTTGCAATTCAAACAAGAAGACAAGAACAAAGCGATGAAGAATATAGTCATCTTACTGAAGATAAAAAAAGGTTATACAATAGAAATCAAGTTAAAAAGTTAAACTTCAATTTGAATAAAACTGCGGTAAATAGTGGTGTTAAAGATTTGGCTAGATTCCATAATGCTGGATATAAAGGCTTATATAATGGTGAAACAGCAGATGATATTTTTAAAAGAAAAGGTCTTAGATATAGAGAAGATATTTTAGACAATATGGGTAGTGAAGAACTCGCAGATAATATATTTAGAATTGCTCAAACTGATGCAAAATTAAAAAGAAATAATGTTGATAATGAATATACAGCAAATGCAACTCATTTTGGTGTTGGTAAAGAAGTTAGAAATAGTATTAAAAGATTAGGTGGAACCATGCCAGAAGATTTACCAACACCAAAGAAAAGTTTAAAGGATTTTGACAAAGATCTTATTGAATAAAAAACATAAAACCATTTTATTGACGCCAATAAAATGGTTGACAAAACTTAACAATTTATCAGTGCCGGCAAATTTTTAATAAATGTAAATATAATGCTGATGACCATTTTGTCCTTAAAGACAAAATGGTTAAAATTGGCTTAAATACAATTGGAAGGATTCAAGATGGAAGTATTATGTTTAAGATGAAGAAGAATAAATTTAAAATAGAGACATGTAGTCCGTAGGAAGGAGTAGATATGAATTATTACAACGAGATAAAAAACGAATTAATAAATAATGAGATAAATAGACGAGTTAAGAATTATTCGATTAATAAAAGTGATTTAAATACATATTATAATGTTGGGAAAATGTTAAGTGAAGCAGGTAAACATTATGGTGAAGGAATAATAAAAGAGTATTCTCAAAAATTAAAATTTGATTTAAATAAAAACTATAGTGTTAGATTATTGTATAGAATGTTAAAATACTATAGTTTTGTATCTGAAGAGAAAGTGCCGACACTGTCGGCAAAATTATCATGGAGTCACTACGACGAAATTTTAAGATTTGATGATATTAATAAAATTTCATATTATATAAAAATAAGTGAAGAACAAAACTTATCAATAAGACAACTTCGTAATAGAATAAAATCTAATGAATATGAAAGACTTCCGGAACCTACAATAATTAAAATAATTAATAAAAATGAATCTAATGTAGTAGATTTTGTAAAGAATCCAATTTTGGTTAAAAACAGTAATAAGTATGATATATTTTCAGAAAAAGTATTACAAAAGTTAATTCTTGAAGACATCCCTAACTTTTTAGAAGAATTAGGTACAGGTTTCACCTTTATTAAAAATGAATATCCAATTAAATTAGGTGATAGATATAATTACATTGATTTACTTCTCTATAATATAAAATACAAGTGTTATGTAGTAGTAGAATTAAAGATAATTGAACTTAAGAAAGAACACACTGGACAGATTCAAACATATATGAATTATATTGATAAAAATATAAAAACAGTCGAAGAAAATGATACAGTTGGAATTATAATTTGTAAGCAAGATAATGAATATGTGATTAAGTATTGTTCTGATGATAGAATAATTGCAAGAGAATATGAATTAGTATGATATAATGGATGCAGATATGGAGTTAAAAATATGAATTATGAATCCGCAAAGAAATATTTTGAAAAGTTTTTGAATGATAGTTTTGATATTAGTGATGAAAAGATTAGTCATAAGATAAATCATACATATAATGTTGTAGAAAATGCAAAATATTTATGTGAATACTTAAATCTAGATAAAGAGAATATAGAACTAGCTTTAATAATTGCACTTCTTCACGATATTGGAAGATTTGATCAAGCAAAAGAGATGAAAACATTTAGAGAAGATATTACAAATTTTGATCATGCAACAATAGGTGTAAAACTTTTATTTGAACGTGGAGAAATTAAAAATTATGTGGAAGATGAATCATATTATCCAATAATTAAGAAAGCAATAGCTAATCATAGTAAATATATTTTAGATGAGAAGGATATGACTGATAAGGAGATTCTTCATTGTAAAATAATTAGAGATGCCGATAAGATTGATTCATTTAGAGCTAAGACTGTTGATGATATATATACTATGGCTAACATTACTAAGGAAGATATTGAAAATTCTAAAGTAACTGAAAAAGTATATAATACATTTAAAGAACATAAAACTATTTTTAGTAAAGATAGACAAACTGGACTGGATATTTGGGTATCATATATTGCATTTATATATGGTTTAGAGTTTAAAGGAAGTTATGAATTAATAAATAAAAAAAATTATTTAAATAAATTATTTAATAGATTTGAATATAAAGTAGATAGTTTAACTATGAATGAATTAAAAGAATGTGCTTTCGAATATCTAGATAACAAATTGAACCAATAGGTTCTTTTTTTATTTATGTTAGTTTTATAAAACATTAGCTAAATGGTTATTAAATATTAGCTACATTTGTTATATCTCAAAATGATAATACTGATAGAATAAAGAAGAGAAAGGTGATAAATAAATAAATATCACTTTTTAATTTGCATTTTTTTCATATTTGTTATATTATAAGGGACATTTAAGGGGGATAATGTATGTTTAATATTGATATTAAAGATGAAAAAGTAAATAAGTATGATATTTCTAGTGACTTTATAGAAGGATTTGCTTCTGTAAAAGGTCTTAACAATTTAATGGGGTTTATTAATCTTAAAGGTGAATTAGTTACCGACTTTAAATATGGTTTAGTTTCCTCATTTAGTAATGGACTTGCTGCAGTAAAAGATGCTGAAACAAATTTATGGGGATTTGTTGATATTACTGGTAAGGAAGTAATTCCTTGTAAGTTTGAAGCAGTAAACAACTTTACTAAAGAAGGATTATGCTCTGTATGTACTAAAGACATGTGGAAATACATTAATAGAAGTGGTAATTTTGTTACTGATGATCTATATTATGAGGCTTCTGATTATTCTGAAGGGTATGCTATTATAACTGATGCTGCTGGAAAACATTTATATATTGATGTTAACGGAGAGATTCTTGCTTTTGAATTTTATGATAAATGTTTACCAATGAAAAACGGTTCCGCATTTGCTGTTGATGGGAATTTTATATATAAATTAAATAGTATGCTTAAAACAGAAAAAGCTATATTTGTTGAAGAATTAGGATTTGATATGTCTTCAAGTTATTTTTATAGATTAAATGATAATACTCTTTGTTTAGATGACGCAAACCACACAATTATTTTAAATAATGATCTTGAATGTATTCATAAAGGAATCAGCATTGATTATATAGAAAATTCTGATGACCCTGATTTTGGTGTTATAAGTCTTATTGGTGATAATAGTTATTATACTTTTACATATTCGGATGGTAGTTATGTTGAATGTCCAGATTGTTTTAAGTGCGATGAAGTAGATGATTGTAGAGAAGGATTTATTACAATGTATCACCGCGATAAATATGGACGTATTGAATCATTTACTGTTGATAAGAACTGGAATATTGTCTTTGATATAAATGATTCTAAGAGATTTTTATCTTATGCTAGTGAAGGATTATTTGTTTCTTCAGTAAATGATAAAGTAGGATATGAAAATGCTAAAGGTGAAGAAGTGATTTCTCATATTTATAAATCTGCTGGTAATTTTAAAAATGGTTTTGCAGTTGTAGATAAGATAGATGGTACACAAGCTGTTATTGATAAAGAGGGAAATGAAGTATTTGTAGTACCTCAAATTACTAAAACTACTATTAATGCTGGAGATAAACAAGTTAAATTATATTCAGATAATGATTTGGATTTAGCATTTAATAAAATGGAAGCTTTAAGCGAACTTGAAAAACAAATTAAAGAAGAAGTAATTAGTGCTTTCTCTGAAAAATCTAGGGCTGAGCAAGCTAAAGCTGTTGAAACTGCTAAAAAACTTGGACAAATGAAATTACAATAAAGAAAATAGGCTTTTTGCCTATTTTTTCTTGATTTATAAACAAGTTATGGTATAATAAATTACCTGTGATAGGAGGTCATATGATGATTTATAATAAACTACTTAGTATTAAAAAAGATAAAAATATCATTTTATATAATATGTATATAGATTCATCTAGAATAGATTATCTAGCTGACCGACTAAATGTCCTTTTTGGAAAGAAAGAAAATGTTATTACTACATGTACTTTTGATGGACTTACTCCTATTAGTTATGGAAGATTTGATAAATTAGGAGATCTATGTTCATTTAAAGATTTAGGTGTATATGATACTAAGAAAGAAAGATTAAGTGAAAATTATAAATCAAGTTTTGCTTATTTATCTAGAGAGTGGGATTTCTTATCTGATGAAGAAAAGAAAGAAGCTGGACTTTTAAAAGGAGTTCATGAAGCTAAAGTTAAACTAGAAGTAACATATATTCCTGTTATATCTAAACTTCTTAAAGAAACATTTACTTCTAATAGTAAGAATCCTTGTATAGATTTAACTGGACTTATTAAATACTTTAATCATATGCTTAAGAAAAAAAGTAATCTTACTTTTGATAAGATGTTAGATTTAAATAAAAAGGGATTAAAATGGAATGATAAGAGAAAAGCATTTCTTTCTATAGAAGATTATAATAACTACTTAAGAAATGCCGATAAGTATTTAAATATAGATGATGTTATTACTACTAAGAAAGAAGAAGAAATAGCAGAAATAACTTTAGAGTTATTTGATGAAATAAGAAGATGCTTTGGAGTAGAACAAATAGGTATGTTTCCTATAGATATAGAGTTATCTAAAGACTTAGAAATTCTTAAAAGATATGCTATTCGTAATGAAAGTTTTACATACTTAAATAGTAGTTTAGAAAACTCTAGTGTTAACTATGATGGTGGTAAAGTACTAGGAGAAATGAGAAACTCTATTATTGAAAATAATGACTTAGATGGAGTAAATACTGAAAAAGAAATACTTTCTAAGATAAGTGAAAATGAAAAAGTTCTTTCTAAACTTACTTCAAAGTGTAAAGAAGATAGTAATGAAGGCTTAATTAAGATAAACAAAGCAGCATAGTATGCTGCTTTTCTTTATACTTTATGCTATAATTAAAGAGTGATAAAGGTGATAAAATGAAAAAATGTGTTTTAATAATTAATCCTAATAGTGGACGTAATTTAGATGATGATTATTTATTTGATTATCAAAAGATGCTTCATAAATATGATTATGAAACTATTATCTATTTTACAAGTAGAAAAGGTCATGCAACAGAACTTATTTCTGATTTAGATGATGATGTAGATTTAGTTATCTCTGTTGGTGGAGATGGTACTTTTAATGAAATAGTAAATGGTAATCTTAAAAGAAAAAATAGATTACTAGTTGCTCATATACCAGTAGGTACTACTAATGATATAGGTGCTATGTTTGGATATGGTCAAGATATACTTGAAAACTTAAAATTACTACTTGACGGGGAAGAAAAAGATATTGATATTTGTACTATCAATAAAAAAGCTTTTGTTTATGTAGCAGGATTTGGTAAGTTTATGACTGTTCCTTATGAAACTCCAAGAGAACTTAAAAGTAAGATTGGTTACTTAGCATATTTAGTAGAAGGAATGAAATCGTTTGTAAGTCCTACACCTTTATATGATATAGATTTTAGTATTGATGGTAAATCATTTAGTGGAAAGTATTCATTTATGTTACTTTCTAACGCTAATAGAATAGCCGGAATCAATAACTTTTATAAAGACATTAAACTAGATGATAATAAGTTTGAAATACTATTTTGTAATTTAACAAAGAAAACAGATATTGTAAAAGCTCTTGGTATGGTAGCAACTTCTAATGTTACTAAGGTACAAGGACTAGAGTTTTATGAAGGATCTAGTTTAGAAATAGAATTTAAAGAACCATTAAAACATGGATGGTGTATTGATGGGGAGAAACTTGAAGGAGATACTAAAAAGTTTAAAGTTGAAATAGAACATAACTTTAGAATAAGGATGCCAAAAAAGAACATCAAGAAGTTATTTGTAAATAAAGATATATAGGAGGTAAATATGAATTATCAAGAAAAAATGGAAGAAATGATAAGCAAGATAAGAAAAGGTACTACTCCAAAACTACTTCTTCATGCTTGCTGCGCTCCATGTTCTAGTTACTGCTTAGAATATTTATCAAATTATTTTAAGATAACTGTTTATTATTACAATCCTAATATTGATACAAAAGAAGAATTTGATAAAAGAGTTGAAGAACTTAGAAGATTTACTTCTGAGTTTAAAACTAAAAATCCTGTAAATATAGTAGTAGAAAACTATGATAATAGTGAGTATACTTCGGCTATAGAAGGAAAAGAAGAAGAAAAAGAGGGTTCTAGTAGATGCTATACTTGCTATGAACTTAGAATGCGTAAAGCAGCTCAGTATGCTAAGAAAAATAGATTTAAATATTTTACAACTACACTATCTATTTCTCCTTATAAAAATAGTAATTGGTTAAATGAAATAGGTGAGAAATTAGCAAGTGAATATGATTTAAAATATTTATATGCTGATTTTAAAAAGAAAAATGGTTATAAGAGAAGTATTGAACTATCTAAAGAGTATAACTTATATAGACAAGATTACTGCGGATGTAAGTACTCTAAGATAGAAAGAGATAATAGAGAAAGAGCTAAAAAGCTTGCTTTAGAAAAACAAAAAGAAGAGGAAGCTTTAAGAGAGCAACTTGCTTCCTTTGTAAATGCTAAACATAATAAAGAAGAAAAACCTAAAAAGATAGAAAAAGATGGAATGTATCAGTTTAGAGACATAAAAGTTCCTGTTTATAAGAAGTTATTTAGACTTATTATAATAGCAGCTATTATAGGACTAGGTGGATACATGTATCATATTAAGTTCTTTAGTAAACTAGATGTTTCTTCTTGGAGTATTAATTTTAAAAATGGCTCTTCTGATATAGAAACTGATTATCCTTTAATAGATACACTTACTATAAAAGAAGAAGTATCTGATATAAATGAATATTATATTTATGGTAATCACCTAAATATAAAAGGAAGTCTTACAGCAGAGCTTGCTCCAGTAAAAGCTAGTATTGCTTTTATAGGAAAAAAAGAAATGACTTTAGCTCCTATTAAATTTGATTATAAAGAGGGAGTACTTACATATAGACTTGCTGATAAGATAAATGATGGATATAAGTTGGATGATCTACCTATAGGGTCATATGATACTTATATAAGGATATATGCTAGTGATGGTAGAGAATATTATTATAAAACATCGAATAAATCTAATCACGAAGAAACAAGTTATTACACTATTACTTCTAAAGAAGGAAAGATAAATAAAATCACTTTTGCTAGTGGAGAAAGTCTTAAAGTAGAATGTACTCCTTCAGAAGATGAAGTATATGATATTATTCTAGATGCTGGTCACGGCGGAACAGATAGCGGAGCTAAAGTAAATGGAAGATGGGAAACTCAGTATACTCTTCCATATACTAATAAACTTAAAGGATACCTTGAAGAATTAGGTTATAAAGTAGCACTTACTAGAACTACTGAAACTAAAATACCTGATTATGATGGGGGCGGTAGAGTTAATAAAATACATGAAAGTAATGCTAAACTATCTTTATCTATTCACTTTAATAATGTAGGAGGAGTTAATTATCATGGATTTGAATTCTACTGTCCATATAACTCTGATTTAACATTTGCTAGAAGTGTATCATCAAGTATGAACGCCCTAGGACTTAGATACTCTATTAATAAGTTTAATAAAGTAGAAGATGGTATTTATATTCGTACAATGGATAATGATACTTTAAAAGAAATGCAAAAAGATGCTGCTAAGAAAAATTACACTACCTTCCCAGCAACTAATGAAACAAATTATTACTTTATGATACGTGAACCTGGTGAATATATGACCGGAGCATACCGTGATGGCCGTGATGGAACAGGTGTTAACTATTATATAAACTCTAATAGAGGTACAGAAGGATATATCTTCGAAATAGGATATATTGGTAATAATGAAGATATGACATTTATTGAAAAGAATAATGAAAATATCTTAAGAAAAATGGCATCTCTTATCGATGATTATTTAAGAAAATAACACATAAAAGACACAATTATATTTTATAATACGTATAAAGAGGTGATATTATGAATATTTTAGTAGTAGATGATGAAGATTTAATCCGTAATGTAATTAAAGAATATTTAACTATAGAAGGATATAACTATTTAGAAGTATCTGATGGTTTAGAAGCAATTGATATGGTTAGAAATAATAATATTGATTTAGTTATACTAGATATAATGATGCCTAATCTAGATGGAATGAGTGCTTGTAAAGAAATAAAAGCTATTAAAAATATTCCTGTTATAATGTTATCTGCAAGAAGTGAAGAATTTGATAAATTATCAGGTTTCAATCTTGGTATAGATGACTATATAACAAAACCTTTTAGTCCAAAAGAACTTATGGCTAGAATAAAAGCCGTACTAAAAAGAAATGATGTAACAGATATGTTTGTTTATGAAGATTTAGTAATTGATTATAAAGGACATACTGTTAGTGTTGAAGGTAAAGAAATAAGTCTTACTCCTAAAGAATATAATATTCTTTGTTACTTAATTAAGAATAAAAATATTGCTATATCAAGAGAAAATATATTAAGTAACTTATGGGGATATAGTTTCTTTGGAGATGACCGTACTATTGATACTCATATAAAGAAATTAAGGAATAACTTAGGAAAATATAGAAATCTTATTCAAACAGTACATGGAGTAGGATACAAGTTTGAACTTAAATGATACATTTAATCATAACAGTTTAAAGTCTAAGATATGGTTTTATCTTATTATCTTTTCTGTTATGATTTTGTCATTTCTATGGTTATTCCAAATAATATTTTTAGATATCTTTTATGAGAAATCTAAAGTAAGTGATATTACTTTTTCAGCTTCTCAAATAAAAAGAAGTTATACAGAAGTAAATGATGATTTAACTAAAACACTTGATGATATATCTACATATAAAGGTATATGTATTCAGGTAATATATAATAATGAATTTGTGTATGATTCATCTTCTTTAAATAGAGGATGTATATCAAGAGCAAATATTTCTGAATATCAAAAGTTCTTTGTAAATAGTTTACTAGATGAAGCTACTTATAAAGTAGTAAATCCTAGATTTGATAATAAAGTACTTTTAAAAGCTTTAAAACTAGATGATAGTACACTTGTCTTTTTATCTAGTTCTATAGAACCTTTAGATAATGCAATTAAAATACTTCAAAAACAACTTATTATTATTACTATTGTAGTGTTAATACTATCTTTTGCAGTAGCATACTTTATTTCAAAAAGAATAAGTAAACCTATAGAAGATATTACTAAGTCTGCTAAACAGTTATCTACTGGTAACTATGATATTAAGTTTACTATTAATGATGATATATATGAACTTAAAGAACTAGTTAATACATTAAATGATGCAGCAGAAGAACTTAATAAAACAGAAGTACTTAGAAGAGAATTACTTGCTAATGTAAGTCATGATCTTAAAACACCTCTTACTATGATAAAAGCCTATGCTGAAATGGTAAGAGATATTACTTATAAAGATAAAGAAAAAAGAGAAGAAAACTTAAATGTAATAATAGAAGAATCTGATAGATTAAATGCACTTGTTAATGATATTTTAGATTTATCTATTATTCAGTCCGGAAATATTAATCTTAATATTGAAGATTTTAACTTCTATGAACTTTTGGATTCTATTATTAATCACTACAAGATATATGATTGTAAGTTTACTTTAAACTGCGATAAAGAAGCAATTATCAAAGCAGATAAAATGCGTTTAGAGCAGGTAATGTATAATTTAATAAATAATGCTATTAATTATAGTGATGATAATAAAGAAATAACAATTAACGTTATAGATAAAAAGAAATTCTATAGAGTAGAAGTAATAGATAATGGTAAAGGTATTAAAGAAGAAGATTTAAAACTAATCTTTAAGAAATACTATAAAGTAGATAAAACACATCGTAGAGATAAAGTAGGAACTGGTATAGGTCTTTCTATAGTAGAAAATATCTTTAAAGAACATAAATTTAACTTTGGAGTAAACTCTAAAGTAGGAGAGGGTACTACTTTCTATTTTGAAGTACCTAAAGGTAATCTATGATATATTATCTATTAATAATAAATATTATTTCCTTTATAATGTGCTATATAGATAAAAGAAACTCCATAAAGCATCTTTATAGAATAAGTGAAAATACATTAATATTTATATCCTTTATAGGAGGAGTACTTGGTTTCATTCTTGGTATGGTAATCTTTCATCATAAAACAAGAAAGATTAAGTTTATAATATTAGAACCATTAATACTTTGTTTTTGGATCTATTTACTATATAGTATTTACATATAAAGAGTTACTTTTTGTAACTCTTTTTTATTTCACATAATAGACACATAAAAGACACATTTAGAGAGTAGTATTATATATAGAAAGGAGAGGATAAGAGTAAGAAAAAAATTATAAATACACACTCACTTATACAAACACTTCTAATTATAAAGAATAACTCCTTCTTTATAAGATATATAATATATAAAAAGAGAAAATTATTTTTCTCTTTTTCTTTTTTCAATATATAAATATGATATAATATAAAAGTGTAGAAAGGTATGATGTTATGGTTTATTTATTAACTAGCTTAGAAGTAAAACTACTAGAAGATGAACTAAATAAAATAAAAAATGAATCAGCAATTGAAGATATAAATATAAGCCGTTATGATCTAGAAAGTGATAGTTTAAAAGATGTAATAGATGATGCACTTACTCTTTCTATGTTTTCAGATAAAAAGATGATTATATGTGATAATGCCTATTTATTTACTAGTAAGAAAAGTGATGATACTTCTTACTTAGAAGAGTATTTAGAAAATATAAATCCTAGTACAATACTTATATTCTTACTTAATGAAGAAAAACTAGATGAAAGAAAAAAAGTAACTAAACTTATAAAGAAAAATGGTATATATAAAGATTTATCTATTAAAGATATTCCTACTTATGTAAAAGAGTTATTTAAAGGATATAATATATCAGTAAGTGATATAAAACTATTTATAGATAGAGTAGGAACTGGTTTAGAAACGCTATCTAGTGAAGCTTCTAAAATAATGCTTTATAAAGATAGCACTAAAGATATAACTAAAGAAGATATTATTAATTTAACAAGTGAAAATATAGAATCAGATATCTTTACTTTAGTAGATTTAATAGTAAATAAAGATAAAGAAAATGCTATTATTTCTTATAATAAACTCCTTCTTCAAGGAGAAGATCCTATTGCTATAATAAGTACACTTGCTAATAAAATAAGAAGTATTTATCAAACTAAAGAACTTTATAACTTAGGATATAAAGAAAATGATATAGCAGTAGAACTTGGTGTTAAACCAGGATATTTATATTATATGAAAGATACTTTAAGAAAATATGATAGTAAGACATTACTATCTATATTAGAAAAACTTATAGACTTAGATTATAATATAAAAATAAGTAATAGAGAAAAAGAAAATGCTTTTGAATTATTTATATTAGAATTATAAAAAATAGTTAACAATGTTAACTATTTTTATTTATATTCTTAAGTTTATTATAGATATCTACAAGCTGTTTTTCATAACTAGATGTAGTTTTATATTTATAGTATTCTTTTCCTATTAAGTTATCTGGTAAGTACTGCTGAACTACATAACTATTAGGATAATCATGAGGATATTTATATGTTTTTGATGTTGTCTTGATATGATCAGGAACATTACCTGTATTACCACTTTCAATATCACTCATTGCTTTATCTAAAGCTAAATAAGCACTATTAGATTTAGGAGATAAAGCAAGTTCAATTATAGTTTGAGCTAAAGGAATTCTACATTCAGGAAAACCAATTCTTTCACATGCATTAATACAAGCATCAACTTTAACTCCCATAATAGGATTTGCTAAACCAATATCTTCATATGCTATTACTGTCATTCTTCTATAAATAGACTCAAAATCACCAGCTTCGATTAGCCTAGCTAAATAATGTAATGCAGCATTTACATCACTACCTCTAATTGATTTTTGAAATGCAGATAAAACATCATAATAACCGTCTTCGTTTTTATCATGAAAGAAAACGGGCTTACTATTAATATTTTTTAAAATATCTAAATTTATTTTAAAATCTTCGGTAGAGTAGTATGCTACTTCAAGTAATGTATATGCATGTCTTAAATCGCCACTAGAGGACGAAACTATAAAATCGATACATTTATCGTCAATTTCAATATCTTTCAAAAATTGGCTATTAATAGCGTTATTTAAAGCATTTTTAATATCAGTATCATCTAATTCTTTTAATTCAAATAATTGACATCTACTTCTAATAGCAGGATTAATAGAATGATATGGATTAGATGTAGTCATACCAATTAATATTATTAAACCAGACTCTAAATAAGGTAATAATAAATCTTGTTTATCTTTATTTAGGCGATGTATTTCATCCATGATAACAATCATTTCACCATACATCTTGGCTTCTTCAATAACGATATCAAAATCTTGTTTATTATTTATAGTAGCATTCAACATACGATAAGGCTTATTGGTTTGATTACAAATTGCTTGGGCGATTGATGTCTTACCAATTCCTGGTTTACCATAAAGAATCATACTTACTAAGTGATTGTTTTCAACTAAGTTTCTGATGATCATATTTTTACCAACTAAATGTTGTTGGCCAATAATTTCATCAAGGTTTTGTGGTCTTAATTTATCTGCTAAAATTTCCATATGAAAATCACCATATTAATTATAGCAAAGTTAGAGAATAGATAACAAGTTATAGTTTATTAAATATTATTATATGAGTTTACTTTTTAAGAAAAATAAACTATAATTTTAGTATATGGTGATTATATGATAGAGGAGTATGTACCGAGTGAATATGTAAGTAAATATTTAGATTATTTAAAGTATGAAAGAAAACTTAGTGATAATACTTTAGCTAGTTATAGTAATGATTTAAAAGATTTAGATATTTATTTTAATGGAAAACTTCTTAATAATTCGTATAAAGATATGACCAAGTATTTTGATAATATTAATAATATTGGTTCTAGGTCATTAGCTCATCATATAACTGTTGTTAATTCCTTTTATAATTTCTTAGTAAGAGAAAAAGTGATTGATAACAATCCTTGTTTAAATATTTTATTACCGAAGTTACCACAGAAGTTACCTAATTATTTAACAGAAGAAGAAATTAATAAATTGTTAGATATTAATTTAGTAACTCCTTATGATTATCGTAATAAAGCAATGTTAGAATTGTTATATGCAACTGGTTTAAGAATCAGTGAATTAGTTAATCTAAAGATAACTGATATTGATCTACATAATTGCTTTGTAAGAGTATTTGGTAAAGGTAAAAAAGAAAGAATAGTACCAATTAGTGATATTGCTATTAAGTATTTAACTATTTATATTAATGAATATCGTAATTTAATACTTGGTAATTATATTTCTGATTATTTGTTTATTTCCAATGCTAAAACAAATATTACAAGGCAAGGTTTCTTTAAGATAATTAAGAAGCAATGCAAATTAATGGGTATAGAAAAGGATGTATCACCACATGTTCTTAGACATTCGTTTGCAACTCATCTGCTTAAACATGGAGCGGATTTAAGAGTTATACAAGAATTATTAGGACATGAAGATATTTCAACTACTCAGATATATGCTCATTTAGTAAAGGAAAAATTAAAAAAGGATTATGAATATCATCCACGTAATAGAAAGTGATAGGAGAGGGTAGATAGTATGAATAACGGTATACAAGGATATAATGTTCAAGAAACAGAACCTAAGGATTATGGATGGA